>Ga0255048_10000218_pt1 | contig 42539 bp, 44 predicted proteins | sample JV7_2_2_MG_FD_183619 | JGI IMG/M metagenome (GOLD analysis project Ga0255048, IMG submission 183619) | Seawater microbial communities from Jervis Inlet, British Columbia, Canada - JV7_2_2 | ecosystem: Environmental > Aquatic > Marine > Inlet | place: Canada: British Columbia | collected 2016-10-06 | reverse complement strand
GAAGAGGTAACGAGCCTTACACATAAAGGATCTGACTTTCTTGAATTAATTTATGAAGACAACGAGGAAGAGATAGATTCTCTTATACTTAGAGCAATGCGTGATTATTAATGATAAGTGTAACGGCTTTTTTAATTGCCGTTAATACTTGTTAGCATTAGTACGGATTATTAACTGATAAAATTAATAAAATGAAAATATTAGTAGGTTGTGAAGAAAGCCAGGCGGTTACGATAGAATTAAGAAAACAAGGGCACGAAGCTTATAGTTGTGACTTGATAGAAAGTAGCGGAGGACATCCTGAATGGCATTTACAAATGGATGTGTTTGAAGCAATAGAATTAAAGGATTGGGATATGGGTATATTTTTCCCAACTTGCACATATTTAACAGTAAGTGCGAATAAATGGTATAAAGACCAACCTAAAAGAAAAAGCGGAACTTTGGTGGGTGCTGAAAGAAGAGAAGCCAGGGAAGAGGCTATTGATTTTTTTATGAGGTTGTACAATTGCAAGATACCGAAAGTAGGAATTGAAAATCCTATAGGTGTTATGAGTAGTAGATTCAGAAAACCCGACCAAGTACTACAACCCTGGATGTTTGGACACGGAGAAACAAAAGCAACTTGTTTATGGCTTAGAAACTTACCTAAATTAGAACCTACAAATATTGTAGAAGGTAGAGTGCAAAGGATGCACTTATTACCAAAAACAAAAGATAGAGCAAAACTAAGAAGTAAAACATACAAAGGAATAGCTGAAGCAATGGTAAACCAATGGACGTAGTATTAATGCTAACAACTGAGTAAAATGCACTAGACTGACCAAAACATTGTTTCAAGCAAATAAACATGGTAAATTATGGTATGTTTACAAAATGGATAATTGAAGGAATTGATGATCATGTTATAGCTGAAGATGGAGTTCTTTACAAAAAGCCATTCATGAGGAATAAAAAAATGTATGATTGGAGGGAGATTAAAAAACAAACTCCAAATAGATATCGAATTAATGGAAGGTGGTGGAGTGAAAGACAATTACGCCCAAAGCTTAAATTAGACCCAAACCCAGAACTAATATTTAAATCTAAAAACTTACCATTCTGATGGAATTTCTCAATCCTCAAGTATATAAACGAAGATTCAAGCAAGAAGAAAAAGCTAGGATTCATACCCTAGTTAAGTTCAACGGAAAACTTAGGAAGGGATCAATGAGTGATTTTCTAGAAGACAGGGTAAAGAAGATAGGTGTAAAGTTCTATGTTAACGCTCCATGGTCTAATCGATTCTATGAGCAAGAAATATTAAAAGAAACTAATTACTCTTCATTAAGAGAACTAGTTAAATTAGGAAGGATTTATATGGAACTCCTGTCGACAGGAGACCCTAAAACGAAAGTTAAACAAATTAAAAACCAATTAAGATTATGACAGATCAAAAAAAAGGAGTTAGACCATTAAAATCAATAACTCTCAAGACTAAAAACGGGCCTAAACAATATGTTGAAGTTGCTGAAAGACTTAGGTATTTTAGAGAATCTGAAACATATAGAGGATATAGCCTTAGAACAGAGTGGATTCATCTAGATGAAAAATTAGCGATAGCCAAAGGCGTGATAAGGAATTCTGAAGGAGTTATTGTAGCTGAAGGGACAGCTATGGAATTAAAAGGGAATGGCTTCATTAATAGCACATCTCACACGGAAAATGCAGAAACAAGTGCATTTGGACGGGCATTAGGGATATTAGGGATAGGTGTTGATGGAGCAGTTGCTTCTTTAGATGAAGTTCAACGGGCACAGGAGATCCAAGAAATTGAAGCTAAACCCAAAAGTCATGGGGAGTCTGTAAATATCGCATTAAAAATCCTTGAGACTAAATTTAAAGTGACTCAAGATCAAGTATGCCTAGCATTAGAAATATTGGATAAAGACGAGATTAATCCTGAAAAACTGGAGGATCTTAGAAAGATAGTAATGGATCTTAATAAAGGAACAAAACCTTCAAAATACTTTAAACCTATAAACCAAGCAAAAATGGATGATGCTGCTTCTGAAATCACTAAACAAGTGAAGAATGTCGGCAAAAAGTAAAAAACTCAAACAACAAGAGCATCAAATGATGAAGGAATTGTGGGAAGAGAAACCTCGTATCTGTGAAGTTACGGGGAAGCCTCTCCCCCCTTCATTCTCAATTTGGTACTTTCATCATATACTCAGCAAAGGATCTACACCTGAAGGGAGGCTAGATAAAAGGAATATTCTTATCTGTCGACCAGAGATCCACCAAGAGATACATGGATTCAAAGCAAGAGATGTTAAAAAGTTTAACTGGGTGTTTGAGTATGCTGAAGTCTTAAAAATAGAGTATAATCACAGAAAAAACTATAATACTTGGGTGTAAGTATAAGTATAGATAAACGGAAATTATCCGATTAAGTAAACCGAAATGACTAATGAAATTAACAGAAATAGTAGAAAAACACCTTGAGGGTAATTACTTAGTAGGTAGAGAGAATAAGGATAAAATGATAAGTGAAATAATGGGGGTTGTTAGTGATTCTTCTGATTTTGAATTACAAAGGTTATATGATTGGTTACAATCACCAAAAAGAGAACCTGCACAAACTAAGTTTACCGCAGGTATGACAAGAAACGTAGCAAGAGAGATTGAGCGTTTGCTTACATGTTCTAAATAACTTAAACGTATAAAAAATCGTAGCGATATGGATTATGAATTATTTGGGGAAGCCCACGAACAAGAAGAGAATGGATTATTTGGTAAACAGCACCAAGCAGAGCAATGTTTTTTATACAATGTTAGCTACTGTTACGAGTGCAACAAGCCTTATGATGATAAAGACAGAGAACACGGAATGTGTCACAAATGTTGGCAACCAATTATGGAAAAGTAATTGTGGCTAACAGTTGTGTATGGCAAGTAGCTATCACTAAAATTAATTAAACAATACAAAAAATTAGAATTATGAAAAGACTTTTTAAATACCTAAAAAAGCTATTTGCTATATACGGTGTTAGTGGTAGTATTTGGCTTCTTTACAGAATAGAAGATGATGAATTAAAAACATACGGTTATTATACAGACTATGATAGAGCTGTATTATGGAGTGAAAGTGGCAAGTATTCTATTGTAGAGTGTAAAACTTGGGGATAATATTACCACTAACAACTGAGTAAAATGCACTAGACATACCAAAACGCTGTTTAAACTAAATGAACATGGTAAATTGTGGTATGTTTGTAATTTAAAATTATGGCTATAATTAGAATAAATAAAGGAGATCAAACATTTGATGAATGGCAAGAATACAGAACAAATGTTCTTGGCCCATCAGGATTAGGGGCTTCAGAAATATCAGGACTATTCAATTTATCAAAATGGACTCCATTAAGTAAACTTTACTATCGAAAAATAGGAGAGGAGATAGAAAACGAACCTTCTATTTATACCTATGCAGGGACATTTGATGAGGAAGTAATTAGGAACAGGTTTCAATATTACCCCATAGAAGGATCTTCAGCGAAAGAACAAACCTTAGAGATGTGGGAGAATTATAAAAGCAAGGTAAAGCTAAGGGAATGCCTTGATGACCCAACCGTTTGGCGAAATGAAGATATACCTCATTTATTCGTAAACCTAGATGGAATAGATGAACTTGACACACCTAAAGTTATAACCGAAATAAAAAACACATCTAACTATGCGGTTAAAGGACATAAATACGGGGTAGATTTAGCATATATTCTCCAGGTGCAAATGCAAATGCTTGTCACGGGAATCAAAAAAGGAGGGATATTCCAACGGATTGATGGTACAATGTATGAGTACTATCCTATCGAACCAATTCCTCATCTTCAGGACGAGATTATACAACGATCAACAGAGTTCTGGGATAGAGTCCTCGCTGCAAGAGAAATAAAAGAAGAATATGGAGTTGAAACATACGTAAATACAGATATGAGAGACTTCACTAAAAAACAAATGGAGGGCGTTGGGGTTCTCCAGTCTCTAGAGCCTGATTTTAACACTCCTGAAGACTCCGAATGGTTAAATGAATGGTTGATCCCCCCACAAGAGATCGTTGAAGTAAAAGGCTCTCCTGAGCTTTTAGATGTAGCGTATGAAAGGGAGTTGTTAAAAGATCAAATTAAAGAGATCCAAAATGAAGTCTCAGCCCTTGATGTAGAAATGAAGAGACATTTTCAACAAGGAGACTATACCCACGCTATGTATCCATTTGAAGGTAAACAACTTAAAGTATCTTGGACTAAAGATCGACTAGGAAGGGGCAGATTAAACGTGTCAAAAGGGTTGAAAGATATTTACAATATAAACGAGTAACAATTTGTTACTTCAAATAACATCTGTATATTGTGGATACTAACGGAAATACCAACTACCCAATATAAACAAGTAATAGCTAAATAAACCCACATAACAGCTATTATTTTTACAATGTGTTACGTGGTGTTAATTGATTACGGAAGAATATTTTAATGAAATAGAAAAAGAAGTTAAAAACAAGGTTGATAATTATAAAGAAGGAGATTTAAGAAAGAATTTAGATATAACAAAACAAATAATTAGATTATTTGACTCATATAATAGGATTGACACGAAACGATTAAGAACCAAATATAAAGAAGAGTTAGAGGTGTTTTTCATTACAGAAAGATTAAATACCATATAACGTTAAATATAAAAACAGAAAATTATGGATTATAAGACAGATTACATTGTAGTAGAAGGAGATAAAAACACATTTGAAAAAGAGATGAACAAACTAGGCAAGCAAGGTTATATGTGGTGCGGAAATATGAATACATACATTACTGAAAAAGGTATTTTGTATAGCCAGCTAATGAGTAAGTGTGAACGGACAAAGTAATAATTTATTGATTTTATATTAGTGTTGTGGTGTCGTTTTAATGCACTACAACGCCCCTTGTATGGTGCGTTGACACTAAAGTAAATTAATATCAAAAACTTATAAATAATGGAAGAAGAAAGTAAAAAGAAGGAACAATGCACTATACAAAATGTTGTGCTTAGTTGCATTAATTGCAAATACTTTGAGAGCTTTAGAGATGCTTATTTTGACGATGAAGAACCAAGTGATGAAGGATTTTGTAGAAATGGAAAAAGCCCAAGATACGGAAACAACGGGGCAAATAGTGGTTATGTGTGTGACGAACACAATTAAGCACAATGGTTTGTGTATGGTGTCGTAGCCACTTTAAAAGCTACAAACTTGAATATTAACAATTAAATTATATAAAAATGAACAGATTATTTAAAAGACTATTTAGTGGCTATGCATTATACATTGTGTTAGCATTAGTGATTTTTACGGCTTATCCAATAGCCTACAAAATGAGTGCAGAAACCATTGAAGTAAGCATTGAAGAAAAAGAAAGGATTACTACTGGTAAAGGTGAGAACATAGAAAGTAAATTTATTATTTACTCTGAAACAGAAGTGTTTGAAAATACAGACAGTTGGTTATACTTTAAATTTAACTCTGCGGATTATCAAAATAAATTTACGGTAGGTAAGACTTACAAAGTTAAAGTAGCAGGATGGCGTGTTCCTTTCTTGTCTATGTATAGAAATATCGTTAGTAAAAATAATTAATGCTAACGTTGAGTATAAACTGCGTAGCCTAGCAGTAAAGTAGGTTATTAAAAATAAATGTTTAATTGGCTATGCTGTTTTATACAGTGTTAGCTGTTATTGATAGAATTATGGAATTGAAAGAATTAATAGAAAAGTACGCAAATGAAGAATGTGAGTTCTCTAACCTATATAAAGGAAGTGTTATTTACGAGTGTAAAAAAATAGGTCTTCGCTTTTTTGGGACTGTTGAATATAGAGATGATTTGAATAAAAACGAGAGTGTTTGGAGTTTATCACAGTTAGAAGACTTTAGATGGAGCGAAATTAGAACTAGAAAGTAATTACAGCTAATGGTAGGTGTAAAATTTCGTTTTAATGAATTTTAAACAATGTTATAATATTTTAATTAGAAAAAATGACGGTAAAAGAACTAAAAGAAAAATTGGATAAAATAGATAACGATAAAATTGTCGTCATCTCAAATGGTGAAAGTTGGTGTAATATTGAAGAAATAATTGTTAAGGGTAGCGAGGTGTTAATAATGGAAGAAACCGAACCTGTTTTTTCTGATTAATTGATTATAACAACTGAGTAAAATGCACTATACATACCAAAACGCCTTTTAAACCAAATGAACATGGTATATTGTGGTATGTTTGTAACTTAAAAAAAATAACATGATAGATAGAAAATTAAGAACGTTCGAGGTTTGTCAGCCAATGACTCAAGCCAATAGAAATGATTTAAGGAATGGATACCCTATGTATGATGGGACACAAGATTTTTCAAAAAACCCTTCGTTGAGAGATATGCTTATTGATAGATATAGCAGGGTTATACAAGGAAGAACTTCTGATTTCGGGCAAACAAGCGTGGCTACAGCTACTATACGTTTAAAGGAACTCTTGGAAGATGAGCTATAAATCAGACTATACAGTAGTATCGAATAGGGTTCTCCTGTCGACAGGAGTTTCCCTCAAAGCTAAAGGACTTTATGCCATACTAATGACTGGTATTGATATAGGAGATATAAACAAACACAATAAGAATTCTTGGAAAAAAGAATGGGCCGAACTAGAAGAGGTTGGGCTTATAGTTAATAACGAAAGAAAACTAGATGTAGAAAAAGTTGTTGTACACACTCCAACTAAACAAAAACCTGAACCATTACCTAAGATTCCTAAAGAAGAGAGAAGAAAAGAGTTTTACAAGAAGTTAACTCCGTATCTAAAAAAAGGATATTCTGGAGAAATGCTTAGAAAATTCTACGATTACTGGACTGAATCAAACGAAAGCCCAAACTCTAAGTTGCTATTCGAAAAACAAGGAACATGGGACTTAAACCTTAGACTAAAGCGTTGGAAGGAGAATGGATTTGATAAAGAAGAAATTGCTAAATCCATAAACTACCAAGCACCTAAAAACAATTATGACTGATATACAGAATTTACCGCCATCTGATGTTAAAATAGAACGATTCGTTCTAGGAACTTTGATGATGGAAAAGACTGCTATTCATAAAGTAGCTAACAGACTATGGGATGAATGCTTTTATTTAGATACAAATCGATCTGTATTTCAAGCTATATCTGCCGTTCATCAAAGAGGTGATATCCCTGATATGCTAAACACAATGCATGAACTCAAAAAAATGGGATCAGGTATTGATGTAGTTTTTCTAGCTGAATTGACTTCTTCTGTAGGATCTGGAGAAAGTATAGAATCTCACAGTGTAATTCTTGTTGAACACGCTATCAGAAGGAAACTTTTAGGTGAAATGTTATTGATATCTAAAAGAGCTTGCGATCAGACAGAGGATGTTTTAGGTCTCTTGTCTACTGCTCAAAATATGTTAGCAGAAGCTTCAGGGAATATAGCTGGACAAAAATTCAAATCTATAAGAGATTTAGTTTTAAGTAATATTTCTGATATAGAAGAGAGAATGCAATCAGAAAAACCATTCTCAGGAATTGATATATGCTCAACACACCTTAATAGAAAGTTTGGAGGATGGCAAAAAGGGGATTTAATTATACTCGCTGGCAGACCTGGAATGATGAAAACAGGAGTTGTTTTAGATATGATTAGAAAAATGGCTACAACCAATTCTACTCCTTGTGCCTTTTTTAGTTTAGAAATGCCATCTTCTCATATAGTTAATAGATGGCTAGGACAAGAATCCTCTATACCATACGGGTCGGTACAGAAACATAAGCTAACATCTGACCAATACACGAAGGTTTTAGATGCAGGGTCAACAATAGGGTCTGCTCCATTATATGTAGATGATGCTTCAGGGATAACTGTAGAGTATTTAAGATCAAAGCTTTACAAATGGAAAATTGAACATGGAATTGAAGTAGTTGTTATCGATTATTTACAATTAATGACAGCAGGTAAGGGATATAGTGGCAACAGAGAAGGTGAGATATCACATATTTCTAGGAATCTAAAAATAATAGCAAAAGAATTAGACTTGTCTATTATCGCTTTAGCTCAACTATCTAGAGCAGTAGAGTCTAGAGCAGACAAGAGACCCCAATTATCAGATTTAAGAGAATCAGGATCTATTGAGCAAGATGCAGATGGTGTGGTTTTTTTATTGCGTCCATCTTACTACGGAATAACTGAGGATGAGAACGGGAATGATCTAACAAATACGTTAGAAATGATTGTGTCAAAAAATAGGCATGGAGGATTAGGTAGTTTGCTGTTTACTTGTGACCCTAGTTTATCAACATATAGTGACCTATTGTTAATGAATGAATTTTAATATTAAACTAATATACTATGAAATTATTCAGAACAAAATGTAAAGAGTGTGGAAGTAGAAATGTTTTATCTATTAATTACGGCATTTGCAAATACTGTGTTGAAAGGAGGACACGAGCTTAATAGCTTCTTCTACTGATTCAATCACATTATAAGAGACTCCGACACGTTCGAAGTCTCTTTTGCATTTTTCCTCTCCTTCTGTTAATTTTCTAGCAGACTTTGGCTTGTCTCCATCCTTTATTTCCACAATGAATAGATTACCTCTATATCCAACCAGAATATCAAAAGCATTCTTGAGTTGATGAGTGTTTAATACAGTACACCCAATATCTCTTAAGGATTTTACTATATCCTGATGATTTGAGTCTGTTCTAGCTGCCCTACGCATTAAAAAGTAACTAAATAACCCACTTGATAAGCTCCTAAAGTACCTGTTCCATCATTCTTGATACCAATATAATCCGCTATTACAACATCAATAGCTTTAGTCACATCAGTATCTGTGTTTTGAACTAAAGGAACGACATTCCCTGTAGCATTAGATCCTCCATCAACATAGGTAGTTCCCACTAAATCGTTATTTCGAATAATGATCTCAAAAGTATCTGAGGCAGCAACATGGCCTAACATGATTTGACCGAAAAACAACACTCCTCCTGCGGTCTCATCCCATGTGTCTGTAGCAGATGAAGCAACACTCCACGCTTGATGAAATGCAGTTATGGTAACGGAGTCAGGACGAATTCCTCTTACATCTCTTAAGTAATCTTTTATATAGTCTTTAGTTATTATAGTACTCATGGTATTAGGTGTTTTTGTATTAGTAAATATACTTTAATTTGTTATTCTTTTCAAGGGTCTCCAGTCAACAGTTGAATCTTTCGATTTAATTCACTAACTTGGAAACAGTTTAAAGTTTAATTTCGTTAATAACCCCTGTCTCTCCCAGATTCAGGGGTTATTTTTTTACTTACCATATCGTTCCTTTTGTTGGGTAAGTGCAGCACTAGCATCCTTTCTAAGATAAGAATATGACTTAGACTTATATTTTGCAAGGATAGTCAATAAAGGTTTGATTTTATCTTTCTCCTCTTTAGTTAACTTATTCTCCGACCCTTTATCTAATAAAGCCCTAAGTTCCCGTTCATACTGCTTAATAAGCCTACTTCTAGATCCCTCTTTAGCTCCTACCGAAACCTTCTGAGCCAAAAGGATTTTTTCCGTATTCCCATTAGCAGCTTCAAAACCCCTTCTTCCTGCATCAATTACAGAATGCACCCCTCCTTGTGCATAATTATTTAGAAAATCATATATAACCGATGGATTTATATCAACATTCCCGTTAGTGGCATCAAACAACACTTTTGTTATATCTTTTAGGTATTCAGGATCGTTTGCCTTTCCCATTTCGTAATTATACTCTTTAGAAAACTTACTGTATTGATCTCTATACATTGGATGTCCTGTGAAATAATCTACATTGTCTGAATATTCAAAAGGCCATTGAGCTAATGTAGGCATCCAAGCCCCTGCTTTACCCGTCATATCTTTATTAGCAGGCATAAAAGGCAACCATCCTCTAGCTTGTGAATATGTTTGATCTACAACGACTTCAGGGACAGTTTTTTTGCCCATAGCTAAGAAGAACAAGTCATCTATTATCGAGGTGTATTCTTGCATACCATTAGGTATAGGAATAGTGTAGATTTCATCCCCGAATGGAATCATCCAATTCCCCCTTATCTCATGATCATACATTTTCGACATAGTTTGCTTGTCAGGATTATCCTCCTCGCCATCATCATGCATATACATTGCTGCAAGATCAGCCACCCTCCAAGCAGCAACAGCCAAAAGTGTTTTTTGAATACGTTTTGATCTAATAAGACCTTTATTCATTACAAGCTTCCCTCCTACCGATGCGTTAGAAAACATATATAAAGCATTCATTATAACCCCTGCATCCCCTTTTTTATCGAAGTTAACAGTCAAGTTTTTAGCTATTTGAGCTGCTTTTTGATCACTAACACCCCTAGATGTCAAAGCTTCGAAAGCACTTAATCTAACCCCTAATTCTGTCATTTTATTAGCCATGATGATAGCTTTAAAAGAAGCTCTTAGAGGCAATACTCCTATATTAGTAACCCTTTTTATAGCCCCAACGCCAGGTGTTGATTTTTTAAACTTACTAGCCTGTTTATTAATCATTTTTTGAATAGACTGCATATCTGCTCTATCTAGAAAATCAATAGTTCCTCCAGCTTCTATTAATCGATTCAAAGCAGCATCGTATTTATTCGAAGGATTCCCTTTTCCTAAAGTAACTCTACGAACCGCACCCATCGAAGGGAAAACTCCTTTAGCTACAGCTCGTCTAACCCCCTTTTTATCATGCATAGAGATGTTTAGAAGAGCTTCTTGAAAATCTTTTGAAAAGTTTGTTGGGATAAATTCGATATTCAAAGCAGTTTTCCCTGTTTTCCAGAAATTGCCAGCAAATTGTGCTACCCTCAACGATTGTTTAAGCCATTTAGGATTCGGAGTTTTAGGGCCAAGGGATTTGTAAAGGTTGTAATCTCTAATCATAATCCATTTTAACTCTCCATTCTCCATGAATGGGATTGGCTCTATATCCCCTTTTTTAGTCGATATACCCACAGGTTTTTTATCAGAAACCTCCCATGCAACTTTTCCGTTAATCGTTGCGGTTGGATGAGATCTAATCATTTCAGCTACCCCTGTCAATGTCTCATTCTTATGAACATCTTGCAAAGCTCTTTGGTAATCTGAAAACATAGCCACTTCAGGATTTTCCCTCTCCCAGTAATCATATTTATCGCTTGGCTGCAACTTTTTAATATTATCACTATAAACTCCTCGACCTAATTTAGATGAAGGATCTGTCTTCTCTATAACTCTTAACGGGACATAGTTTTCAAACATTCCCTTTAGAAAATCTCTTGATTCAGCAGTGATAATCCCTGCATCAACTTTCATGTCTAATATATCATGAAAAGCCTTACCCATCTCTTTGCTAACGTCCTCTAAGAGTTTTAGTTGCTCTGGAGTGGATTCTCCTTTGATTTTATCAATTCTATGTTGAGCATCTTCTGTCGTGAATCCTGATGTTTTAACAGGGATTATTGAGGCTAAATCCGTTTCCAATAAGGCTTCCCCAGCTATATTTTCTATAACCTTATATAGCTCGTTATTGTGTGCCTCCCTAGCTTTATCTCTAAACACCTTTCTCTCATCTTTATCTTGAATTTTCTTAGCTTTTTCTAACTCTATATTTAAATCTTTATCTAAGCCTTTCTTGGCTTTACTCAACTCAGACATTATATCGTTAATAGTTTCTTCAGAAACACCTTTCTTTGAAAACCAATCTTTATTGCCTTTTTCTATCTCTTTTTTTAACGTTTCATATACAATCTCAGCACCCCTAGTGTTTCTTTCAGCAGCATGATTTAAATGTCTCCAAAACCCTACGTCACTTAAAGTCAACCCTTCTTCTCTAAGCTTATATAATATAGCGTTCTCATCTAATTTTCTCTCTCCAAATTTTTTGAGTGAAGTATTAGTGCTATATGAAAGTATATGGATAAGACCTCCATGAGAATCTTCTTCTGAAGATGAACCAAACCAAGTTTTAGCCCAATTATTAAACTTACCAGAAGTTTTTGTCCCTTGTAAATCTAAAAGAGCATATACATCAGCAGCATCTCCAATTGTTTTCTCAAAAGCTTTGCTATTCATAGCTTTTTTCATAGCCTTAGCTTCTTTATGACCAATTTTACCGCTATCTCTTTGTCTTTTTATTTCTTCAGAAACTTTTTTCCGATAATTCTTCTTGATTTTTTCTTGAAATACGTCCCATGACCTATCGTTATCAGCTATAAAATTGATAAAGCCATTCCAATAACTCCTTACAGTCTCAATCTTTGATTGTTCAACAATCTCTAACATCTCTTCGTTGTTGGATAAAACAGACTCTTCTATAGCTTTAAAAGCATAATAGTTTTTAACATTAGCATCTGTCATCTTAAATGTAGATGGATTGAAATCCGCTGTTTCAGGTTCTTTTAAATTAGATACTACCAATCCTCCTTTTCCTCTGGCAAGCTCGTTAGCTGCCATCTTAATCATTTTAGGTAAAGTCATCTTATTTAGATCGACACTTGGAGTTAACCTTAACTTCTTTGTTATCCAACTCTTGACATCATCTACCCATCTTTTTATCTTAGATTTATCCAACAAGTCCGCTACCTCTAAACCGATAGCCTCAGCAAGCCTTTCTTCTACTTCCTCAAGTTTTTTATCTTTATCTACATCAAGATCACCAAAATCTTCCTTCCATTCAGGGGAATTCTCTATCAAATCTATCCCTTTTTGAAATAACGCTGGGGATTGGTTTTTAATAGATTGAAGCCAAACATGAGCAAATTCATGAGGTAATGAATCTGGGCCTGACTGATCAATATCAACATAAACTTTGTTACCATGTTGAAATGCAGGGTCTGGAGATCCGACTTTTCCTTTAGCTATCCACGCATCTTGTATAGCTTGAGGATCTGTCTCTACATCAACACCTAAAACAGATTTAGCAAGCCTTTTAGCGTCTCTTGCAAAACGTTTCCTAGTTTTCTCTGAAGACCATTTTCTAGTAGATTTCTTTTGAGACTTTACCCTGTTACTTCTTTCTGTCGCCTTTTTGCTTTGTATATGATCAAAAACCTCTCGATCGATTGCTGCATGGTATTTAGGATCTACGCTATCTTTTAACTTCTTAAGATCTGCCTTAGTCTTAATCTTTCCTTCTGGAATAGCATGAACCTTAGCTGCCACTTCAGGAGGCATCGTTTTAGATATCCTCTTCTTAGATCTATCGGATCTCTCTGATTCTGTAGATGTAATAGGTTTTGTCTCAAAATTAGGCGCACTAGAATCCTTCTTAGTATCTTGTCCAGAGTCTTTGGAGGATTCTTTTTGAACGACTACTTTTGTTCCTGTTGATCCTTCTTGTACTGGCTTACTTTTTTTAGTTTTGCTGCCATCTTTTGAACCTTCTGTACTCGGTTCTGTTTTTTCATCTTGTATTCCATCTTTCTCTGTTTTAGATTCTAACTGAACCCCTGAACCTTCACTGATCTCAGTATCTCGTCCAGAGTCTTTGGAGGATTCTTTTTGAACTCTTCCTTTTGTTTCTTTTGTTTTTCCTTTTTTGGTTTCTTTTGTTTTTTCATCAACAGGTTTAGTTTTGGAACTCTCGTCAACAACTTTTGAGTCTACATCAGTTTCAGTCTTCGATTCTACTTTAGCTTTTTTAGCTTTAGCTAGATCTTTTAACTTTTCTTTAGCTCTTTTATCAGCTTCAACTGATCTTTCTTGCTGAATTGCTGCAACCTTTTGATCACGGCTGGGTTTAGGTTTGTCCTTTGATTTTTCACTGTTCTTCTCTTTTACTTTTGTTTCTTTTATTTTAGCTTCAAGATCTTCTTGAGTCCAATTTGAGGTGGCATTTTCTGATTCGAAAAGTTCTTTTTGTATTTCAACCTCTAAAATAGCGTCCTCATTCCTAATAAATTTAGTTTTGCCATTCTTATCCTTTACTCGGATAGCTGTAGTGTTACCTTCCTTGTCTGTTTCAACCCCTAAATAATCATACTCCTTCCCATAAACAACAACTTTATTTGACTCAGGATCAAACCCCATAACAGGAGAGTCTTCCGACAACTCTTTTTCAGTCCCTACTGTGGATTTATCTTTTGATACATTTTTAACCCCTAGTTCGGTTGGCGTTTTACCCGATAACCCTCCTTCTATAGTGTGTACGTCTCCATTATCATCTATAACATGATATCCATCGTCCGTTTTAGATAAAGCCCCTTCAATTCCTTCGTAATTAACTTTTTCTCCTACAGAATCATCAAAATCATTTATAGTTTCTTCTTCTGCACTCAATCTATCTTGCTCTATAGCATCTAATTTAGAAAGATTATCATCAATTTTTTTATCGAAGAACTCTGTTTCTTCTTTACTATCAGATTTCTCTTTCAAAGACTCGTAAAGTACAATTTCATCCTTTAATTCATTTTCTGTTTTTTCATCAGACTCAGCTTCTACTTTAGCTTTTTTATCAGCTTCAGCCTCTGTGTCTGTGTCAACCTCCGTATCTACATCAGCTTCAGCCTCTGTGTCTGTGTCAACCTCCGTATCTACATCAGCTTCAGCCTCTGTGTCTGTGTCAACCTCCGTATCTACATCAGGTTCAGCCTCTGTGTCTGTGTCAACCTCCGTATCTACATCAGGTTCTTCTATAGTCTCAAGTAAAGCTTTAGACTTGTCGTCAATCTTCTCATCGACTGCCGACTCTATTTCAGTAAGACCTAAATAATCTTTAAGTGATGTTCTTAATTCTGGAGGCATAGACTCTATATGCTTAGTAGCCCATTTAGTAATATCTAAGTTACCTGCATTAGCTCCTGCAATAATACCCATTCCCATTGTGCTGACTAAGAAAGCAGCTCGTTGCTTGTCATCCTTCATCATTGCAAAATACTTGTCAAGACCATCTTGACTTATCGTTTGAATAGACTCTTCAGTAAACTCACCCATTGAGCCTCCTAACATCTTGGCGATCATTTTTATGGTAGCAGTATCAGCCCATTTAGCTATCCCTGGCAATTTAGATATTAAAGATACAGCCAAATCAGCACCTGCCTGTCCAGCAGCACCTGATGTGAAATTAGCTCCTTTTTCATTATACAATAAATTAACTGTTTCATACTTCAATCCAGTCTCAATTAATTTAGGAGCATTTAATATTAAATTTGCGCCAGCCTTAGCAAAAGGATTTGTTGTTGTTTTTTTTACCTTATCTACCGCAGAAATTAATTGAGCATATTGTCCAACAAGTGCTGGATTTAACCCTTCAAATAAACCTATAGATCCTTTTAATACTTTACTTCCAGCAGCCATTTTAATCCCTAAATTTGCTGTTGTTCTCATAGTACTCGCTACTAAATCCTGTACTTCAGGATTTTCAACATATTTTTTAAGGCCATCCGTCATTTGGAGATTATTCTCACTAAAAGACTCAGATATCAACTTTCTAAGTTCCATTGGGTCTGACAAACCTGCGGATGTAGTATTCGCGGATATTTGCGTCTCATTGTAGCTATCAGGTAAAAAAGAAAACATCTCTTGAACACCTTCGTAAGTTCCTGAAAAAGCATTACCTATAGCTTTATGAACACCATATTCTTGTAATGTAGGGCCAAAAAACAAATCCCACCCCGTAGGGAAATCTGTATTATCAGGATCTGGCTTCTCCCATCCAAAAACCTTAATTGGATCAAGATTTTTTTCAGCCATAGTATATAAAATCTGATATTTACGTACCAAATCTTGTATCTCACTACCCTCCATAAATTTCCCCTTCAAAAATAGACTCCCCTCATCTAGTTTCTGAAGATTATCCATCCATTCATTCCTAGACTCCCACCCCATCGTGTGAGGGTCATGCCTAGATACAGCTTCTTTAAGCATTGGGAAATATTTCTGATAAAGAATATCTTTCCACACCTCTTGTTTAGATTTACCTACATTCTTAACCATTTTAGAATAATCGATAAACTCCTTCATTAAAGTTATATCGCTTTCTTTTTCTTTTGGGGTTGCCGTACCCCAATGCATCCTCGTCTTGTCTGTAGCCTCCTCTAAATCTAGTCCTAGATCGGACATAAGTTTTTCTGACTGTCTGCGATATTCACTATGTAAAACCTCTTGAGAAGCGTTATTAATCCTTTGCTCTTCATTATATCCTGCAGTAGGATATATTTTTCTAAGACCAGATAATTCATGAGTAACTAAAGCTAACTGTTTTAATAAAACACCCTTCTTATCTCGTAACGACTGAGCTTCAAGCTCCATCCGTTCTTTACTGTCAAGTCCAACAGCAACTAGCTGTTTATTATCTACATTAGAATTATATTCTTCTTGAACAGCATCAAGTTGTCTAATTATATCTTCCTGAGATTCATTTAATCTATTAGCCTTAAGTTGAAAAAATCTAGGGGCAGCATCTACACTAGGTACATCGATATCAGGCAAAAAAGCACCAAACGATGTTCCTTTTAGCTTTTTTAGATCTTCTTGAGAATATTCAGACATTGTTTTAACATTGCCTTTTATTTTCTCTAGATCGGTATTATACCTGTTTTTTATGTCTTTTTCACGATTAAACCCTGCTTGATCCTTCTCTTCCTCTCTTTTTTTTAGGGCCTCAAAGCTATTTAATTTAGGATTCAAGTTTCCCATCCAATCACTAACACTTCTAGTATCAACGTTATTTACACCTAAAGGGGAGTATGAATCAACAGATCTATAAAAATCAATAGTACTTGTTTCATCGTATGGTTTCGGATGATCTACAGTTAATGGATCGCCATACATCTCATCTTTAGGAGTCTCTTCTGCTAAAGTGTCATCCCCTAACGTAAGAGGTTTTAGTTTCTCTCCATTAGTCTCTTTAGAAGAGAGGTCTTGAGAGCCATTCGTAGACTCTTGAGAAGATTCGTTTTTTTTTACAGGTAAGGTTATATGATCTTTATAGTCAGGGTATCTTTCTATCCATTTTTCCGCTAATTCTAAATCAGGTACATCTTTGTTTTCAGGATGTTTCTGTTTTATGTTTGCAGCAAAATCTTTGTAATCTATTTTTGATGGGTTGTTATTATCTCCTTCGTTAGGCATAATTATTAAGGTCTTGGCTTTACTAAATCGTTATCAATAATTGGATCTTCAGTCGCATTCCATATTTCAGTCCAAGATTTTCCTTGATATCCAGGATCACTTAAAATTGTTTTTAGTCTAGTTAATTTAAGATTATATTTATCCTCATCCGCTACTGTCCATTTACCTTCTCTAACCTTTGCTTTCTTATCTTTAGCTAATTCATCAATTTGATTATCAAAAAAGCCAGAAAAACTCTTAGGCAAGATATTATATATATTTTGTTTGAGCTTTGCAGTCTCGTTATCAATCTTTCTCATTTCTTCAGTACCAGGGCCACTTAACCCCATTGATTTAAAGAAATCTAGATTTTTCTCGTAGTGTTCTGTAAAATCTGCACCAGTTAATTTAGACCCTGATCCCTGAGCTAATTGAGCACTCAAATCAGAAACTAAATGAACCATTTTTGCCTGATCCCCAACCTTTATGTTATAAGTGTTAGTGGTTAACCATTTAACTCCCTTGGCTTTATGTACTTTTTCATCTAAGCCATCCATATATGTATCACCCTCTTTTATAGGTGTCTGAACCAATAGAGCGCCATTATCACTATTATATGCAAACCTAAGTTTACCTTTATCTGGGATTATATAATTATACGTTTCTCCATTTATCTGAACAGGGTTTTCTATAGCCCCTGAAATTAAAGCAGGTATCTTTTTGTCAAATTTAGATATTTCTTTTTCCTTTTCTCCTGATCCATAACTAAACCCTTGATTCTCTGTAACAATCTTAGATGTTGCAGTCACTTCCTTTTCCTGCTCGGCCCACATTATATCTCTAGCTTTTAGATTTATCGCTTGCTCTAAATATCCTTGTCCTTTGTAGGATCTCCAGTCCTCTCTTCTAGATATCTCATCCCCTACTTGCCCTGGTTTCGCTCCTATAATTAAATGACTTGGTAATTCGTTTTCCAAAGCTTTTTCTTTTGATAAATACATATCATAAGCCTTGGTTTCTGTTTTACCCATAAATTGAGCAATCCACCCTCCATCTGAAAAATCACCTCCTGCTGAATTAGCCACAAGTTTTTGTGCCTGATTAAACTTTAAAAGTGTCTCAGGACTATTAGCCCAAATCTCATCTTTGTTTTCATTTATAAACTGAAGGTATCTAGGGTCTTCTTTAAGAACCTCATATTTAACCCAACTTTTTCTAGTGTCATCAGCTAAGACAGACTCAACCTGTTTTGGATGTATCTCACTAGGATTTTCTGCAGGATTACCTGCCTCATTCGCAAGAGTAAAAGATGTTTTTTTATTTATCCATTGAGCAAAATTTATTCCTGCAACAGATTCTGAATCTAGAAAATCTCTATAATTAGTATTTTTAAAATCTTTCGCCCATGTATGAATAGCATTCGTTCCATCATAGTTATTTACAGAGCCAGAATCCCATGAAGTAACATACTCAGGGTGATTAGGATCTGCGGTTTCTTGAAACCATATTCCCGAAGTTATATTTGCCTGTCCTTTATCGTATAAGGATGATAAACTGGTTACTGTATTAGTTCTAGCAACATATTCATCATTAAGAGCCGTGTTTCTAGTTGAAAACGATTTTGCCTCTAACTCCTTCTGAATGATAAAAGGAGTTGGATCATCCCCTGAATCAAGAAGTTTAACCAATTCAGCACCCGTCTTTTCCATATTATCGGCAGCGTGTTTTGCTTGTTTTTTGCTAAACGCAGCGATATTATATTTCACATCACCAGCATTCTTTAAAGCTTGAGCATCCTTTTTTGCTTTTGCTTGAGCCTTAGCATTATCTTTAGCCGATAATTGACCAGCCAATTTCTCAAAAGAATGTAGAGGCTGCATAGCAAACTTACCTGCTTTACCTATATCTTGAGATAAAGCACTAGTTGCCTGTTCTGAAAAAGGTGATTTTGTAGCCATACTATTTTTATACTCCTGGGATCAGACTTGGTAATAATTGTAAAATATCAGATCCTGCTCTACTAACTGAATCAAAGAACTGCATTTGATTGTAGTCTCCTGCAGAGTCTAACATATTTTTCTTTCTCCTATTATATTGAAATTCTTGATTCTTGTTATAATCGAACTCAACATCTCTTCCTGCAGCTACCGCTTGATTAGATTGAGCTAATCCACCCATCATGCTTTGTTGGAATTGTTGTTCTTGCATGGCTAAATTCTGTTGAGAACTAGCTTTCTGACCTTGTGCGCCACTAATAGCTGCCAACTGATCAATAGCCGAACCTCCTATTTTATGTGCCCCAGCGACCGTCTCAGCCATTCCTTGATCAATCTGATTCTCTACAATTCCTGCTCCTGCCATTCGACCATTCTTAGCGGCCTTATACATTGCATTAGTATTCAGTAAATCTTCAGGCATAGTATACTCAGGACGAGTATCATCAATCTTCTTTGCTTGTTTTTTTTGAGAAAGACCTTTGATCCCTCTAGCAACCCCACCAGCCATCATCATGTTTAGTAGCATAATCTTGTTATTTTGTTAAATATACGAATTTTATTTTACATTGTCGTGTCCTGAACTAATGAAGAACCCTACGTTTGCAGACCTTAATAAAGCCTGTGTAGCATCCTCGTTCTTCCACGTAATCTCAATATAGTCACTTCTCATTTCATCCCCATGTAATAATGGAGTTTGAGGAGACACCACATTTGGCGTATTCTCATCCCTAAATAAATAAGAATAAAATACCCCCTCATAATCTTCAAAGTCTGAATCTAAGGTACTTGTTGATTGTCCTGGTTCATTAGTAATAGCATCGGCATACCATACAACATTTCCTTCAACACTTAAATCTTCCCATAACTTAATAGCTTTAGGGTATTTATTAGATACCGTTTTTATACTAGCATCATAATTTACCCCGTAAAACTCACCATAAGAAGAATTAAATCCATGCTTATATAATTTACCATCGTCAAACGTTAGTAGTATATTGTTTATTCTCCCCATCCATTCTGGAGTGTAATTCCAAAAACTAACCCATCTCTCTCTCTTATTAGACCATGATAAAGCTATTGCATAAGCAGAAGTGAAGTAGGTACTCCCGTCTATATCTGCCGAGATTATATACTCATCATTTAATGGATCATACTGCCCTAGTATATTAGCTGTTCCACTATTCCCTAAAGCACTAATAGTCATTCGACCTAACAAGTTAGATAGAGAAGCTACCTTTATATCACTAATAGGGAACATTCCGTTATTACCATAACGCCATATCTTACCTTTAGTTGCATCGAACCCATACACTTGAGAACTGTATTGAACAATACTCTCTGGATTTAATGTTCCATATCCCCCTTGTAAAACCCTAGTAGTTCCTAGAACTTTATCAGATGTAACTACATTTGATTGTCCTGAATTATCAGTGTATTCAACTTTACCCACATAGATCGATACCGTATCCTCTTCATGAATAGACAGGAGAACCGATCCTTCCTGTTGAACATCTCCAGCTCCTTGTAGTTTCTGAATAGGGCCAAGCTCCGAGGCTAGTATTTTACTGTTTATTGAATCAAATGTTGATGTGCCATTTAAATTACTCTCATCAATAAATGGATCACTGAACCTTATCCCAGTTTTTATTCTTTTTTGTTTTAATTCTATATCTGCATTTATCCTTCCAAAACTAGGAGCATCTAGATTAGATGTTAAATTACTCCCTTGAGAGAAGTAGAAAGCTCCTGATACAGACGTGTGGTTGTAATAATTATAATAAGAATCTCCTATTTGAAATCTATAATCACCAGATACAAAAATTGATTTCTCTAAAGTACGACCAGATTCATAAGGATCTATTACTTTGTATGTATCTCCAAACTCATAAAACACATCATCAGAAGTATTTACTCTTGGAGTGTATATTTGAGCTATAGAAGGTGTTGTAGATCCACTATAATTTGCAGACGAGATCATTGCACCACTACTTATTTTAAATGAAGAGACTCTGATTGTAGATGTTGCCCCTGGACTAACGTCTAATTTACTCACCCTATACCCAATGTAAGATGGGTCAAAAGAACTAGGTGCTATTATATAACCAAACATAACATAAGTATTATTAAAGGTTATATCAACGCCTTCTTCTCCTCCAACAGTTAATAAAGGATCTGATTCAGAAAAAACAACAGTAATTTCCTCATCTGATCTTCCAGCATCAGCATAAAAAGTAATACACATATCATCAGGGACTTCTCCTGATGTAGTAACTGTCATGTTAAAGAAATAAACCCCATTCCTGTTCATTGCGACAGGGTAGTTAACCACGTCAGAAACAGCATAAAGATCTGATGCTCCCCCAGTTGGGGCAGGGAATGTAACTTCTATTGCTGAATTTGAAATATAACTCCATGTTGAATATGTAATAGTTCCAGCACCTCCTGTTAAATCAACATGAACTAATTCCACATCTTGACCAGCAGAAGTCCACCAATCTTCTCCATTTGGCGCACCACCTGCATCAAACGAAAAACTAGGATCTCCATCATAGTTAGGATCAGGAATAAGATTAACTCCTTGCTCGTCATTGATATCCCATTCTGCACGAACGTAGTTTTGACCACTTATCTCCTCAACACCCAACACAAGAAGATCATAAAAAACACCTGAATTTTTAGGGGGATACCATACTATCCTATCTCCTTCTGAATAATTATATGCTGTTCCTGTCTCAATTAATGAAGTTGTATTAATCAACACCTCTATAGGTGTTTCATCATTGATTGTTTTAAGAAAAATTAAATTATCAGAATCAACATCGTTCCCGTTATCATCTTTATACCTACCTTTAAAATAGATTAAAGATGTGCCATCAACTTTTTCAGGCTGACCAACCCATGTGTAACTAGTCATTTTAAGGTTCTCAGTTATGCACAATCTATAATGAGATGCCCAATCAGGAATATTAGCTGCGTTGTTTTGAAGAATAAAGTTTAAGTAATATAAATTATGATTACCCCCTGTAGTTGCTGCAATAAAAGAACTATCAAATATTAAATCATCACTTGTTGTAACTCCATTCGTTCTTCCGTAATCATCAAAGAAAACCACTCCTACCTTGTATTTCCCATTAGGAGATAGACACCCTTCATAATTCTGTGGAAAAACATAAGACTGCTCTATAGCTTCGTTAAATACCGTATTGACTAATAAATCTTGACTATCATATCCTTCAACATAATTACCTAATAAGACTCTGTTATCTATACCGACTAAAGCCTTCCCATATAATGGAACAGCATCTACTGTTTTATCAACCTCAGAACTAGGAACAATATAACTATCATCTTTATTCCTAAACGTAACCCATGTGCTTAATAATCTAGTAGTAGCGAAATCTAAACTCTTAAACTGCTTATAGCTATTTAACTCTCCATCTTTAAATGCTATTTCAATCTTATCTATTAATTCATCATACTTTGAGCTTGACAGCGTGGGTTCTCCAGTCGATACACTTAAGTCGATATAATTATAATCAACCTTAGTGTAAGTAGCCTCAAAATCATTAAAATCAGTAGAGTAGCTTTTACTCTCAGGACTCCATACACTTCTCTCCCCATCCTTATATAAATATCTATAGATAAACCAATAAGGCTTCCCTCCTAAATTATCTTCCTCACTATCTTCTCCTCTAGTTCCATCTATAGGATACATTGGAGGTCTCTTAATTAAAGATATGTGATCCTCAATTAATGGAGTAGAATAGTTTGCAACCTCAACTACATTCAACTTCCTGTACGGATTCAAATCATCACCCCAACATAATTGGTTATCAATAAACGATGTGCCCGTAATTTTATTAGACAAACTAAAGTTTAAAATAGGATCTTCAACTATCTTATAAATAGTCTCATCTGCGAATTTATACTGTAATATACAGTGATTTGCATTACTATTATATAGAAAGTAGAATGCAGAGTCTGAATTCCTATCTTCATAAAACCCTATAACCGTATTATCCCCTGCAGGAGGAGATGCGCCAGATCCATCCAACAACTTAATTGTCGTTACCTCTTCATTCCCTAATACATTCTGTACTACATTTGAATTTCCTAATAAAACACCAGGAGCATCTACCCTAATGTTTAATGCGGATCTCCAGTCCTCAGCAGGAATAGTTCTAGGATCGTCATCTAAATTTAATCCTCCAGTAAAATTATGGGTGTTAGTATCTTTCATTAAGATTTGAAATTCATGTTAAATGCAGCTCTTGTAGCGTGAATTATATCTTCTACAGTTAAAGGTTTCAACCTTCTCTTAGCTAATTTAATATTATTTGAGTATTCTCTTTGCCTTCTATTAACAATATATTCTACAGGCTGTCTTCTATCGCTTTCAAACTTCCATTTAATGTAAGACTTGCAAGCCTCTTCTGCAATGATAGGAACAAAAGTATCTTCTCCGTAAATTATATCCGAACTAATATATTCAATGTATATAGTTTCACATGTAATATTAGAACTTAATTGAATAGCCCCATTATCAATAGTAAAGCTATTCTTTATTTTACTTGCTCCATACCCGTAAAACCCTCCTGTATGCTCTCCATAAGAGTTTAAAGGATTAGAGAACCAAGATCCATTGCTATAGTCAAACGATGCCTCATCCTCTTGTGAGTGAGTGCTAGGGTTTGGTTGATTAACTCCGCATTCAGATGTGTCTGTATATAAAGCTAATTCTTCATCATGTAGAAAAACCTCAACATGGTCTCCAACTCTAACTCCGATCTTTACCGTGTCAATATAATCATCAGGTAAGGTGACCCTTTTTAATGAATCAACTTCAAGCTCTCTAGTTTTTACATTCCTAGAAGCTCCGACCATGGTGAAATAATCCCTTAGAAAATCAATGCCATAGCTTTTATACAATGCAAACTTATGCATTCCAGTCTCTCCCATCTCAGCTAATGTCCTCTTTACAACATCCCTAAGTGGTTTATATCCTGGTTGATCAGCTATTGGTTTCTGTGGCTGATTTATATTATCTCTATCAAAGGAGTTGTCTCCTCCTATATTAAATACATTTGGCATTATTGATTAGGGTTTTTATCTTCTATAGAATCATTTGTCTTGTCTTCAGGGTTCTCCAGTCCAAGTACTTTTAAACACTCTACTACCACAGCTTCTTGAAACTCATAAGGTAAGAAGAATTGTTCAGAGTCTGTTAATTCTTCTGGGGCAACTAACACAAGTTTGATAGTTACACTTGGTGGAATATTACACATGTTGTGAAAATAGACTCTATTCTTTTCAATCGAATAAGCAACCTCTCCAACTAAAGCATCCTTAAAAAAGGAAACCATACCTGCAGCAATTGGCATATAAGGATTGTTAATATTCTTTGACGGATATATTTCTTTAACACCCCTGTTCTCTGGCAATGCAAAAGGAACAGTCGGGAGATCCACATAGTTTAATCCAGTATTAACATCTTCAGCAACAGACTGAGCATAATAAGCATGGATAAAATGAAAATCCTCAACATAATCAAACGTTTTAAATTTAGCTGTCAAATGCTCAACAACTACTCTACTAGCAACTTGTTTAACTAATAGAATTATATCCTCACGCTCAATGGAACTATCTCTAGAAAGGCTTCCGCCTCCATATAAAAGTTCTACTTGCTCTGCTAATGTTCCTAGTGTAATAAAAGCCATTATAAACCTGTTTGTTTTCTTGCATTAGACGCTTGAGATATAATTGGGTCTTCCAATCTATTACCTAGATATTGCAAAGCTCTTTGTTGGATTTCTGGAACATCTTCCTTACTCCACTCAAAGTCGGTGCTTGATCCATCATCATATACGGGCCGACTACTAACTACTGTATACGCCCATTCAACATCTGTAGGCAATGCCCAATAACTTAAATTCACGGAAGCAACAGTTGTAGGAGAAGCCTCTATTGAAGTAGCCTCTAATCTAACTACTGGTTTTAAATCTGTAGGTGCAGCCGTAATTCTACTCAACCTATAAGACCAATCCTTATCATCAATAACTTTTGCCTCGACTCCTGCAGTAGTTCTTACCATGGAGTCATATGCATAGTCACTAGGTAAAGACCCTATTCCACTAGTTAAAGATATAGTAGCAGTCTTTTTAAATGGTCTTAAGCTATTGTATATTTTCTTATTCCTTTCTGGGCCTCCTGTCAACAAGACTCCCTGTTGAAATTGCTTCACATGACCTATGTATTCATTAAACAAATCAAGACTCGCATTGTTAATTGCCTGATCAATACCTTCAGGAGTCAACCATGACGATCTCTCTTTTTTTAACTGCCTCTTTATGAAGCTATGTATATCTCCAATTATCGCCATTATATATCTCTATTTTCGTTTGATTCAGAAATATCACTCCATCCAGACTTTTGTTGAGACAAGTTCTTGTGAAAAGAATAACTATTACCTCTAGTATGAACATACTCTGCCGTTACATAATCGATAGGAGCATCATAAGTTTCTAACAATGTTTTATATAAAGATATCATATCTCTATTAATCATATAAGCATGACATCCTTCAGCCTTATCAATCCTTCTTAAACGAAATCCACCCTTGAATGTTTTAGATGGATTACCTTTTAAAGGCCAACATCCAAAATGAAACATCTCCCAATCATCAGGTAGATTATCTAAAAACACTTCGTAATCATTAAAGTATTTTTTAAACTTTACATCATCCTCCAAGATAATTATTTTATCATAATTATTATCGATAGCATCTTGAAGAATGTCGATAGTAGCTAACCTTAAACTCTTAGCACCTGCAGGATATCTACCTAGAAAATCATCATCAATAGATAATGTGTCTTTATCCACAGGTACAACTCTTTCAGCCGTTATTCCCAATCTAGAAAATTCAGACTCCATGTCGGAACGCCTATCCGTTCTAGCATCTAGATTAATGTAGTATATTTTATCTGCTATATTATTTAACATATTATGATAATCTTAACCAAGGTATATATTGAGTTGCACTTGTACTACCAATTGTCGCTGGGGCTGAAGCTGTAGCTTCTTTCTTAGCTCTATCTGTAGAGGATATTGTTGCGTCAAAGAATCCATATTCATTTATTGAACCTGTTGGTATGTGGACGTAAATCCAATACTCCATATCTTTATATAGTTGAATAGGTGCGCTAAATGTATGAGTCAAAACACCTGTTGCTCCAACAACAATAGCTCCACTATCTATAAGCGTAGTTCCTCCACTATCAAATACTCCTACTGTTATGGTTTCTGCGCTATCAAAAACAGTACAGAAAGCTTTAATCTCCTTATATGTAGCATTATCTTCTACAATAGATTTAGCATAATACGCTTCATCTGTGAAGTCTTGAGAACTATTCATCATCAAATAAGGAACAGTTTCATTTATTCTCATTTTACCTGCCCTAATCTGATCGTCAACATTACCTATAACAGATACGTTATTAGATACTGTGTTATTATGATGAGTGTGAACAGAGCCAACTATAGTAGCAACACAACCTGAACCACTAGCATAAAACAATGTCCCTGTATAATAATCCCCAATTTCTACATTACCTAATGTAATAGTTTGATTTGTAGTGAGACTAAATATATAGTTGTTATTTGTTGTTAATGATTCACTAATTAATCTTCCTGACCAATACAATCCATCTACTTGAGAGAAAGGTATTGAGTTTGGTTGGTAATACAAATCACCAATAAAGGTTAAATTAGTTGTTTGATCAAAAGCTTTTGGAGAAGATCCTGTTACAGAATCTGATCGATGAACATTACCATAAATAACATTATCAGTCCCTGTATATACAGCCCACCCATCAGTCGTTATAGTTCCATGTATATGAACTCTATCGCAATTATAAAGACCTGCAGATCCATTATCATAACCTGCAGTCTGCGTGTATAAATGACCGAATATTTTTACATCATCCGTATTATTCAACATCCCTAATACTGATGGATGTGTTGTTGTGTCTCCTGTTTGAGTTAGTTGACCGAAAACAGTTAAATCAGTGCATTGATTAAGAAGCATTCCTTCACACGTAATATCTCCGTGAATCTGTCCTGAATCACAAAAATAAAAGCCAGTCCCTAATGCACTATTAACTCTCCCTGTAATATTAAGAAAATCAGAAAGTAATGCTATACTATTCCCTATAGCTGAAGCAGCAGACATATATAAATCACCTACAATATTTACATATTGACAAGCATACATTATAGATGAACAACTAACTACATTTATATCCCCAACTATTGAAGGATAATCGCACGTGTTAAATAAATAAGAAGATGGTGAAGCACCTACAATATCCCCTTTGACTTTTATATAATCCGAAGATTCTGCAAATTCAGAAGATCCATTAACATCTACATAACCACTTAATGAAAAGTAATCGCAATTCGATAACACCTTCCCTGAGTCACAAATTATATCACCTGTAATATTCGCGTTGTCAATATACTGAAACATTGCAGAACTTGTAGAAGTCCCTGTTCTTGATATATTTCCTAATACAATCAAATTGTATGCATGAGGAGAAGATTGTCCCACAAATAAAACCCCATTGCTTTGAGAAGTGATATTCCCTGATATAGAAACATTATCACATTCAGTTGCGACAGATATACCTGTATTAGACAATACTTCAATATCACCATCAACCTTAATGTTATCTGTTTGGTAAAATAATGAATTAGCCTCAGAAGAAATATGCCCTTGTATATATACAGTGTCTGAACCATTCACCATATAAGTCCCTCCTGGTTGATTCTGATATATAGTTCCAAACACTTTTACATTATTACTACTATCGATTACTTGATTGTTAATTGTTATCAAGTCTCCATATACAGTGACATTATTTCCTGACAATACCTTACAGTTATTTTCACTTACAGTATTACCATGGATCTCCAGTCTACCCGTTGTTAACGCAGTACACTCTATAATGTAATTTGTCCCTGAAGCTTCAGCATTCACTATATCCCCATGGAAAACCAATACACTAGCTGAATTAGTTAAACTAATAGAATTGGTAACAGCAAAAGAAGTATCGTCTAGCTTGAAATGTCCAATCATTCGAACATCACAAGAAACCCCATTATCAGTAATTAATGTTCCTCCAGAAGTGTTATCTAAAACACAACCATTACCTACTATAGTAGTTCCATCAAGCAATATTATTTGCTCATCAAAATCACTTAGTATCCAAAAAATATCTCCAGTTATTGCATCTGCCCTTGCATCTGCATACGTTTGATATGGCTTAGTTATATCCCCTTTGACTGGAGCCCCAACATACCCGTTGTTATCCACAAACAAAACCCTGCTTAATAAAGAGGCAAAGTTCGCTTGTATAAAAGTTGTTATCTGAGTAGTTTGTAGTTGATTGATTACATTTTGAACACCACTTAAAAAGCTTTGATCAAATGTCTGTACAGGAAACTCATCGATCCTATATCTAGTTCTAGCATTAGACATTGCTGAATACTTCTCTCTGTCTGTTAATTCACAGGGAAAAGAAGTTGTTAGGTATCTAATAACAGCGTCAATCTTATTTATTCGCTCTATCTCACAAGATATATCCTTACCATTATCAATCTTCTCACAGACCTCTAAGGCTATCTCATGAAGCTTTTCAAAAGCAGCATTTATAAATGTGGTTACTTCAGTATTTACTGTTGGCATATTACGCAGTGGCTATGGTACAAACAACATCAGATAAGCAATTCTCGTAATTCTCCAACTTCTCTACCAAATCTTGAGCTACAGTGTAATTTGAATTCTCAAACTCATACTGAATCAACTTTAACATAGCGTCAATAGTTATGTATGTAGTCCAATCCTCATCTTCTTTTGTAGATTGATATTGTTTTAAAGCCTTAGAATGAAGTATATTTAGATTACTTAAATCGTATGTATTGAATGTCTCACTTTGTAATGGGAATATACTAGCAGTTCCAGCAGCTAAAGCCGTGGTTACAGTAGTCATTCCTGAAAGAGTAGTCGTTGTATATGAATATGGCCCTGCTCCAGTTACACCAGTCACTTCATAAAATGTTGTATTACTTGGATCATACACTAATTCGCTAATCGAAAATTGCGAATCACTAGGGTATGAGTTTCCTACACTATCAAAATCCTGAATAGTATACCCAATCATTTGATACCAACCATCTAGGTTTAGAGCAACAAACCAATCAGTTACAGAGGTGGGTGTATAAGTGTCAACTGCCACAACCTCATCTCCATCATTTCTTTTATTGACAGTAGATTCTAACCATAAGGTTACATCAGCTCGATCTTGATTTGGAGAACCATATCCTCCAGGATTGCTATCAACATTATACGTTCCCGTATTATCCGATATCTGAATCTTAGTGTAAGTACTATTTACACCTGCTTTTAATAATGCTAAATCTAATGCCATACTATATAATTAAAAAAGGGAGGACAAGCCTCCCCTTATATTACTTTTCGTTTTTCTTTTCTGCCTCATCAATCATCTCTAACATCTGAGCATATACGGCTTCTCCATCATTCGTTAAAAAGAAATTATACAACTCCTTCTTTTCGTCTCTGCCTTTAGTCACAGAGCAAAATGATGAATCACCATCAAACCATCTCCAAGCATTCTTAGAGTATTTGACAATCTTTAATTCTTCTGCATACGTAATGTCACCAATGAATTTAACCTCAGTATCATTTACTAAGTTCAATATTCTTTTAGCATTGTCATTCGAATGATCTGAAAACTTAATCAAACCATCTCTCATTACATCTGCATTACTATGAGTTGGTTTACCCAATCCTCTGCAATATTCAGTAAGCTCTCCATGACCCATTTTAGTTATCGCTACAACAGCTTCTGCTTTTATAGAAATATCCGCTACAGATTTTTTAGCCTTCTTGACAACATCATCTTCCCTAAAGATATACTTCATTGGAGATCCTTGCCACTTCTTATCTTTATTATCTCTATTCCAGATACACAACTTCAAGTATTGATACTTTGCTGCATCTCTAGTTTTTTTCCCATTACATACAATCTCACCTGCATTAGATCTCTCTAATAAAAGTTCTCCTAGCTTTGGCATTCCATCAACACCTGTACCAATCTCAAATGCAATATCTATCTCTTTACCTTCATACTTTCCTTTACCTACTTCAACAGCATATGGATCGTATATTCTACACTTAGGTGGGATGTTCTCCTTCACAGACATATTCCATCTCTTCTGAGTCTCATTCCACTTCCTGTTAGTTGTAACAAACTTCTTTGTATCGAATCTACTCAATACAGCGTCTGCTTCTTCTAAAAGCTTCTTTGATATTTGATTGTACTTTACTTTTGTTTCCATGTTTATTATTGGGTTTGTAATTCTTATGGGATCTCCAGTCTATAAAAGAAGGGGAGAAGAATTAAACTCCTCCCCAATCTAATTTATGCAGGAGTGATTTTGATAAATCGATTCGCGCCAGCAACACGAAGGCCACACTCAGCTAACCATTCTAATTCAATAGAATCATTGTTAGTGACTTCCTTTTCCCTTTTCCAATGTCTGAACAAACGATCCTCAATAGGACTAGACTTGTACATTAAAGAAATTGAATCCAACTTCTCATTTGAACTAGCATCTTTTACCGTATCCAAAGGAATAACATATCCTACAGAAGGCCAGTTTCCACCATTTGCCGAAGCAGTGATTTGTGCATGGTTCAACGCATCAAAGTTTTTCTTATGGAATACATAACCACCTTTAACGAATGAGTCAACACCTAAGTCAATAGCTTTCTCTCCACCATTACCTTTTCCGAATTGATTATATACAATACCACCATTTCTCATAGTGTCTGTAATCAAGTCATCAATGTCCAAGTTTAATTGAATACCAGCTAACAGCAGGTTTTCTTTAGGGGCACGTTCGATACTAAGAGTCTTCACCATGTCATTGATATACGCCATGTCATCAAATGCGATAGTGTAATTCTGAGTTTGACCATTAGTCGTAATCTGCTCATCAAGACCTGAAGTTACATATACTGTATTTCCAGATGCATCGACAGGAGTTCCTGCTTGTGCTAAAAGTAATCCATACTCCATATCGTTTTTCATATCGATATAAGCTGAATCCGCAACTTCATAGTAGTAATATGGTTGACCATTTACTGTAAACTCAATTTTATTAGTTGCTTCAGTACCAGTAACCTTAGCTTCCTTCTTATAAATTTGAGTGTTGTTACTATACTGTAAAGGACTTACAGAGATAGAATTAGGTTGATCAGTTCCTTCTGCAAACGCAGTACCAATCTTCACGATAATATCAGTAGCAGCAACATTACCGCCAACATCCTCAGTATCTATAACAGGATCAACTGTGATAGTGTGAGCACTTGCTACAGCTGTACTTTTTGCTTGAACAATAACTCTGTAATAGCCAGAGCTATTTTGAATCATTAAAAGATCGCCTGGATTAAAAGGTGATCTAGTTCCAGAAGTTGTATGAGATGCCGAAGCAAGGGTTAGCGTTGTAGCAACACCAGCACCAGTTCCTGAAGGAGATCCAGTAATAGTAGCCGTAGCAGCAATCCAATCTCTCTCAAACCACTTAAAGTTTGTTTGATCAGCAATTTCTTTTCTTCCTGTTTGTTCGAAGAAATCTACAAAAGTTCCTTCATTATATCGATCATATATTTTTTTATAGATCGATCTTGTGTGCAAGTTGTCCGTGTTGGCAACATATGCACTGGTTAAATCTCCACTTACGGTAGCCATTTTATCTTATATTAATTATTTTATAAATCGTTTTACCAACGACTGTTTCTACCCCTGTTTCTAGAACTAGAGAATACAACATCATCTACAGAAGCCTCACCACCACCATCAAAAGAATCATCCTTTGTTGTAGTAGATATGTTCTTACGAGAAATTATATGGTTCTCTTGTCCCTTCTTAACTCCATGTTCGAACAATTTCTGCCGATAGGAATTAGGGTTAGCAACAAACGCCATTATGTCTTTCGCTTTGTTAAGGTCAATGTTACCTTCACCATCAAAATACACCTGCCCCGTTAGTGTCTTCATGAACATCTCAGGATCATCAGAAGGATTCACGTATGGAACAGACAATAGTTCGTTAACTTTAGCTTTAACGTCAGCATCAGGATTATAGACAAACCTGTTCTCTGTCTTATCATCCACCATGTACTCAACTGAATCAAACTTGCTCATCAAATCTTTTAATTCAGAATTATAAGATTCAACAAATTTAGCTTCCTGCTCAGAAAGCTCATTATTATCAGGAGTAGAAGCGGATTCTGGAACTTTAAGAATAGATTCTTGGTGTTCCTTGAGAGATGACAAAGCTTTCTCCCTCTCCATTTCTAATTTGAGATCCTTTAATTCCTTCTCGCTATCATCTACATAGTCGGGATCATAACCATATTTTTGATCAAATTCAAGATCAAATAGTTTTGAAGCCTTAGTAGAATCAACATCAGGATTTTCCAATAAATACTGGTTTCTTAAAATATCGATGGTATCCATAGATTCGTAATCTACACTTACCGTTTTTAGAAAGGTATCCTTGTCTCCTCCTTTTGAAGTAAACTCTAGGTATCTCTGAACAAACTCATCCTCAATCTGTGGCGGTTGGGGTGGAGCGTCCTTTAATTTACCATACTCTGTTACTAATTCATCTACAGATTTTAAGCCATACTGACTTAACGCCTCAGAGTGATCTGTCTGCTCAGGAGCTGATGAACTTGTACTTTCATTTGGCACTTCAGTAGCTTGCGCTTCGCTACCGTTGACTGAATCGGTTGCGCCTCCATCATCAGTCGTGTTTGAGGGTTCTCCTGTCTCTAACTGAATATCATCCTGACCAGAGGATGAAGTATCTTCAGTTGAAGGTGGGCCGAACACCACAATATCTTCTTGTATGTTATTTTCTTCAGGCATATTAGTTTGGTTTGTAACTAGATTTTCCTAATCAAAAATACTAAAATAATACATTATATACAACTAACTTCTTGATAGTCAGTTATTTAGCAGGTTCTTTTGCTGATTTTTCTATCTTATCCATAGATTTATACATATCTCTTGTCAAGTCATTATCCCCTCTCTGCTTTATTTGAGATCCCTCAATACCTGCATTCATACTCATCTGCTCCATTTTAAACATATGATCCGACTGCTGTTCTTGTTGTAATAACTGCATCTTTAATTGATATTCTAGTTGAAGAGTTTTTCTAGCTTCCTCTTCTTTCATAGCCATTAACTGAGTCTCAAGTTGATTAGCCATTTGTGCGCTCTCCATTTGAACCTGTTTGTTCATTTCCATTTGCTGTTGAGCTTGCTCCCCTGCCTCTCTCTTATTCTTCTCAACCTTCTGTTCAAATAGTTTCTGAGCCTTCTTCATATTATCCACATTCTTTATGTAGTAATAATCACCAATATCTATTTGGCCTTTCTCCATAGCCATTCTCATATCATTATACAACCCTCTCCATTCTTCTGCATCTGGAAGTATCTCCAACTTAAACCCAAAGTCATGATAATGCACTTGGCTATAATTACGCATAAAGTCAAAAGACTCTTTACCTAATGCCATGTATTGATCTTCACGCTCTTTACGTTCACTTAACTCTTGATGTAATCTAAGGAATGAAGCGGATGTCCTTTTAAACAAGAATCTTATACCTCCCTTTAAATGCCCTAGTGCATGGTTAGTTTGTTGAACAACTATCTGACTAACTCTTGCACCCGTATCTGGATGAGGAGTACTAGCTGCCATGATTTCAGGAAGCCCTAAGATCTCATCTAGCTTCTTCATTTCAACTTGCATCATGTTGATCATAACACCAACATCTCTTGCTAATCCATTCTCAATCTCTCTAATAGGAGTTGCATTCCCATTAAGACCAGTAATATCACTGTCCCTACCAACAACAATCCCTCGTTCAAAGTAAAGTCGTAACAACTCTCTATCATCAAGGGTTTTGTCATTATGAGTAAAGTTCGCATTCTCTAATGCATCAAGATTTATATAGACACCTTTAGGTACAGCACTTACTACGTGTTGATTAATTTTTAATTGGTAGTTTTGAAGATTATCAAGGGTTGGCAATATCATTTCCATTAACGAGACCGCTTTACCATCAACCATGTTAGGGCATATAATATGATAAGGAAGATGGACTTTAGCGTCATTCTTTCTATCCCTGTCTTGATTCCATTGAAGTTCATAGTTATATACTCTCTCTGTTCCTACAATCCAAGTTCCATTTACAACAACCTCATAACAATCCTCATATATTTCACTATTACCATTGGTTCGGTATTTTACCCCATGCTCATTCTCTTCTTCCCAATACTTATCACTATTTCCTTTAGTGTGGGATGTTTTGAACATTACAGCTACACCGTTCTCAGTAACTCTTCTTTCATATCTATCAGTGACTTCAGTTATATAACTAAAATCCATAACTCGAATTCTCTTTGAATCCTTATTGTTTCCGTATTGACCACCTTGAGTATCATCTATTCCATCTATATCAAGTTCTGACGAACCTTTTTGTTCATAGATTTCTACATATTCCCCTGGTGTAAACTCTCCTTTAGATTCCATCTTAAGAGTGCTTAAAGCAATATCCCTTAAATAGCCAATCTTCTTTAAGTCTCTAAAATCCTCATGCTCAGATCTAGGAACAACTAATCTATCTGGGCGACAAAACGCAGCATCAGGCTGACCTGAATCAGAGAATTTAGTTCTTACACATCCTAAATTAGTAATTCCTAACCACAACGCAGCATCTTTCTGTATTTGAGGCCAATCATTAATGTTCATGTAATGCTCAACAGCATCTTCAGCCTCTATAGCGTATTGATCTTTATAGTCCTTATCCATGAACATCTCAATCTCGTCCATAGATTTAAAGTTAGACCCTCCTAATTCTGGAGACTGCTCCGTCATTTGACCTAACTGCTCTCTAACTCCTTTTAATAGTAGAGATGCTTTTAGCTTAGTTTCGACTTCTTTCTTTCTGTCGATTGCCAAGAAATCTACAGGATCAAACCTAGCTTTATACCCCTCTGAAGCCAACATATCAATTATTATATTGAGACGTTTAGACGCATAATTATGTATTCTCCAATCGATATTAAGCCAACTATTATCTTGGTTTCTATGTAGATCAAACATTTTCTTGTATCGATCTACAGATTGATTACCTTGATAATAAGCAATCATCTCCTTGTAATCAGATAAACGGCTAAAGAATAAGTTTTGATTATTCTGTCGATGCTCACTATATATATGAGCAGCCATTTCTTTTCCATAAGATTTCCTAAGCTTATCAGCTAAACTCTTATGAGGATTTGGCTCTGAGGTGTATTTTATATTAGTATGCATCTTTTACTCTTTTAGCTTCAATACCTGAGTGATTATATAATGGCAATAAATTCCTAACTTCCTTGTTGTGAACCTTTCTCTTTTTAACGTATTTTTTAGAGGCAATCAAAGCATATCCACTAGCCATTGTAGCATCGGATTTCTCTGTATTAAAAGGATCGAATTGGATTAAATCTTCTAGCAACTCAGGGAAATAAATCTTCTCCCAATGATTCTCTATGTAAGACTCCCAATGTTCTGCTATTTGTTGAGTTGCTTGTCTACTCGCACTCTGACCAACATCAACCATCTTATCAACAATTTGTCTCTTCTCTCTTTTCTTTTGTTCCGTGAGAGGGGATACCATTAAGAAGTGGTGGTATCTCCTGTCTATAAAGTAATTCTTTATCCTCTGTTTCTGATCCTCAAATAACATTTGACAACCAAACCACATACAAGTAAGAATCATATCTTCATAAAAATCAGAAGCGGTTGGAGGTCTATGTAAATATTGCGAAGCAAATATATTGTTTACGCTATCATCTTGCTCTAAGACATCAAACTTCTTAATGACGTAACCAGCTCCTTTAGATCCTCTACCAGTCTTTGTTTTATCGAAATCATAAGGATCGACTCCCAATACAAATCTCTCCGTATTATCTGGCTTATAAACTTGACGATCATATGTTATATCTGTATCTGGAACTTGATCTGTTGCAGAGCCTACAACCTTTACCTTATTCATCATAGACTCCTCACTCTCAGATCTCCAAGCTATCTTCCATCTACCATGTTTACTAGGCTTAAACACAACCCTTGAATCTCTAATACCTTCTTCCCACATGAGATTTCCAACAACGTAGGGAAGATCACTTTCTGGTAAACCATCGAGCCACTCTCTTTGAGCCTCGATTTTTTCAAGATTAAATTCACAATTAACTCCTGCTGCTATTAACGCATCACTTTCTGTATATGGATATTTCCTTTTAAACGAAGATAACCCCTCAGCATCTCCAAACTTCTTTTTCTGTTTTCTCTCTGCATCTAAATAAGCTTTTGCCTCATCATTCTTACCCATTCCAAATTGATCAATATAACCCTCCAACCCATCGTAAGCAGGAAAGAATAATCGATATAATCCAGATGTGGATCTCTTGTTGTCAGACAAACTCTTTATATCACTCTCGTCCCATAATCGTTTAAAGTTTCGTCCTCCACCCTTCTCCATTTCTTCCACAGTAGATGTCAATAAAGATTTACCAACAATCTTATTACCCATGGCTAAACACTCTCGTATTACCTGCCAAGTCTTGTACGCATCTTCCTCCGTCCATTTACCTATCTCATCAATATGAGCAAAGCTTAATTTATCTCCATCATACGCTGTAGCTACTGTAGTAGCCCAAGTTATCTTACTATCTAATGCTTCAGAACTCTTTACCTTTCTGTTCGTCTTTCCTTGCTTTTCTGCAGGTTCACTAAACGGCAACTCCTTTTTCGGGTTCGATGTACCTGAAAATATAGGCATTAAAAAAGGTCTTAATTTCCTCCAAGCAGCGGTAAGTTTAGCAAACACTTTTTGAGCATCTGTTCCAGACTTACTTTGAATACCATTCATTCCTCCTGGACTATATAAAGCATAAAGATAATTTAAACAACAAGCTCTATGGGTTGCTCCTTCACGCCTATGCTTCATATAGATAAGACCAAAGCAATTAGGATCATCTTCACAAAATTGCCATACCATGTGGAATCTTCTATCCCTATCTCGATATTCCTTTAGTCCTACATCAATCTGCCAATAAGATAATTCAAAGTAATGGTATCCAGTAATATAGGTAGCTTGGCCATTATTATAAAACCAATATCCATTAACTATCCTATCAAATTCTACACTAATCCAATTCTGTTCTTCTATTGAATATATGATTCCTCCAAACTCATCTCTACGTGGATTGAAAAGACTTTTTAAATATGGAGTAGGTGTAAATTTCTGTCTACTTGGTGGTAAAGAGTAGTTCGCTATTTGCCTTTTAGGAGGCATCTCAGGCCACTCGATCTCATAATCGTAGATCTTCTCAAACTTCCTTCCATCCTTTTCTATGAAATTAATTTTCGACATTCAAGGGAGTTCGTTTAGCTTTTACTTTATAAAGAGAATCTGCTGGGCCTGACTTAAATTCTGATTTTATCTTGTCATTTAATATCTTCCTTACACTTCCGTAATCAGGGAATATTTCTTTTTCTAAATCTTCAATCTCTCCAACCAACTCCTTTGCCTTTTTAATATTCTCAAACCTCATCTTTGTGAGCTTTTCAAATTCTTCAGCATCTTCGGTATCAATCGGTTCGTTTAAGTTCTTTAATGTAGAACTATACATTTGCTCACTAGCTACTAATAATTGGAACTTTCTATTCCCCTGAACCTCTGCTATATAACAAGTAACCATTGCAGTCACTTGACTATCTGTTTCATCTACTAGAGACTTTATTTTATTTTTAGGGACTCCAGCCAATTCAGCAGCAATCCCTTTTCTTTTTTCGTAATTCTTTATCCCTATCAATGGAGACTTTACATCGTAGCATAAGAACACAAACTTCATCAACTCGTTGGCATTCTTGTCTTTTATAGATGTAAACTCTGGGTACAGCCTTAATTCTGTATATTCATTCAAATACGACAAGCCCTCTTTTACCACATCAAACATTGTTTGAGAGTAATCAAGACTTAGATAATTTGAAATTTCTTTACTCGCCATAAAGTATTAAGGGTCAGTTATATACAAAAGTACAAAATTGCTGTTTCTTTTGCAATTCCCATAGTTTTTACTTAGTGTCCTTTAATACAATACTTGATACATTGACAATATTCGTACTAGGGTTTTTACTTTTAACCTCTGTATGGTATATCTTTTTACCGATTATTTTGTGTTTCCTTTTCCAATAGACTACAACCTCTAGTGAATCGTTAACCTCTATCTCCCCAAATAAAACACTGTCGACAAGAGATCCCTTAAAGCTATTAAATCCTAAATCATCTTTCCAGTAAACCCTCTTAGCTGCAACCTGTGTTCCATCAGCCTGTATATAAACCGTATCATGTAGAATCGTATTAACTTCTACTATAGTTTTAGTGTGTGTACTTGAATGTGAATTAAGGTTCTTAAGGTTTTTCCTTAGCTCTAAGAACTCTTTACTTAAATTACTGTAATGACTACCTTCTTGTTTAGATAGTTCCTCTATGGTTCTCCTGTCAACAACTGCGGTCATTGCTCTTGCTCTGCTATTGCCTTCTTTGTCTTTCCATACCTTTACCTCTTGATTTTGAGATTCAATCACGCTATTCAATTGGCTGATCATATCCTTCTGTCTACCAGTTTTCCAATTCAAAAACCACACTACAATAAGCCCTAAAACAATTAACAGCAAAGTAGCTCTTGTCATTTTTAATAAATCTATAATTTTCTGCATATATCAAAGATAACTCTTTTCTTTCAAAAAAGTATTCCCTATGTTTGTTAAGTCGATTTGAGGGAGTAGGTACTCTCATATTCGGGCTACATAAAATCCCTGGTTTAACGGTTGTCCAATAACGTTATTCAGGGATTTTGTTTTTTAGCGTAAAAGCATTATATTTGTTACAGTACCTTTGTAGGAGCAGACAAGGTAAAAGCATTAAAAACATTCCAAGTCAAATCTTGGAGTATTAGTAAAACCGAAGAACACGCTCCTACGTTCTTCGGTTTTTTCATTTTATGGAGCAGAATAACAAATACAGCGTAACTAAAACTCAAGCTAAATATATTTTAGAGAAAAAAATATATCGAGAATTTAGGTTGTATGTTTATTTGCAAATCCATTCTTCTGGAAAAGTAGATTCAGATTTAATTAAAAGAGCTTTCCAAGAATTAAAAATAACAACATCTTCAGGATACAGGTATGTCAACACGTTGATAGAACACAAGTTGATGTATAGAACCAAATCTGGTTTATGGTTAGTGGGAAGAAAAGCTTGGCATAAAGATAAAGAATGCAATAAAAAAGAAAAAACAATAAAGATTGATGAAGAAGAGTTAGATATTCTTAAAGAATTACTATACACTTTTTTAGTTGAGACAGGTAAAGTTAAACGGAGTCGAACAAAGGGCGAGTCAAAGAAACATACTTTTGCAATGTCTATACAAGAAGAGTATATAGGTCTTTCAAAAAGAACTTTAAGCAGAATAAAGAAAAACTCTATTTCAATAAATGTGATGTACAGAAAAAGTCATTTCGATCATTTAATTGATGTACCTAAAACTGTAGTTAAATCACAAATACAAGCCTTAAAAAAGTCTTTTCCAGAATTAATCAATTATTTAGCTATTAAGTATTCGGGTATCCTAGATATTTACTATGTTAATATTAGAGGATTAGACACTTATCATTCAATTCTAAACACAGGTTACTTTAAACTTAATTAAGTACCCTTAATTATTATAGACAGAAATGGGAATGGGAAATAAGAAAAGAAAATTTAAATCGAAAAAAGAGAGGTTAAAATACTTTGAAGAACACTTCCTTCATATATTAGCTTTAGATTCTGGGTTAGATATCTCTCATAGAGATAATGGGTCATATAGCTTTTACCACGACACATGGGGTCAAATAGATTTATACCCTAAAGGAGGTAAGTTACTAATCAGGGAATCAAGCACATGGGTTACGGATGGAATGGAATGGATAGAACAGAACATACTATCTAATACAGTGTCTAAAGAAAATAAAAAACCTTCTGGAGACAAGAAAAAACGTACCGATATTTTTGATAAATTAGATAATGTTTTATGCGATTATTCTGAGGGCGTTTCTACAGAAGAAGATGTTATTAACATTGCTCATAAGATAAATAAATACCTTACTAGACACCCTCATCAACATGACGTTTATGAATAAAGAGACAGGAGAACCAAAAAAGGACACAATAATAGAAGAGGTTAGAGCCGACCTATTAAGACGATCAGAGGTAGGTATAAAAAAATACAACACAACTTTAGACCGTAAAGACTTATCTTTAAGAGATTGGTTGAACCATGCGTATGAGGAATGCTTAGACCAATCAGCCTACCTTAAAAGGGCTATAAGAGAATTAGATAGTAACCAAAATTTAAACAAAGAATTTTATGATTGAATCAAAATTAATGACCGAAGCGACTAGTTTTTTAACCTCTCTTTCAAATAAAAATGTTGATGTATCAACAGCTTTTAATAAATTAGATAATTGGTTTTCAAATAAAGGGAAAAAGTTTGATGGTTCGTACCGAAAAACTCAAACATCTTCCGACAATAGTTCTGTTATAATCATTTATAATGTAGACGGGGTTGATGTGGATTTTAATATAAAGTATGATGACAAAAATTTAAACAAATAATTTTATGATTGATTTAGAAAAGCAAATAAAAGAACTTGAATCTCAGTTAACAGGGAATATGTTCGAAGACATGGATATCCAAGATCAGATACACCAATTAAAAATGCAGTCAAAAGGAGTATCTCCTAGTTGCGGTATGGATGGGGGAGAGTGTGAAAATTGCGGATCATGAAACGTAAAAAAGCATTTATAGATAATTGCAAGAAGAAATCTAAATTCCCTAGTGAAACACTAGCTAAACAAAAATGCGTTAAGCTAAAAGAAAAAGGGATTCTATTATATCAATACAAATGCAATGTCTGTGATTCGTGGCATTTAACTAAACATGATTCAAATTCTAGGAATTCTGTAAAAAAAATAGTTAACCGTGTACAAGAAAAAATGGATAAAGATTACGAGAAAAGTTTTACACAAGAAGTTAATCATTGGGAATCTAAATTTAATATTTAATAAGGACGTTAAAAGGAAAAATAACCAATGGCTCTCAGAGAAACAAGTTTAGACCGTCAAAAACAAACGAGACTATTTGAAGTGTTCTCTGAGAAGATGAATATGTCTTTTAATCAGTTCTCCTCTAAATCATTTAAGTATAGGATCGATGGGTACTTGTATAAAGACAAAATAATAAAAGGGTGGGTGGAATGTAAATGGTACAGCAATAAAGCCCTCCTTTTTATTAATGTTCCTAAGTATCAAGAACTAGTTAACCTTAGTGAGATGACTGGAGTACCCTCATATCTCCTATTTAGAGAAGGAGACAAGTGGGGTGTAATAATAATACATGATGGAAAGAATAGAGTAGCTAAGTATGAAGTTAAGCTACTTGGTGGAACTCCTGTCAACAGAGTAAAGAACCCTGACGATATAGAACCTTTAATGGTTTTAGATAGGAAACAAATAAGATGGGGTAATTAAATTTGTGCCATATATTAAGCCATAATAATCTATGGCACATCGTTTACAATATTTGCTGATGTCATGTTGTTCATTACAAAAACACAATTTGCCTCTGTTCCGTTGTCTTGTAAGTTTGGATAAGTATCACCATCTCCCATTCTCCACCAATGTTTGGGTTCTGTTGCTAAAGTTGAGAAATCGAATGGTACTCCACTATTATAAATATCAGATACATTACTGCCTTGGTCTGAATCCCAAATAGCCAGCTCGTCAATCTTTTCTCCATTTAATGTGTTCCCACTAACTAATTTACCTACTCTTAGGTTCTCCCCACTTATAGCACTACTCCATCCAAAGTTACTGTTGCTGTTGTTAGTTGTTTGATTAACCCCATTAACATAAATTTCAAACCTACTATAATAGTCGTTTATATCTCCACTTGATGCTCCTGTTGTACCTCCATCATAAGTCATTGTTATTTGCTGCCAAGTATCAACACTCAAGCCATTAGGTGCTAGTATTTTAACGTGATTATTGTCGCTTCCGTACTGTAACCTAACCTTGTTTGCACTTGTTAACCTAATCTCAATATAACCTCCATTTGTAGTATCATTTGAGCCATAGTAAAATATAACTCTACCACTTGA
>Ga0255048_10000217_pt1 | contig 42674 bp, 78 predicted proteins | sample JV7_2_2_MG_FD_183619 | JGI IMG/M metagenome (GOLD analysis project Ga0255048, IMG submission 183619) | Seawater microbial communities from Jervis Inlet, British Columbia, Canada - JV7_2_2 | ecosystem: Environmental > Aquatic > Marine > Inlet | place: Canada: British Columbia | collected 2016-10-06 | reverse complement strand
GTAAAACCAGGGTCTTGAGGTATCCATACATTAATTTCAAATACTGTTATTATCCATGGTGCTATATCATACAAAGCGTAATGAATACAAAGCATTGCAAGAAATATATTCATTGCTCTAGGTCTCCATTTACCGGAGCCATTAGATATTTCAGCATTAACTACACTGGCTTTCAATGACATCTGTTTAGTCATTTCAGTTTCTAGTGCAACAGCAGCCTTAGCTGCAGCATCTTTATCTGGTATGAATTTGTTTATAATTGATAATATTGGTCCAATCATGTCGGATCTCCTAGTTCTTGTATCTTCTCTAACATAGCTCTTTGTTGTGCCTTATCTCTATCATCCCATTTAGGATCTTTACTTATCTCAATAAGAAATGCTAAATTACATGCCGCATGTCCAAGGTGATTAAGCCCTGATTCCGAATCTAGGTTTTCACCATCCAGCCATGCCATGAGATGTCGTTGTAATGAATCATAAATACTGGTTAATGGCATACCTTTCTTCCAATTATTCTTACCATATTTAGTTGCACCGAACATCATAACTTCAGCAGTTGCCTTAATTAAGGATGTCGGTACCTGGCTTATTTCTGCTTTACCTGCATTAAATCTTTTAGCTTGAGTGTCAGTTTTAGCTAATTCAGTCAAAGCTTCATCATATTCTTCCATAATATCATCAATCATTGCTCATCCTCCCAATCATGTTGCTTTAATACTTCAACCAGGGCAGCGGCTTCAGCAGGATTCTTTAATAGATATACCCTTGATTTTGCTGGTGGTAGGAAACCTGCTTCTTCAAATATTAGAAGTATTGCTACAGCTTTTTCAAAGAAGGGAGTATTAAAGTCCTCTAAGAGAGATTCAACTTCACACAACCTATCTATCATATCACTTCGTTTCATGCAAATTTCTCCTTTAATTTTCTTTTCAGGAATCCCCATTTTATACTATTTGACAGCTCTTGTAAAGTCTCGTTATATATCGCTACCTTATACTTCCTAAATGACCAAACCTTACATTCGGAGAAACAATCATATTTATGGACACTTGGAACATGAAATAATCCGTAAATCTTAACCTCATTGTTAATTAAATCAGCAACACACGGCACTATGTAGTTGTATTGTTGAGGATTTTGTACAATAGGATCTCTACGTTGCATTAACCAGGATTCTCCGTACTTCTTAGCACTTCTCATGGTTTGACATTTAACATGGAAATGATTAAAACCATCATGAAGATCAGCATCGTGAGACTTTTGCCCTTTTTCATGTATTGTGAAGTCAGGTTTATTAGTTTTAAGACCAATAGATTTCAATAACTTATATACTGCTAATTCACCTAGAGCACCACAAAGAATATCTTCACGTTTAAAACCACCTCGGAATTCATAAAGTGATTGGTCTTCACCACATCTAGCATCAGCAAAGGCTTCAGCTTTCTTTCTATCAAGAGGTGTTAGTTTAATCTTTCTCATGGTAACTCCTTAAAATGTTAAATGTTCTAATAAAAGTCTCACTGCTATAATAATTATTAAATATAAAGCTAAATCATAACTTTTCAAAATCAACCTCCACAAACTTTTCTTTATTAAGTAATTGATTTATATATTCTTTATCAACTACTCTTAGTAAATCACTTTCTTCAATACATTCACCAGTTGACAAACTATACATAACTACTGTATCATACATCATAACATTGATATTTATATAGGTTATGAAAGCTGGGACGATGGTTCCCTTATCATTATAAACAACCAAATCGTGTATCTCATATTTAGGAGTCATTTTCCCTCTCCTTTTCTTGAAGTGCCGAAATAAATTCTCCAAACTTAATATAAGTTGTTTGTTCTCTAAACATGTCAATTAACTCTTGATTAGTATATTTCATGACACTGCCTTTACTATAAAATAAGCAAAACTTAAATCCATTAAAGCTACTAATGAAATACTCATCAATCTGACTATTAAAGGTGTTAATTCATCTTGTCTTAATGACATAATTATTGTAAATAATAATGTATTCATAATAAAACTCCTATTTAGTATATGTATCTGAAATACATGACTCTACAGTAATCTTAACATCTGGTACCACTGATACCATCGAGTCAATCATTATTTTCTCTTGTTCTTGTAATCTCTTATTAGCTTCTTCTTTGTTAACCTCACATATAATTTCGTCATGTACAAATCCAACGATTTTGAATCCTGCTCGATCCAAGTTATATAGCGCAAGCTTTGCACCATCAGCAGCAAGACCTTGAAAAGGGGTGTTTTTCTCAGCACAAAAAGTAGTATTTCCTCTCCTACGACCAGTAAGCGTGTAAACATAACTCTGTTCTCCTGATAAGTATTCTTTTGTTTCTGGGAAAGCATCATGCCATGCCCTTTTCATATTTTGAGCTTCAGCTTCACTGATTGTTAATCCATAACCAGCTGCAAATTGTCGGAATGTAGTAGTACCTAAACCACCTGGAAAGCCAAAATTCGCTGCCTTAGCTTCTTGTCTTTGTTTCTTAGTAACTTGATCTACATCACAACCATTCATAACTGATGCGTAAAACTTATGAAGGTCAACTCCATCATTAATCTGATCTTTCATAACTGACTCACCGTAATCGTTATACATAACTTGAGCCAATGTAGCGAGTTCTAGTGTAGAATAGTCTGTTATAATAAATGTATTATCTGACGACTGTGGAATAAACATCTCTCTAATACCACCAAGTCGTGGTAATTGTTGAAAGTTTGGTTTACTGCAACTTGTTCTCCCAGTATTTAATATAGTGTTATATCGTGGATGTATCACTGCATTAGTAATATCTCTGACAAAGCTTGAGGCTTTTTCTAAAGTTTGGAATTCTAGATAAGCTCCAACAAATGGGTTATCTTTATAAATAGCTAGGTCATCTGACTTACTAGATAGGTCACCATCTTTTGTTCTAGGTAAAGATGATGATAAACCCATAAGATCCATAATACTCTCATACCTGGCTTTTAAGCCCTTTACACCTCTAACCCAGCCATAGGATGCCAGAATATCACGTTGTACATCCATCTTTACATCTAGATCTTTTACCCACTTATCACGAGCTATCAGATCAAACCCAATACCATTTTTATATATGTGGTTCAAAGCAACACTGCCTTTTAACTGTATTGTATGAGACAATAGTGTCTGATATTTGTCTATATTGGTGATCATATTCATTAGGATAAAATAGATTTGATGAGTAGCGATAACATCACCAGCACCATATTCTAATAGGGATTGTGGCATAGATTCTATTGTCTTACCAAGGTATGGTCCAAATCCCATACGATCTTCACCATCTTTATCTAACTTAACTCCCAGATACTTTTCAGATAGTAGTCCTAGATTTGACTTAAAGGGAACAAACCCTATTTTACCTAAATGCAATAACTTATAGAGCAAATTAGTATCATGAATCTTGTTAGCTTCAATCTTATCGTGGAAATAGTGAGGTGTTTCTAAGAATTTACATAAAACATCGTTATCAAAAGCGAAATTATGGAAAATAAATGTGGCTGTTTTATGGATGTCGAGAAACAACCGTAACTTATCTAAAGGAATATAGAAAACCTCATTGGTTTTGCCTGAGTAGGCTTGAATAGTAACAACTCTAGGAGTTTGGGTAAAAGGAACTACTTCTGTCTCAGTGTCTAGAGTGAGTATAGTACCCAATTGTTCCCCATTCCATGTTGTAATTACATATTCTTTATCATTAAATATCATCTTGGCTCCAATATGTATCTATTTCTTTATCTAGTTTCTTAAACTCTCTACCAACTTTCTGTATTGCCATGTTAAATTTAGGGTCCATCAATCTAACCTTTCTTAATAATAACTCAGCTCTTTCTAATCGGGTCTCTAACTTTTTAATATATTCTTTATCAGTCATCTACGCACTCCGCTGGGCTACGTTTGTTAAAATGGTTACTTAGGGTAACCACTCCGAAAGCTTTTACTAGGTGGACTTTTACCACTGAGACTCTTCCTCCCTCAATACTGATTCCTATCTAGCCATAAACTTTACAATGTTATTTCTAGCTTTACTGATCTTACCTGGAGCGTACTCTTTGGCTTCTTCAATTTTAAGCGTAGCAATAAAGGGAAGTTCAGTATAGTTCTCAAGTTGAGTTCTATCGTAATCAATCCCTTCCAAACCACCTTCAACACCAACTGCTTTAAGGTAACGATCCAATTGCTCTGTCCCAATTTCTTGAGCTTTAGCACTTGTATGCTCTACAAGAAAGTTGTGGAAAATAAGTCTGTTTTTATACTCACCATTTACAATTTGAAATGATGCAGAGATAAGTTTCCCATTTCCTGCTTTAGTCGCTTTTTCTTCAAAACGATTCATTCTTAGTAGGTAATCCCCTACTGGTAGTGGTAGAAATTCACCTTCTACAAAGTTCTTTACTGTTTCAGTCATTAATGACCTCCTTCTTAATTACTGGATTTCTCCAGAAAATAGTTCGCTCTACAGAATTTAGAGCCGTGTAGTCGGCTTTTAATTTCTTATAAGTCCATTTGGACTCACTAGAATGTAATTCCATGATAGGAGTTTCCCTATCTTCAGCATCAACTTCACCATCCTGGCTTATTTGAAATACTCTTTTAGTCTTAACACCTGTTTGAACCAGTTCGGTTCCTCTTTGATCTTTAATGTTATACTTAAGAGCTTTTCTTAGCTTTCGTGCTTGTTTTCCGTTCACTTTGAGCCTCCATTAATTTTTGGATTTCATGAATCATTTCCATAATCGTATTTACCTTGTCATGCATCTCTGCAAGATCATTGTCTCTAGCATTTTGTCTTTCTCTAACTGTTGCCATCGTCGTCCTCCTTAAGTTCTAATATGATGTTCATCATTTCTGTTGTTAATATTGCTACTCTAGTTATTACTGATTCTAATTTCGCAATTCTTTGGTTAGTTTGTTCTTCATAAACAGCATATGCATTTAAAGCATAGTCATGTTGTTCACTGTGAATTTCTTCTAAAGCTTCATCAATATCAAAATAAACTTTACCGATTGTATCGTCATCTTTACTCATTGCTTTCCTCCTGGTCTGAATCTTTTATAACTTCTTCATCTGAATCATCTTCTTCAACAAAAGAAGCTTCCACTGCTATATCAGAAGATTCAACCCCTTCTTCTAGGTCAATAATTGAATGCATATAGTATAGATTCTCATCTGTTTTTACATTCTTAATAACAATTTCAATTTTTTGTTCTCTCATTTCAACTCCTGGATTTTGTTTTCAAAGTATATTCCTGTTTCTCTTGCTATTTTAAGTTTTTCAATTGCTTCTAAATATTCTGCTCTACCACGCTCTAACATTTCCTCACTGGCTCTATAGAGTGCTACTTTGTGATCTTTTTTACTCATAAAAAGGAAGTAAAAATCATGCTTTCTACCAGTAACTTGTTCAGCCACATCACAATAAAGAGCAGCACTTAAAGCGTAGTCCCAAGTTCTGCAAATTCTTTCAGCATCACTAGGTTTGTCACAGTAATCTCCAGTAGTTTTTACATCATTAATACTAGCAAACTTTTCACATTCTTTTCTATAATCAAATCTAACTTTAATCTTAACCCCATTAATATTACCACAAAAGGTTTGTTCAGCAAAACCATCAGTAAAAAATGATGAATAAGGAACTTCATTTTCATATCCATGTTTACCAAGAATAATACTGCCTTCATTGTATTCTTTTATCATAGCGTCCGCTTTGTCAGCCTGAGACTTAGTAATTATTGTTTTATGTGAATTCAATGCTTTAAAATCTTCCCACACACTACCTCTTCTAGTAGCACCTGGATATATAGCAAATTCAGCTTCAGTTAAATGCGGCTCTAAAATAAGAGAGTGAATATAACTACCCATATCCATTGCAGTAGAAGAAAAGCTTTCTTTCTCACCTAGAATATATTGCTTGTAATATGACCTAGGGTCTTTAAGCATAAGTTTTAGTCCTGACGATGATATATATTCTCTATCTGCATGATAATCATCATTTGCAATGTCTAAATTAAGTCCTGCTTTCAACATGTTATCTCCTTAAATACATTTATAAAATTTAGTACCAATACCATTTTCTTCATATCGTATGTCTGCAACTATGTACTGACTTTCGATCAAATCTTCTAGTATTTCGTTACGTTTCCGTCTTGGTAATGTTCTAGTAAGTGAGGTCAATTCTTTGTGTGTAATTGAATCCTTTTCTTTAATTATGTTTAATACTCCCATTGTTTCCTTTTCTTGATCATTGTGAAAGATATATTTTTCTACAACATCTTGAAATGTTTGGAAATAATATAAAACTGTTTTGTAAGCAAACTCTACATCTACAACATCTACAACCGGAATTTCCATGTGAACTCTAGAAGCAGAGTGTATCAAGACTAATTTGACCATTTGTTGGTATAATCGGGCAATAATTGGAAGTAAGGGACTCATTGGAGAAGCATTCACTCTCAATTCATCAAACTCTTCAAATATGGTATCTAATCTTGCATTGGCTGCATCAGTAGCTTCGACTTCTGTAATTTCTTGTTCAATTCCACCAATAATTACGTCACTTTCTTGTGGTTTATAAGTGACAAACCATGCCAGTTTATTGAGCGTATCACGGTCTAGTTTAGGAAATACTGTGACTCTATTTGATTTCTGTGTTAAATCTCCCATGAAGATAAGAAACCTTCCCATGAGTCCTTTTTGAATTGCTTTAATGGTAACACCTTCGGAAAAACCTGTGGGAGTTGTAGATGCCAATATATTCACATTAGGTCTATAACAACTCCCTTTTACAGATTCTGCTGTCGCTCTACCGAGGAATTTACTATTGGAGCTAGTATACAACTCAGCCAAAACATCTGCCATTTTACCATTATACTCACTCTTCCCTGAGTTAACCGAACGAAGAATACCTCCTGCCTCGTCCATAATATCTAATCGTACTGGTTTTAATTCTAATCCGTCCATTAGACTAGCATCACTAACATAATCTCCAGCACCTAAAAGATGAGTAGCTTTTAAATCTATTAAATATTCTTTTAATTTTTGTTGTGGACAGTCTTTTCCATACCCACTGGGAGCTACATTAAGAAGGTAGAGATTAGGACTCATACCTTGAAATGTGAACTTTCTTGATAAGATAGTACTCATCATAGCTAAACTAGCTGAGAAAGCAAAGTCTTTTTGTTTTATCCACATGTTGTCTATAATATTTTGTTGTACAGTTTTCAAAACCCCTTCAAATTCAGGGAGTTCTTTACCGCATTTACAATAATCTGTCATCGATCCTCCAAATAGACTATAGCTACTTGTAAAGTAATTGGATTATCCTTTAACAATCCTAAAGCTGTGTTACAGTTACTACATAATAGTCCCCTTACATGACCGTTAGAATGGCAGTGGTCTACAACTAATTTACTTTCTGTATAGCATATAGCACATTTATATTCTTGTTTCTTATATATTTTATTTAATTCTTTTGTACTTATTCCATATTTGTTCTCTCGCTTTCTTTCTTGATGACATATCTTACAGTATACATAATAACCATCCTTAGTGCGAGAATGTTTAACAAATTTCTCATAGGATTTATTTAATTTACATCTAGAACATTTTTTCACTCTTGCTCCCAAACAAATTCTCCGTCTAGATTAGCAAAATCAAACAGTTCTTCAGGTTTACATAGTTCTGCGCAGTCAGTAAGTTCTACATGAGGGGGTAACATGCCCTGAGTTTCTATATCATATAGGACAGAGCCTGCTTCATCAAATTCAATCTCATATCCTAGGTTATATAAACTTTTCATAATAAAATTCTTCATTTCACTTCTTTTCATTATCTTCTCCTAGGTTTATTACAACAGGGACAAATCTTTTTTGCAATGGGGGCATGTGGAAGCTCTAACTTTGACTTTTTTAGGCTTCCTAACTGCTTTCCCAAGAGTATATCCCCCTCTACTTTAACCTTAGAAATGGATGACGCTGTTAAAGGAGTTTCATATTCTTTAGACTCTCGGAATCTCCTTGAATTAACAGTATTTAGATGATTTGAATAAAACACGAGTGCGTTAGTGTATGAACTTGTGTGACACATTTCTTCGGGATCACTAAATAGAGGGGGGGTGTGATTTTTTATATCGAATTCAACTAATTCTTTTACACATTGGTCAATTGGTTTTTTATCTTTAATAAGAGAGCCGCAAAAACTTGAGAGTTCATTGTTTCTACCTGAGAACAATCCTTTACCTCCCACTGCTTTAACTTCAGGAATCTCTAATCTGAGTTTAGATTCTAAATGAGCAAACAAGGCTGGTGGGAGTATTGGCAGGGTTGTTAAGTCTATATTAAGGAGAGAAGAATCATTTCCCCACTTATACTCCGCACCGCTTGGATGCACTGATGGTGGCATGGTTGTTTTTTTATTCGAGGAGAGAATTTCAATAACCATGTCTCCATTATATTTTAATGATTGTGTTTGTTCACCTGTATATCTAAAAAACCTAGTCTCACCTTTACTACCTACTTTGGTAACTGGTGACTTAGGTAGGATTGGCATAATTATATCCAACACTTTTTGATCTGTTGTATCGATGTCAAGGGCAACCAATCCACTGGCTTCACCAAGACACACTGCTATACCACTTCCTTTTGTCTCAAAGGCTGAGATCCAAGATTCAATTTCATCATTGCTAGGTAATTTGTAACAATAAGCAGACCATCCTTTAATTGCGGGCATTTTAGATTGGAACTTATCTGGTATTACACTTATTCCTTTTTTAATATATTGATATACATGTTTCTTATATATGTTACTCATATTTAAACTCCATATCTATTAACTTATTCGATTTGTCTAACCAGCTCTTATAAAGTATTTTGTTATTTCGTTCTAATCGTTTATTTTCTAATCTTGTTTCCTTATTATTAAACCACACTTGTTTCATCATGTCAACAACAAACTCATCTATGTAACAATTTTGTTCTACCATAATTCTACATACCAATAAATCAAATGCCTTATCATCTTCAGTCATTGCTAACTCCCTATAAAATATTGTTGATAATCAAATTTATACAATGCTTCGCAACGTTGTGCTACTTGTATCATGGATGTCACTCCTGTAAACCTACCTATTGTAGTGGCATGGTATCCACAATAAGAGCAATATCCATCACTATTTACTTCAGTTTTATTAATGGTTTGATGAGCATACCCAGAGTTATCTAAGTTTTTACCTTGATTGCAAGTACAGTAGTATGTCATTATTTACTCCTTTTAATGATCTTCCTTAAAGCAGCTTCGCAATTTAACATACCATTTTTGGCTTTAAGAAGCAGGGCTGCAGCAAGTGCACGTTCTGTAATTACTTCACCTGTTTTATGGTCTGTAACAATTACTTTAGTGCCTGATTTTTCTAATTCAAAAATTTCTTCTAAGTTAACATAAGATGTATCTGACTTAGAATAAAATTTTCTATTTGAATATTTTGTTAACTGCTTTAATTTAGTCATTGATACTCCCATAAACTTTATCACAAAGTTCACCAATAAGAGATTGACGTAATCCATTATTATTTAATTCTTTAATACAAGAAAAATACTTATCAGTTCTTGTTAAAGGAATAGGTGCCGGTGCTGGTGTTGTTAGAATCGGTTTAGTAACGGGACTAGTCCGTTTAAAACCAGCGCAAGACGTTGAAATCAGGGCTATTAAGATTAATTTGGTCATAAACACTCCTTTGTGTTATATTAAGTTATGGAAATTACTATAAAATTACAAGTAAAACCATTATCTATTAATTCTGCCTATTATAAAAATAGACAGTATACAAATGCTGCTAGAGCTTATCGAGAAGATTTTCTCTTGCAGCTTCAATCTGATTACAATCAAAAACAACTTAAATCTTTTACTAAATTGTTTAATAAAAGTAAACATTGTATTGATACTACCTATGAATTCTTTTATCCAAAGGCTAAACTCTTTACTAAAGCTGGTCATATTAGTTCCCGTTCTTGTGATTTAACTAATATTGAAAAACTACCCCAAGATTTCATTTTCAATACCAAGTATCTCGAACGTGAAATAGATGGTGTTTTAATTAATAATCTTAATCTTGATGATGTCTTCATAACTGCTTTACATTCCTTTAAAAGGTTGTCTACCGACAACAAATATTATTTATTTGTAACTATTAAACTACTGTCTTTAGAGGAATCCTTCGACTTACGATGAATTCAGTATTATCCTCAAAAAAATCAATAGCCCAAGTTCTTATATCCCATTTGTCAACAAAATCATATGTAGCGACTTCTTCAAGATACGCAATCACTGCTTCTTCACCCTTAGAACTCCATAACCATCTACAGGTTCCTAGTATTTCATTAAACATTGGTGCATCTCTGTTAATTAACATGCTAACTCCATTCGCATCGCTGCGCTGTTATAGTTATTTACCTTCCATTATATCTTTATATAAATCACAATAAAACATGTGGTGTTGTGGAAATTGTGTAAAATGTGCTCCACATGTACACTTAGTTTTTGGTTTCGGTTTATCTATATTATAATATTCATCAATAGTGTAAAAATGGCTCCTAGTTACAGTAAAAACCTTCCCGTCATATGCCTCAACGTCATATAGGACTCCATTGTTTATCATGGTTATTTTAGCATCACTGCCCCCATATGTAGTACCTAAGTAATCATTCTCTTTTAAGATTACAATATCATCTATTTCAGGCTTTTCACCCAACGGTACTTTGCTCATGATCTTCTACCTTTGAAGTTTAATTTTATACCATTTCTATTAAGCCAATTATACATAGTCTTTTCAGATATCCCTAAGGATTTAGCAGTAGCGGATTTATTCCCATTAAAATGCATATAAGTCTGTAATATATGTGAGTTCTTTAATTCAGCTAACGAAGCTATGTTTAATGCGTCTATTTTATTTTCCATTTTAAAACTCCTGGTATGATTAGTTCATCATGACATTCTTTACAGTAAAATATTTCTCCTGATAGAGCTGTAATACTAAACATATCATTTGTATGTCTACAACATCCCTCACATTGGTCCTTATCTGAGTAACCGTTATTTAGTTTCCAATTATCATAAGCATCCCCATCTAGTCTATTTTTCATATACATACTCCCTAGTTATTCTAGTTATTATTATTGATGCTGAAAACATATCGTCGGTGTCCATTGCATCAAAATATAGTAGTAATAAGTAATTAAGTCCATCCATTATGCAACCAACTTTAATTCTCTGGTTTCTTCTGACATAAACTTAACTCTTGCTAAACATGTCCATGCTTTATCTAAGTAATGACGTTGACCTGTAACTTTATACATCATTACATAAGTTCTAGCGGTGTGTATCAAATATAACATAATCACTCCTCTGATTCAGCTAGAATAATCTTCCCATTTTCCTTTACATTGAAAGTATAACGGTAACACCATGAGGTAGTATCGGAATTGTATTCCCTTATTGCATAATTAGCAATGGTATCACCTTTTCTAGTAAAATAAGATGGGTCAACGCTATCAAATATATCATTGATCTCACTACTTAAATCATTAAGGTTATCATCCTTATTAATACTTGCTAATAAATCGTCATTAACTGTACTACATTCTTGTACTATTTTTGGTTTTGGTCCAGCTGCTTTAAAAGCAATATCGTCACTACCACATGAAGTTAATAGTGCTGCTGTTATTAATAGTTTAATCATTTTAAACCTCTCTCAATTAAATGTTTAGTTAATGCTTTGTTAGCTCGTACTGAATGTCGGGCATGACTCGCTACAATTAACCCAACAAATATGAACAAAGCTAAAAATAATATTGTTTCTTGAATAGTTTTTAACATTCCGTACTCCAATAAGTTTCATTAACAGGGTCAAATGTGAATGATGTTAAACCATTTGGCTTGTTATGTTGTTTCATTTTACCAAGTGAAACCGTTTTGCCTGTTTCAAGGTATGTTAACGAAGCGTTGCCAGTGGGTCCGACAAATAGGATTGATTCTTGGTTAGCTGAGTTAGCGATGTCAAATACTTCATTTTCATATTTAGGATGAACTATGAAACTATTTTCCCTATCACCACTATAAGAACCAATAACTTCTTTAAAAGGGATGTTGCTTTTATTTAAAATAACTCTGGTTAAATCAGTAGCTATCTTGTTATCTTGATCACTATTTGTGCTAAGTTCAACACTAAATGTAATGTATCCTGTATTTCCAATCATTGTTGCCTCCAATGGTTTGTTTGTTGTTATAAGTAATGATAACATAATGTGTTATTATTGTCAAGCCTTATTTTACCAGTTAGGTAACATTAACCTTCCCATAAACTCAATGCCCGTAACATATGATAATAATATAAACATGCCAAATATAAATGCTACTCTAAGTATTGATTTAATTAGTAATACTATAAATTGTATAAATATATTACATAATATTAATAATAGTTTAATCATTATCTTCACCCTGCCAAGTTCTTGAGGCACCTAGAGGTCGAGGGAATTCATGGGTGTTATCCCATTTATAGTCTAAAGGAGGAAGCATTCCCTCTTTCTCAAGGTTGTCAAGTATTGTTTCTGCCATGACTGTGCTCTTTCTGTAGAACGGTGACCATGGTATTGATTTCATTATTATCTTAATCATTTCGCTACGTTTCATTTTACACTCCTAGTTCATAAAGTTTTCACTGCAATATTCATAAACAAAGTCTGGACAATTATCATTTAAGTAATCTATTTCATCCTCTGTTATTGTCTCACCATTATATTCAGCTTCAATGATGTATGAATCGCAAAAGTCTGGATAATCCTTAGTATTTATATAGGCATCTATAACCTCTATTTTAGCGTAATCTAGTTTCATAATATACTCCTAAGTATCTTTTATATCTTTCCACCAGGCGTTGCCTGGCTCATACTTTTCTACTAGTTCACGTATCTTTTTCCTATCTTCTACTATTACTGACTCTAGATCATCTATTCTAGAGCTTAATTTGACTACTAATTCTTCTAGGTCGGGTATCATTGGTATCTCCTTAAATTAGATATTTTAACAATGCTGCAAATGCCAATATTGGTAATAATGTAATTATTGCATAAAGTGACAATACTATTAAGTTTTCCAGTAAAGTCATTATATCCTCACAGTTCTAAGATTAAGTTGCTCAATAATAAATAGATCTAGGTCCATATCTTGAGCAGTATAAAAACAGTCATAATAAGATCCTTTTACTATTTCTTTACCATTTACTATTAACTTATACATACGTTCTCCTAGGTTGAGCCGTTAGGCTTATTTACACGTCATTTTATAGTTAAAGCTATTAAAGTCACATTGCTTCACTATTTGTGCTTCTAATGGCTGCTGAGACTTCGCGGACATCCATATAGCAGTTACTATCAAATAAGTTATTACTATTAAAGATCTAAACGTTGTCACGGTGCCTCCATTTCATTTGTTCTTGTACAACAATCATAACACATTGTGTCATAGCTGTCAACCCTTTTCTTATCGGCATAAGTATTAATATCTTTAATTCCTGGTTAATCAGCTACTTATAACCATTTAAGTTATCAGTTATGTATTACATGTTATAACAAATATTACTGACCTGAATAAGACTATAATCGGGTAATAACTCTCCTTTTAGTGAGTATATTGGTACGATGTTGTCATAAATACCAGGAAATGACATTATAGGGAGATTAAATCTTTAGTTTGGCTTGTATTAGGTAGTTACGTGCTTTGAAAAGGGATAGTTCATTATCTCGGAACATGCCTAGCCCTGTATTACACGTATTACATAACAAACCTCTCACCTTATCAGTCTTATGACAGTGGTCTACTGAGAAGTATTTCTTTGGAGTTGGATCGGGTGTTGAACAAATAGCACACTGATAGTTTTGATCTTTTAGCATAATAAGGTAGTCATTTACCGTAACACCATACGTCTTAATTAGGTAACTATTTCTATTACGATACTCTTTAGGTTTGAAGTTTATACTTTCATTGCTCTGAGGTGGGTGTAAAACCTTCAATATACGCTTGTTTAGGTTCTTCCTGAGTAACTTAATACCTTGAATACGTTGTAGTTCTCGTCTAGCTTTGACTTTCTTTATAGTCTCTTTATAATCATTATATGTCTTGTTATCAGGATATTGTTTTGATAAACGATTGAATTCAAGTCTAACCTCTCGAAACCATGTAATATTGTTATCATATCTCTTATCTAATTGTTTAAATATAGTTGCGCTTAATACATTCACTTAAAAACCTCCTAATAAGTTATTGTTAATACAACCATATCACAAGATAGTTCTTAAAGATAGTGTTAGAAACATATTTTATACTTGGTTATTCAACACTATTACCATATAATAGAAACATATCACATCTATAAACAAGTTTTGAACATCTATCTTGCAGCGCTAAGCTGCTCTCAAGTCTGAAAGATACCTAACGGTATCAAAACAATAACCAAACACTAGAATGCCTATCGGCATTAAAACATGTTTACCTCATTTAACTATATTTATATATAGACTAAGGTCATAACGTGATGCGTTATCTAACTTGGTTACAACAACATTATAAACCGTGTTAAGCACAATGATGTTCAAAGTTTGTTTAGCTCTAATAAGGTTCATCACTTGTTTCCCCCTGAACATGTCTGGGTTTAGATCCAGGTAAAGGTCCAAAGCTTGTTTACCCACAACAAGGTCTAGGTCATATCCTTAACCTTCTCACATTGTCCTGGCTCCTAGAATATGGTTACCCCCTTTAATAAACATGCCCCCCTAAGGAAATATGTTTTAAGATATAGTCAGTATATACTAAACACATACCCCTCTCAGATTTCATTCTCCCCCAAACTTGTTTATTATCCAATACTTAGACCATATTCCCCCTGATTTTATCCCCAATTATGTAGTAGAAAATGTGAAATTTTAGTAAGAACATATAACGCATAGTGTTATTACCGCATATGCTGTAACCACTATTATCAATTAGTTATCCATGGAAGGTAAGTAGTTGATAATAGACTAAATGTATGACCATTACCCATAGACACCAATTAGTCATTGACTGGTGCTTTCTTCTGGTGTAAAATCAATAGATTAGGTGGTCTAGCTGAATAAACAGTAACTTACACCCACCGGAAGGAAAAGCATGTTTGGTAGAGATGAATTTGTTGATAAGTGTTTCGAAGAGAATCCAGACCTTTTAAAAAAGGGAATCCATCATGTGGCTTGCTGGTTCTTTATCCAAGGTGAGTTAGAATCATCCACCATAAAAGAAGCTGCCCTTCTTAAGGCAAAATTTTATAAAAAGTATTTGACAGAAGAAGCCCTAGAAAAGGCTGATAAAGAATGGGCATCATTAAATGAAGTTTAAATCAGGATACTTTGACTGGAAAGTCAGATTCCTCCCATACATGGATGAAATAGGTAATCATGGAGATACTGACTTCGATAAGAAGGAAATCCGAATAGACTCAACTATGATATCTGCTAATAAGAAAGAGACTCTACTGCATGAGATTCTACACGTATGTCTAGAAGATAGTGGTCATATGGATGAAGCCTTAGAAGAGAAAGTAATAAGAATAATAAGTCCAAGATTAATACATATACTGGCTGAGAATGCTGATCTGAGAGATTATATCTTAGGTAAAGATGAATGAGGGGGTTTGCATGGATCAGTACGATTTCTTTAGTTCTTTGTGGAGTACCAGACTTAATCGCTGGACTAACTACAAGGGAAGTAAATGTTTCTTTGTCCCTATTGTCTATTTGGTTTCTAGGGGAGGTATCGGGATTGGTTTACGTCCTCCACAGGAAAGAGACTCCTTTGATTTTTAATTATGGATTAAACACACTTATAGTAGGAGGGTTATTATGGATGAAGCTAAATTATTAGAATTAGCAATTAAGGATTTAGTTAAGTTAGCAGTAAAGACTAATAAAGTTATAATGCTCGGCACCTTTCCGGGACATATTAGTGACGAGGTATATGAGTTACTAAGGACGTGTGAAAATATACATACAACATTTGTAGAGAGTGAAAATGACGAAGAAGATAAGTAAAAAACTATTAGAAGAAGCAAAAGAAAAATACATGACATACAAGAGTATTAACTCTATTAGTAAAGAACTGGACATTCCCAGATCTAGTCTAAGTCATTATGTAAATAAAGAATGGAGATTAGAACGAGACCTTGCTCGTACAGAAGTAGTTAGTCAATTAGCTGCTTCTAAACGTCAAGACTTCACAACAATGACTCAAAGCATAATTACCATTATGTCAAGATCATTACAACATTTAGCTAAAAGAGATACCCCTCCAACCACTAAAGAAGCAATGGATGCAGCGAATATTCTTGATAAGTTAGACAAAATTACACGGTTAGATAATGGAGATCCGACTGAAATCCTAAGGGATGAGAAACCTGCAACTATTATCGAAATAAAGGAGAAACTAGCGCTTGATCCTTTTTCTGAGGAGATCGAAGATGCTACGCTTATTGAAATGGACCCTAAAACTAATTAGGATCAAAGTACAACTTATTGTTGTATTGTTATGTTTATTACTTGCCCCAAAGGCAGAGAACTTGGTTACAAGGGCTCGTATGTCTTACCATAGTAAAGCTACTGTAGCATTCGTACATCCACAAGCTGTTAATAGAAGATATGGATCTGGATTTAGTATAAATTATAAAGGGCAATCACTAGTAGTAACTAATAAGCACGTTTGTAATGCAGGAAGAAGATGGCACAAGTATATATATTATAAAGATGCCAAAGGTATATTACATATTGGCAAAGAATACTTAATAAGTAAGACTCATGACGTTTGTATCATTAAGGCTAAATATGTTAAACATACCTTATCAATAGGTAGTAGTACCTACAGTCAACAAGAGATATTCATCTTAGGACATCCATGGGGAAACGACCTAGTTATTAGAAAAGGTTATATTAATGGTATACAAAATAAGGCTTTTGGATGGATAGGTATTAGAAGAGTCGATGTTTTCTTTTTAAATTTAGTTGCTTATCCAGGAAATAGTGGATCTGCTATTGTTAATTACTGGGGGCAAGTTGTTGGAATATTATTTGCTGGCAGACCTGGAGCATGGACTGAAACCTATGCAGTACCCTTGAAAGAACTAATTAAAGAATTAGATAAGTATATAGAATCAGCTAAGAAAGGCTTACCATCTCCTTCTAAAAGGAAAGGGTTTGCTAAGAAGATTAAAATTATTAAGAAGTAACCAGGAAGGCAAATGTCAGATATAATCTTAACTCAGCATGATCAGTTAGCACTACAGATCCTTGAGGACATGAATAAACCTATAGGTGATGGGCTGAAAGCAGGGTTATCAACCAGACTTCATCAAGGACAGATTGAAGTTCTAAGTCCCTTATATCGCGATGGTATTAAAAACCTATTCCTAGCTTGTGGACGTAAGTTCGGGAAATCAGAGGTAGTAGGTTACGTTCTATGGAAACATGCGTTGGAAAATCCAGGAAGTGCTTGTTATTATGTAGGACCAGAGGCGGCTCACGCAAGAAAGATTATGTGGGACAGGCAACGTATTCAACGCTTTCTAGGTAAAGATACTGCTAAATACATTCAAACCATAAAATCACAAGAGATGATGGTCCGTTTACACAATGGCTCCTTTATTCAAATACTTGGCTCAGATAACTACGCAGTTGCTAATGGGTTAACACCAGACATTGCCGTCTATGATGAGTTCAAAGCATTCAATCCACATTGGCATACAGAGTTTGCTCCTAACAGGGCTGCTAAAGCTGCTCCTCTTATTATTATCGGAACACGTCCTCGTCCAGGTAATAAGAACATGGATCAGTATAATGAGATACTTGAGTACTCTAAAACCGATCCCAAGTCCCGGGTTTTCTTTAAGACTACTTGGGATAATCCAATCAACCATATGCCAGAACAGAAGGATATGATTGAACAAGAGATAGCTCAACTTAAAGCTCGCGGTGAAGAGGATGTTGTACAGCTAGAATACTACTCAAGATACGTCCCTGGTGGTAAAAAAGCAATCTTCCCTATGCTGGACAAGAATAGACATACAAAACCTCACCAGGACATCTATTTGGAGCTTAAAAACGATATTAAGAAGCTAGAGTGGTATTGCATAACAGACCCAGGAACCACTACTTGTTTTGCGGCTCTTATAGCCTGTATGAACCCTTATACTAAAAAGCTTTATATTGTTGATGAGATCTATGAGAAGGATCAGAGTCAAACCAGTGTAAGATCTATATATCCACGACTAGATAACATGATGCAGCGCTACTATCCTAACTCAAGTATTGAAGATGATTGGATTAAGGTGTATGACGAGGCTGCTGCCTGGTTTACAACCGAGGTAATGGACCAGTATGGTATATATTTTATGCCAACTCAAAAACACCATAATAAGAAAGAACATGGGTTGTCTCTTATTAAGGATCAGCTGATTTATGACTTGGTAACAATATCAGATAGATGTACTAATCTGTTCTATGAAATGGAGAGATATGCTAAGGATAATAAAGGTAACATACCTAAATTTAATGACCACTTAATAGATTGCTTTAGGTATCTGAATAGTGCTTCGCACTACAATATGGTTGAAGTACTTGAAATAAAGAAACAACAGAATGATGACAAAAGAAAGCGATATAGAATTGGTGAAGATACTGATTTATTGAAGAAAGAGGATGACTGGACTTGGGGAATAGGATGGGACTAAACAAGTTTTGAAAACTTGTCTCAAACTTTAAGCGCCCCTCAAGGGCGCCTCATATTTGGATATTGTTATCAACTTAGTTATACAACTATGTTACAGGTGTTATTATATTATGGATAATAAAAAATTGACAAAAAGCCGAAATTTGTGTATTATTACAGGGATAGCAACTTATAGGAGGTAACTATATGATATCAAACGAATTAAGCATTATTATACTGGTCATATCAAGTTTATCGTTGATAACCAGTTGTATTTGCATTATATTAAGCATTGGAGCGTGGATAGATGCTAAAGCATTAGCTAAGTCAACGCATACACTACAATATATGCCCGTGGACGAGCAGATCGACCAGAAGAATAATGAATATTTAAAAACGCTGCGGAACGAGCCATGGGCAAGTAGTGAAGCATCGATCCAAGAGCAAAATAAACTTTTCAAGAAAGACCTTGAAGAAGAAATGCCGGAGTTTTCTCCAACTGACGATGACAAAGAAGTTTACAGTTTTTAATAAGGACTAAATATACATGAGTGATTTTTTTGATGATATTGAAGACGGTATTGCAGACAGTTCTTTAAGTATAGACCCATTTTATAAAGCTGTAGAGAAGAATGAAAAAGATTTACTTGCGTGGCTTAATAACATATCTGGTACGCTTTTAAAAGACTCTCAACACCGAACCATGGGTCAACGTAAAAACTTAGCTTTCTATCGTGGTTTAGATACACGTAATGTAAGTAGAAGAGATTTTGATGAAGGTTCCAGATCAAGACGATTCAGTTCAAACCAAAGATTTATAGTAAACCATTTATATGATTTGACTGAGACTAAGATTTCTCAGATGACTAAGTTAAAACCTGCTGTAGAGATATTGCCTACTAATGATGAGTGGAGCGATAGAGCAAGTGCTAAAGTTGTAGACCTAATGGTTAAGCATCTTTGGTATATAAATAATATTGATTTCCTAGTACAACAAATGCACAGACACGCACGTATTTTTGGTGAGTCTTATGCATTTACTTTATGGGATAAGAGCAAAGGTGATCTGCTTCCAGCATGGGTTGAAGCTCGTGATGCAGGTTTAGAATCAATTACTTTACCAGATGGTAGAGAATTTAAAATAGATGAAGAACAACCACTTAAGACTGGTGATATCTGTTATGATATCGAAGTTCCTTGGAGAGTATTAATTCAAAAGCGTAAGCATATTGATGAATCAGAATATTGCTTTAGAATTAAAACAGAGATGGTAGATAAATTAAAGGATGAATATCCTGATAAGAAAGAAGATATAAATTCAACAGACAGACTTAGAGTCTATGACTTTGAGTTCATGGAAGACAAGATACTTGAAAACCATGTAGTTGTCTATGAATTCTATCACAAAAGAACTAAAGAAGTAGGGAAGGGAGCATATATTAGATTTACAGAGGATACTATCTTAGAACAAGGTGATTACATCTTTACTAATGACACACTTCCATTTGTACGTCTTACAGATTTAGATGTACCCGAAGTTTTACATGGAGTTTCAAGATATGAGACAATCATACCTATGCAACAAATGTACAACAACCTTTCTTCACTTATAGCAAAAAATATTTACCTAACAGCACATGCAAAGTGGATGATGCCGAGGGGAGCTTGTAAGATAGACCAGTTAGGGAATGATAATACTATTGTTCAATTTCAAGGTCCGGTTGCACCGCAACTAGTAACAGCTCCATCAAATCCTCCAGAAGTATTTGCTTTTAGGCAAAATGTTAAAGAAGAAATGCAAGTTATCTATGGCTCCCACGGAATCTCAAGAGGAGAAGTTCCTAAAGGCATTACAGCATCTTCTGCACTACAATTTCTAAATGAATTAGAGAATGATAGAGCGTCTACGGACATTGCTAAGCATAGCTTTTTAATTAAAGCTCTTGCGAAACAAACTATCGCTATTACTGGTGATAAGTATGAAGTAGATGATGGACGCATGGTCCGCATCGTTGGTGAGAATAATAAATTTCTAATAAGAAACTTTGACCTTAGTAACTTGAATAAGAGTTATGATGTTAGAGTAGACAATAGTACTGGACTACCAGAAAGTAAAGCAGGACGTACACAACGTATTTTAGATGCTATGCAACGTAATCCAGATATGCTTTCTCCTGAAAGATGGGAAGAGTTATTAGAGTTAGGTAATACTGAGAAGCTTGAGAACCTAACTACTGAAGCAATTAAATCAGCAGATTCAGAAAACGAAGATATGTTGGCAGGTCGAGAGATTGCTAATGTTGATGAGTTTGAAGATCATATACAGCACTGGAATTCGCACGTTAAATCTATGCAAGCACGTTCTTTTAAAGAAGATGCTCCATCAGAAGTTATTGCCGCTATGAAAGACCACGTCTTCTGGCATGAAGAAGCAATGATGGAAAAAGCTAAGACTAATCCAGAGTTCCAAGCAGAGATTGCTAGATTAACTTTATTTCCAATATTTTATCATAGTGATGCCATTGTTCCTCAATCATTGGAACAACAACAAGCCGTTGTACAAGGGCAAGCTAATAAAGGTGAAGAAGTCACAGGAATGATTCCTGGAACTCCAGCCGAGTCTGAGGAGGCATAATGAGTGAGGCAGAAAGTAGTGCTCCAGAAATGGAACCAGTAGAAAGTTTTGATGAAGAAGTGTCAGCAGAACCACAGATGGAAGAGTATGATTCATGGGATGATATTCCTGAAGCTACTGATCTAGATATTGAAAATGATAATGATGCTCTAATTGAAAAAGAAACTAAGTTAGAGAATGAAGAATTAAATAAAGAAGTAGAAGAAGTTGCTTCTGAAGAAGAGTCTGAAGATGCTAAGGTTGATGAACCGGCTTCAGAAGAGAAAGAAGAAATAGAAGATAAGAAGGAAGGTGATCAAAATCTCGACGAGAAGTTAATTGAGGTTAAGATTGATGGGAAGACTGAAGAGGTTTCCTTACAAGACCTTAAAAATAATTACTCAGGAAAAGTTGCTTACGACAAAAAGTTTTCAGAATTGGACACTGAGCGTACAGCGTACAAAAAAGAAATAGATGATATCAATAAATATGTAACTGAGCTTGGAGACACAATGACAAGCAAGTCCATGTTAGAAGGATATTATAAAGTTGGTGAAATGGTTAATATTCCACCACATGTAATTAAAGCACAACTCATTAAAGAACTAGTGCCAGAGATTGACAGGTTAAGAGACTTATCTCAACCAGAGATTGATCTTGAGCACCAAAGGGCTGAAAATGAGTATTTAACAACAAAATATGAAGCTGATAAGAATAAGACAGCAGCGGAGCAAGCCAGTTCGGAACTCCAAAGCAAGATTGATTCAGTTCGGGCAAATCATAATGTAGAGCAAGAAGAATGGGACAAGGCTTTCAAACACTTAGATGAGACCTTACCTCCAGCAGATGTTATTACACCGGAACTCATGGAGAACGCTATAATTGATAGCAGAATATCTCTTAGAGCGGAGAAAGCACTATCGGAGTTTGAGGCAACTTTATCTGAAGATGCGGAAGTAGTGGCTAGTTTAAAGAATATCATGAAAGAGAATCCAGATTTTGATGACAATGATATTAAAGAAATTTTAGACCAGTCCTATAATAAGCCTAAAGAACAAGCAATTGCTCAAAAAATTGAAAAGAAGGTTGATAAACAACCTCTTAAACCTAAACAAGAATTAGAAGAGTACGGAGACGATATGTCTTGGGATGATCTTTTCTAAACAACAATCGGAGAATAAAAATGAGCTGGGATTTAGATAATACTAGTGAAGCAACTCTATTTAAAGTTAAATATGGTAAGCTTCAAGAAAAACAATTTAACGAAGCAAATGTACTTTTTGCTCGTATTAGAATGAAGAAAAACTTTACAGGTAAGCAATTTGAGCAACCTGTTGAGCAGTCAATTGGTGGTGGTGTTGGTTCTGGTTCTTTACCAGTAGCAAGTCAATCACTTCAAAAGACAATGACTCTTACAAGAAAGAAAATCTACGCTGTAGTTTCTATCGATAGAGAGTCAAAGAAAGCTTCAGCAACATCTGAAGGTGCTTTCGTAAAGTTTACAAAATATCCTGTTAAAAGAACAGTTGATTCTTTTAATCACAACCTAGAAAGAGCCATGACTCGTGGTGCTATCGATGGTGCTGGTGAACTAATAGTTGGAGCGGCTGGAAACAGTAACTGTTCTGGTGTTGGTAGTGCTGGTGACCCATATGTAATTGAGCTTGATGCTGCTGGTTATTATCCTGCACATTTTGAGCAAATTGAAGAAGGTCATCTTCTTAATGTTAAGTCTGAAACAACAAATCTTGAAGTTGTTGCTGTAAGTGTTACTGTTTCTAATGGTGCTGCTACAGGTTCAATCTCTTTAGTTGGTTCTTCAGCAAGATTAGACGTAATTGGTGATACTGGTACTCCAGCTCCTTTTATTGCTACAGATATTCTTTATATGCAAGGATCTAAAGACAACGAAATTGTTGGTCTTCAAGGTGTATTGTCTGCAACTTCAGGTTCTATTTATGGAATTACTGTTGGACGTAGATGGCAAGCATATCAAAAAGATGCAAGTTCTGCTGCTCTAAGTACAGATCTTATGAACAATGTTGTTATGAACGTTAAGCGTCAATGTGGAAAAGCTCCTAATTTGATTCTTTCTTCATATCACCAAATTGAAAAACTTCTAAACATTTTAGAAGATCATAAGAGATATAACCTTCCTGCAAGAGATGCAAAATTCAAAGGTCAGATTTCTTTTTCTGCAATTGAATTCATTTCACCAGATGGTGTTATTCCTGTAGTTGCTTCAAAATTCATTGATAGTGATAAAATGTACTTCCTAAATACTGATAAAATCTCTCTAATGCTAGCCATTGGTGGATTCGAATGGTTTAGTGATGATGGTGTTGTTCTCCTTAGAGAAGCAACTGATTCATATGAAGGACGTTATGGTTCGTACGGTCAATTAGACGCGAATCCTCACTTCCAAGGTTACTTACATAGTTTAGCACTATAATTTAATGAGCCTCCTTTCGGGGGGGCTCTATTTCAACCCTCCCAAGGGTGACAGGAGATTAAAATGAAAAGATCGATTAAAAGTGAACAAAGAGAAACAAGATTACTAGCAATTATCTGTAATGCAGCTGGAACAGCTGTTACTGGTTTAGATAGTAATAAAGTGTCTATGGCTGATACTGGTACTGGTGTAAAAACTATTACTTTGGATCAAGCTTTTGCTGCTGCAGATTATTCTGTAATTGTAACTACTGCAACTGCTGATAGTGTTGCTCAAGTATCAATTACATCAAGTTCTGTATTCGTAGTAAATACTTTTGACAGTACTGATGGAACAACTGCTAAAGACGCTATTTGTCATATATTGGTAATTGGTTCAGATGTATCTGACAGATACTAGGAGTAACTAATGGCTAGTGTAGCATCAAAAAGAAAAGAGGCTTTGGCTAGTACAGCTAGAACAGCTTCTGAAAATAGTTTACCAATATCTTTACCACCGGACGCAACGGATATTGGCATTGTGATAAAAACAACAGCATTCACATCTGGTACATTTACAGCTCAATTACAAACATCTTTTGATGGGACTACTTGGCTGGACGTTGCTGGAGCAGTTTCTACTGCAATCGCAGCTACAGGGGAAGAACATAAGTTTGCTTCTGCTCCATGTTTAGCTATGGTTAGAATTGAATTAGTAGGAGCTACAACACCAGTTGCTACAAATGAAGTTTTTATTGTCTACGGACAAAATAACTAGAAACACACAGTTCTGGACAACTGCCTCCTAGTCCAGTATGGTGGAGTCTACCATGTTAAAAACAGGCTCTTTAAAAAGGAAATAAAATGGCAAAAGCGAATTCAGGTTTAGGTAGTAAATTTCAAGCTGCTTACGAGTACACAACAGAAGGTTTTATATCACCTGAAAATGGACATGAAGTATTAAGAGAAGTAGCTCTTAGGGTACGTACTCCAGGAGCAAGAGGTACGCATAGTCTAGTTATAGAAGCCAGAATAGAAACAGATCGTGAGTGGACTGTATTAGATCAAGTTGTTGGAAATGAATCTAAGTTAATTAGTATATCTAGTTGGGATAGAATTAGATTTAGATGTACAACATATAACTCAAGTTTAAGTAGTACAGAAACATATAGTAGTGCGTTTTTTACAGATGGAGAATTTGTAGCAGAATCAATTAATGATTTAAATACATCTATAAAGGATATATTATTAAAAATGAATTCTACCTTATGTGATATAGAAAGACACTTAGTAGATCATACAAATCAACTAGAGACAATAACTGACGAAGATTCAAAAGGATTATTATGAGCATTGTAATTGAAGACGGTAATGGGAAAGGCTTTACTGCTGGAGTTACTAAGAATAACAGAGTACAAGTTAGTGGTATTAATCTTACACTAACGGAAGCAGCAACAGAATCTGGTGATACATATAATATAAATAGTAGTGCTATTACTTTAACTACTAGTGGAGAATCAGGAATACTTTATTTAAAAAACAATGAGAATAGAAATCTTATAATAGATAATATTATTATAAATATAAAAGATTATGTAGGGACAGATGGACAACCAACTTTGAAGATTTATAAGAAACCTACTGCAGGTACTCTTATTAGTGCGGCTACAACCGGGTCTCAATCTAATAGGAATTATGGCTCATCTAAGACTTTAGATATTACAAATTATGAAGGAGTGGAGGGGTCAACAATTACTGCCTCAGATTCTAGTTTAGAAGTGTATTTACCTTCAACTGCTTTAGGAACACTTATATCATTCAGTACAATTATTGTACTACCTAAAGGTAGTTCAGTAGCAGTATCTTATACACCACCTTCAGGTATTACAAGTGTTGATATAGTGGCAGCATTTAACGCAACTTTAAACGAAGATCAGCTTTAGGAGCCAATATGTCTATAATTATTCAAGATGGTACAGGTACAAAAGTTAAAGCAGAAGTAAGTGCAGATAATAAACTAGAGGTTAGCTCTGTAGGAAGAACAGAACAACAATCTCAATCTTTGGCTGGTAAAGCATTTCAAATAGGTTCTGGTATAGTAAATTTAACAAGTGCTAGTGAGAGCGCTGTTTTATATTTAAAAAATAATGAAAATAGTGATTTATTATTGACAGCTATAAATGTTACTTCAACTAAACAAACAGGTAGTAGTGCTGGAGTATTTACTGCATATGTATATAAAGGTCCTACCGGATTAAGTGCCAGTACAAGTAAGAATGCTGTAAATAATAATTTTGGTTCAGCAATTACTTTAGATGCAACTATCGCAGCAGGTCAAGAAGGAGCCTCAGTTACAAATGGAACAGCTATAGGAGCATTTTATATACAAGAAGCTGAATTTTTCAATACAGATATTTCATGGGTAGTACCTAAAGGTACTTCAATAGCAATTAGTATAATACCTGGAGCATCTAATACAAATCTAAATATAACTATAACTGCAGAAGCAGTATTAAAAAGGACATAAGAAATGGCAATTATTAATGATGGAACAGGTGATGGAAACGATGCTAAAGTCGATGCCAATAATAGACTTCATACACTTTCTATTGCAGAAAGTGAAGCATTACATGCTGCAGAACAAGGTGACGGGTATAATCTTAATACAGGTTTAGTAGCAGTATCTGCAAACTCTGCCTTAATGTATATTAAAAATAATGAAAACCAAGATATTGTTGTGGAAGCAGTTGCTATAGGATCTTTTGAAGGAATAACACATTCTGATGATCCTTACATAACATTAATTAGAAATCCATCTACAGGTACACTTATAAGTGGTGCCACAGATGTAGACATGAAGCAAAATAGAAACTTTGGCTCTTCTAAGATACTAGTAGCAGATGTTTATAAAGGAGCTTCTGGAAATACTGTAACTGATGGAGATGATATAGCCATACTTCAAGTAACTCCAGGTGGAAGAAGTTTTTATAGTATAGATTTCGTATTACCAAAAGGTAGTAGTTTAGCTATAGAATTAACTGCTAATATAAGTTCAGGATCAGCTAATTATTACGTAGCAATTATTTGTCATTTAAAAGATACGGAGAGTTAAAAACTAATGTCGATTAAAACTAAAATATCAGACGGTGGAGGAAAAGGAACTTTAGCTAAAGTAAGTTCCCGAGGTCAGTTAATAACTGCTCCATTAGCTTTTTCAAAAGTATATAATGCCACAGCAGCTGTTATTAATACAGCATATAATATTATAACTCCTAGGACAAATAAGCAGTTTGTTATAACCTCAGTTCTTTTGTATGCTAATAAGAGTGTTGGAGCTTCAGATGCCACTGTTACAGTTTATGAAGCAGATGCTTCAGATACCCTAACTTCTACAGAAGACGTATTTAGCATTGAAATGGTGAAACAAACCTCCTTAGTATTATCTTCCTTAAATTTGATTCTAAGCGAAGGTAAGTGGTTAAATATTAAAACTGATGATGATGATATTTTTATAACAGTTACAGGATATTATGTTGAAGCCAGACCGGAGGCAGTGGTATGAAATTAACCGATGGAACAGGTACTTCAAGAAAAGGTAAAATAGACAGTAATAATGCACTTGTTACTCAAGCTACTAATATAACAAGAGCACAAAAAGCAGGAGAGTTAGGGCATAGATATATGTTTGGTAATGCAGGAATAAATAAATTTAACTTTGCAGAAACAGCTATTCTATATGTTAAAAATAATGAAATTTATGATTTAAATATCGAACGGGTTGATTTCTATAAAGGAGATCTCGCAGGTTCATTTACTGCTCCATCACAAGGAGATGTTGTATATAAGATATATAAAAATCCTACAGGAGGTACTATAATAAGTAGCGCAACAGCACCTTCTTATAATTCAAATATGAACACATCATCTAATAATGTTTTAGATGCTGATATATATAACGGATTAGATTCTTCCACAAATGTGGGAGGGATTGTGATATGGAATGGATATGCTGCTCCCAATGAAAATAGATTTAGCGTAGCCCTAGAAAACTTTATAATTACTTCTGGAGATAGTATAACGATAACTGTAGACCTAGCACCCCCAGCAACAGGATTTGCTGTTCAATACATAGGAGCAACTATGATAGCGTATTTAGCTACACCAGAAGTTAAGGGAGAATGATTGTATATGAAATTTTTATTTAAACTATTGAATTTATTAATAAACATTGCTATAGTACCAGTAACTATAGTGGTTTACATAATCTATAAAGCCACAGAGAACTCTAAGTTACTGGAAATACAACTAGATAAAATAAAGAAGGGTAAAAAATGAGTAACGTTAGCACGCATAAAATAGGAATAAAATTAGATCCTCAGTCAGCAGATCCTGCAGCACCTAGTAACGGACAGTTGCAGATGAGCGATGGGACAGCCCGTACAGAAGGTCTGTGGCAATATATTGGTGGAGCCTGGACCCAGATACCTTTGTCTGCAGGAGCTACAACAATAGATGTTAAAACAAAAACAACTACTTACACTGCAGCAGCCTCAGATACATGTATACTTGCTGATGCAACTGGAGGGGCTTTCACAATAACTCTTCCTGCAGCAGCCTCTAATAGCGGTCAGATCTACTATATTAGTAAAATAGATAGTACGGCTGGGGCTATAACTATTGATGGAAACGCTAGTGAGACTGTAGATGGAGCATTAACGATAAATCTAGATAGACAATACCAATCAGTAATTCTAACTAACGATGGTAGTAATTGGTTTACTATACATGGTAGACAGCAGATTGATAGTTTTGTTGATCTCCATACTGAAAATGGACACGGATCAACTAACACTGTGATAAGACGATTTACTACAGCCGTAACCAATCAAGGATCTGCTATAACATATGCAGACTCATCTACTTTAGGTGCCACGTTTACAATCAATGAATCCGGCATGTATCATATGCATGGAGTAGATTTATTTAGCTCCCCTCATTATTGTGGCATTAGTGTAAATAGTACGCAATTAACAACATCTATATTATCCATAACAACAGCAGACAAGAAAGCTCTAAGTGAAGCTGCGGCTGGTACTGTAATGGCTTATGGAACTGTACAATATCTAGTTAAAGATGATGTGGTCAGAGTACATACAAGTGGAGGCGGTTCTACAGCAGCACAAGCCAGAGCTAATTTTTCAATTGCAAAAATAGGACGTGTATAATGTATAAAATAATAGTAAATGCTCCAACAGGTAAACAAGAACTTATAGAAATAGAAGAGTCCGGTTCTTACTTTGATGAATCTCTTGTCGTATGGGATGAACGTAAAGACGGTAAGATACCAGAAGAATCTATATCAAGTGTTGGATTTTTAAAAAAATGGGGAGCTCGTCTTATAGTTGATAAGGAAAGACAGATTAAAATAATTGAAGATACTGCAGATGCAGAAATAGCGAAGATAGAGAGAGAAACCAGATTAGCTAAAGTAATGGAAAAGGTAGCGTCCCTGGGATTAACAAAAGAAGATTTAGAATTACTTTTAAAGTAAGAGGATAGCATATGGCATTTTTAACATTAGGAACAAGCTCTGAACTACAGATTAAAGTTCCAACTAATGGAACTACTTCATGGGGTGATACTATGAAGACTGATACGTTTCAAAAAATAGCAGAACACAATCATACAGGTTCAGGGAATGGGGCTCAATTAGGGACTGGTTCTCTTATAGCAGATGCTGTAACAGGAGCCAAGATAAGATTAGATAATGATGAGTATCTTAGAGGTAGGAATGCAGCAGACTCCGCAAATATTAATATAGTTAAAGTTGATACAAACGATGAATTGGCACTAGGAGCATTACTAGCTAATGCCGGTATCATAAATGATACTTACATCACGGGTAGGAATAATGCTGATAGTGCTAACATAAATATGTTGAAAATAAACACCAGCGATAAGATTGCAATAGGAGCCGACGTAGCTAATTTAGCTATAAATAATGATGCTTACTATACAGGCAGAAATAATGCTGACTCTGCATATATTAATATGTTCAAAGTAAATACTTCCGATACTATTACTGTAGGTGCCGACATAGTAGCTGCAACAATAGCTACTGTAACACCTACACTAGTTCAACAAGGTGCAAGTGTAACATTAACTGATAATACAGTAGCAGCTACAACTACTGGAATTATAACATTGGCTAGTAACGAAGCATGTGAAATAAAATATAGGATAGTTAGAGGTACTAATGTACAGCAGGGTATAATTGAGATGGAAGAATCAAACTCATTCATATCAGAAACATTTGGTGGAGATGATGTAGGAGTAACGTTTACTGAAGACGCTGGAATATTAAAATATGTATCAACTTCCACTGGTAATAACGGAACAATGACTTATATAGTAATTAAAAAGTAAAGGAAATAAAAATGAATAAAGCAATGAGAATGGCAAATGCCGGTGGATTTTTAAAGAAAAGATTAAACAAAGCATCAGCTATAAAAGATTTATCAGGTGGTCCTGGAGAAGGCATAGTAGAATCAGGACAGATGAGCCAGGAGGATTTTTCAAATACACATCAGCAAGGTCTTGCACCTGAAATAAGTGGGTCTGCGGCATTAGGTGCTGCTGGAATTGGAAGTGCTGTTCTTGGAGCAAATAGTGCTGCTGGTGGAGTTGCTAAAGGAGCATTAGCAGGAGCTAAATTAGGACCAGCAGGAGCATTAGTTGGTGGAGCCTTAGGTGGAATTGTTGGTGGGATTAAAGCCAAGAAAGCAGCTAAGAAAGAAAGAAAAAGATTAGAAGCTGAAAGTATTAGAAACGTAGGTAATATTGAAAACCAAAAACAAGCGCGAATCGCAGCTGCTCTAGGAAACATTGGAGCTTCAATAAGTAGAAGTTTAAACAGATAAGGATAAAATCATGCCAAGTGATAAAGAAAAACAAGATATAGCAGCTTTTCTAAAACAACGACAAAGTGGTAAAAGTTCTCCAGCAGTCAGGAAAGCAGCAGCTGCAAAGAAACTGAGAAATGCCAAAGATAAAAATAAGGATAAACCTACTCTAGCAGAGAGAATTAATTTCGGAGGGAAGTCCTAATGAGTAGATTAATAGATTATTTAATAGAAGATGTGAGAGAGCATACTGAGAATGAAGAATTCTCTGATACTGAAGGTATTGGGGATAAAGAGTTTCTTAGGTTCTTAAATGATGCACATCATAGAATACACTCACTTATAGTACAACAACATCCAGCCGTATTTGTTGCTGAGGAAAGTCAAGACATTGTCAGAAGTCAAGAGTCCTATACACTTCCTCAAGATATACATTTGGCTAATAAAGTAACTCAAGTAGATTATTCAGATACAAGTCTGGATCAGGATTATTATCCACTAGATCACGCAAGTCTACGTAATAGAGCTTCAGGTATTCTAGGTATACCATCTTTCTACACTAGGAAGAGTGGAACTATATTGTTAGCTCCAGTACCAGATGCATCTAGAGGATCAATAAGAATTTCGTACATTAGATCAATTCTTAAACTTGATAAGAGACGAGCATCAGTAGCATCTTCTACATTAGATTCATCAGACAATTCTATAACAGCCCTTACGTTAAATGTAAGCACTGATAATATTGATTCAACCGCACTAGGTAAGAATAACTATCTTTCTATAGTTGATAGAAATGGAAACGTTAAAATGCGTAATATTGAATTTGATTCAATTGATACAACTACTGGTATTGTAACTATTACTTCAGGGTTTGCTTACACAACGGGTGAGAGTATTACTGCTGGTGATTATGTTGTAAGCGGTAGAAATGTAACAACTCATAGTGAATTACCTGACGCAGTCGAAAGATACTTGATAGCGTATTGTGCTTGGAAGATTCTTAAGAGAGATTCAAGTGCAGATTATGCAGAACAACAGCAGGAACTATTAGAGATGGAAAGAGAGATTGTAGCTGGTTATGCAGATATAATTGATGATCTTTCTAAGATTCCAGATTTAAATAGTAACTCAAATAGAGGCATCGGGTGGTGGTAACACGTGGCTAGTCAATATAAATTACAAAAAATATTCAATGCTTTCGAAGGATTGGATCTAAGGTCAAGTGACCTGCTCAGATCTTCTAATGCTGCTACTGCTATGCAGAATGTAAGCCTTAGAACTACTGGAGCCATGAGTAAAAGAAAGGGATATCAGATTGCTACTCGTACAGAGGGTGGATTAGGTACAACTACTTTTGCTAATGTTAATACTACTACAGGTGTTGTTACTGAAGAAACTCTTACAGTAGATGATGACCTTCATAAACTTACAACAGAAACTTTAACAATAACTTATACTGGAGCAAATACAGCTAGGTATGATATGTATGTCGATGATTCAGGTACGTCTAACGTATTTAGATTTGATATATATGATATTGATACTAGATTACTGAATCTAGACTTAGGTACAGGACAAGAGGCATCCTTTGTAACAATCACAACATTGAATACGGCTATTAACGCTCTAACTGACTTCTCGTCTGTTATAAGTGGAAATGGTAGTGAACCAGCAGCTTTCCTTACAAAGAATAGAGATATAGATGTTCCATCAACAGGAGTAGCTATTGACTTTAATGTATGGACTACAGTAAGTACCCCAACAAATTACACAACACCATTTAGTGCTCATGAAGCAGCCCGAGATGATGATGATTTTGAGAATGCTACTTTCGCTTCTGTTAATGAAGTTATGTATATAAGTAATGGGTATGATGACTTATTTAAATATGACGGTACTAGAGTATACAGAGCAGGTTTACCAACTGGATCACTAGATAGTGTATCTGTAGGTATAGCTGGAGTATTGAACTCAACATATTATTATAGAGTTACATATGAATATACCGATGCTAAAGAGAACTATATAGAAGGTATTATCTCAGATGCTATCTCAGTAGTACTTGCTAGTGAAAAAGCAGATATTGTTGTAGATAATATTCAAGATTCTACTGGATTTGATACAGATTCAACTGACCTAAATATTAATATTTATCGAACTAAAGCTGGGTCTACTGAAACAGGAACTTATTTCCTAGTGACTCAATTAACTAATGATGGAACCTCAGCTACTCAATCATACACGGATAATATTGCAGATAACTCTTTAGGAGCTGAATTTATTACTCCTATAGTACAGCCAGGATTACCACCAAAAGGTAGATATATTGATGTATGGAGAAGTCAACTAATTATTACAGGTACTAGAACACAAGCTTCAACAGTACATTTCTCTGACATACAAGCCACAGAGGGATATAGTGTAGATAATAGTTTCCTAATTGATACGAGAGCCGGGGGTAAGATCATGGGTCAAAAGCCTCTTGATAATGCACTCTATATATTTAAAGAAAAATCCATATCAGTTATTACTGGTGATTTAGGAACTTCAAGTTTCACTATTGATACATTCTCAGAAGAAGGGATAGGTTGTGTAGCGAACCAAACGATCAAAGAGATCGATGGTAAAGTATGGTTTCTTTCAGAACACGGAGTCTACTCTGTAACCCCGCAAGGAACTGTAGAAGAATCAGCTACTATAAAACCAAAGTTTGCCCCAGGTAATGCATTTGATTTCAGTAAGGCTGTAGCCTTCAATTGGGTAGATGAGCAAAAATATGTCTTGTTAATGCCTGTAATTTCAACTAATTCAAGTAGTGTTAATTACTTCAATATGGGTAGTTCAGAAATACTAGTATATGATAAATTCCGTAAAGGGTGGTTCGAATGGGACAATCTCAATATTGGCGGAAACATGGCGGAAACCGGAGATACAATCTTCTTTACTGGTAGAGAGTTAGACATAGCTACTGACGCTGTCAAGAACTATACTTACCGTATGTTAGATAATAATGATACATATGATTACGCAGATCATGAGAATTCTATTAGTTTTTCATATACTAGTAATTGGGAATCTCTTGGGGAGCCTTCAGTATATAAAAAGTTTCTAAGAGTTAAGGTACACTCATTAGACGCTAGTTTAAATAACTTTGAAACAGATGATTTCATATTAACAGTTAAGTCTGAACATAATTATGTGAGTTCTACAGTAGCTAACTTTTCCCTGGACTTTTCCGGTGGTGCTGAAGGGTGGGGTAACAGTGCTTGGGGAGACTTTCCTTGGGGTGAGTCTAGGCTATCTGGATTAAAGAATAAGTTACCATCTAGAAAGTCTAGATCAATGAGATTATTATTTGAAAACTCAAACCTACATGAAAATGTATTAATATCAGGTTTTGAATTAGAAGTAGCAGCACCGTACGCTCTACAGATAAAGGAATAGAATGAAGTTTAGAATAGAGGGTTTAAGTCAACTTTTACCTCTTATCAAGGAATTAGCCAACGGATTGAGAAACCTCAGTTTTGCAGATAACTTTCAAAGCTTTGAAATCACGTTGGACATAGCAGCCAATACAGAAGAAAAGATACGTAACCAGTTGACTTTTATACCATCTGGCTATATTATCAAGAAGCAGATAGGTGATGCAATAGTAACAGCAGGAACTACAGATTGGGATGAGAATTTCCTATATATAAAGAATCACGACGCAACTAACAGCGCAACAATAACAATAATTTTTATAAGATAAGGAAGATATTATGGGTGGTGGAGCAAGTCAACAAACAAACAACGCAACAGCAGCGGCATTAAACAGGGCTAGAGTCCAAGCAGAGGCACAACAAGCAGCCACGGCAAAAGCAGCCGAAGAAGCTAGGAAAGCAGCAGCAGCTAAAGCAGCATTACCTAAGTCTGAAGCAGAGATAAGAGCAGATAAGTTAAGCGCTGGAGTAGAGGGACCTATGGGTTCAGATATTAAAGCCGGTGCTAGGTTTGGATCAAACGTTCTAGGTGAAGAAGGTTTAGGACGACTTGGTGAGAATGAAGGTATTTCACGTACTATGGGTAGACTAGAAGATCTTAGTCAAGGTTTTTCTGCAGAAGAATTATCAGCCAGAAGAGATAGTGCATTATCAGGAATTAATCAAGGTACTCAGACTGCGTCAAGACAATTACAAAGAGCTCAGTCTAGATCAGGTCTTAAAGGTGGGGCAGCAGGTGCTCAACAGAGAGACGTTCAGCTAGGTGGACTTCAGCAGAAGGCTCAGTTCGAAAGAGACCTTACAATAGCTGATAGAGCCGCTAGAGTAGAAGGTGTACAAAACCTAGGTAAAGCCCAAGGTGACATAGCTCAATTTGATTTAAGTCAACAAGCAGCTGAAAAGAATATATTATTACAATCTGGTCTGGGTTTTGCTCAAATCGGTAGTGCTGAAAGAGGAGCTGCAGCAGCATCAGCAGCTTCTGTTAGAGCTGCTCAAGTACAAGCTCCATCATGTTTTCCAGCAGATACTATGATAGACACTACAGAAGGTAAAAAAGCTATACAGGATCTTATTCCTGGTGACGTGTTAAGTAATGGTAATGTCGTGGGTATTACAGGCATGGGAGTTGGAACAGACTTCTATATGTGGAGAGGAATTACAATTACAGCAAAGCATGTTGTTAATGAATCAGGTAGATGGCTAGAAGTTGAAAACTCATTAGAAGCGATTAAACTGGATATGGAAGTACAACCGGTATACAATATATACTGTGATAATGGTGAGATAGAGATCAATGGTCAAACGTTGGCTGATTTTTCAACACCATATAGTATAGGAGGTATTAAAGGTGTTTGCAACAATATCGAAGCGAAGATTTGGAAACGTGGATTACAATTTATTAGTGAGTTGGTGGGAACAATGGGATTGGTGCCCGTGCCCGTTAGAGCAACTTCCAAAGACAGGAATAATAATAAGCCTAGACGGTAAAGACGTGGCTGCAGGGTTTCTTTATACAAGTAACTCTAGCATAGGTCATTTCGAATGGCTTGTGTGTGATAAGAATGCTGCTAGATCAGATAAAAATCTAGCAATACAAATGGTTAGTGAGGGAATACTGGAACTAGCTAAAGAAAGCAAAGCTACTACAATTATAACAAGCTTTGATAATACACAAAAGAATGCCAAACATTTAGAAGACTTATACAAATATTTAGGTTTTCAGGTAGTTGGATCAAATATGACGATGATGGTTAAGAGCGATAATTTAAACCATTTTAAATGCGAGGATGTCTTAAATGGCTAAGAAGAGAGTAGAAGATAAATTGAATTTAGGGATGGATATTCTAGACAGAGCTAATACTGGTGTATTACCAGAACAGCCTAGAGAAGTTGTAGCACAGCCTCAACCAGCTAAGCCTACAAAGCAAGTAGCTGTTGAAGCAGGTCTTAGTGAAAAAGATGCTAAGAAAGCTGTCAAGAAAATAGAAAGTCCTAAGAAGTTAAAAAGAGCTACAAAAAATATAGAGAAAGATCCAGAAGGATCATCAATATCTGATAAGTTTGCAGCAGCTTTTACAGCGTTCTTACCCCAGATTGCTGGTGGGTTAGTTGGTGCTGCGATTGGTGGTAGTGAAGGATTTGTTGGAGGTGCTGAATTAGGTGGGTCCATAGTTAATGAACAGCGTAAATTAGATGAAGAATTAGCTTTAAGTCAGGCTAAAAGAGAGCAATTAGCAAATGCCGATGAACTAACTCCTGCAGAAGAAAGAAGGTTGAATCAAGCTGATGAAAATATTTCTCTTAGAAAACAACAAATAGCATTACTTGAAAAAGGTGAAGGACGACGAGGAAAAGGATTCGAGCATAGAGTAGGTAAAGAGTTTGAACAAAAACAACAAAGACTAGATTTATCTATTGATAAGTCAGCACAATTTGATCCTGCTCAACAAACTAAACAAGCTGGTGCAAATATAATTAGAAAATCCCTTACTAGAATAGATGACTTATTCAATATAAGAGATCCTAAGACCGGTATAGTCGAAGGTAGATTTAATAATTTAGCTTCAATGTTTGGTAAAGATAGACCTAGATTTGATAGACTTAGAGTAGAGACTGAAGCTAATATTGCTGAGTACTTAAGAAGTGTTTCTGGTGCTACAGTTAGTGAACAAGAAAGAGAATTTCTTAGAGCAGTCGTACCTAACACTTTAGATGCTGCCCCTAGATTCGAAGCAAAATTAAGAGAGTTTAGAAAAATAGTTGTTAGACAACAAACAGAACAATTAAAAAGTATTATAGACACACAACCTCTAAGAGCAGAAATAGCTAGTAGAGCTCTAGAGCAACTAATGGAAGAAGAAAGAACTTTTTCAAAAACTATTAGAAACAAGATAGGACCAAAGAAATCTGTAAACCTAAGACCAGATCTAAGTCCAGAAATGAGAGCTAGAGTAGAAGAAAGAAAAAAACAATTGAGAGGTAAATAATGGCTGACATGACTGATGCTGAAATTGAAGAAATTGCAATCCAAGAAATAGCTGAAGAAGAACTGGCTGCTGAAGAAGCGCAGAACGAAGCCAATGCTCCAGCAGCGACAACAGGTCCTATAGAGGCTGGATTTAGATCAGCTTCACAAGCAGTTACCTTAGATTTTGCTGATGAGATTGAAGCAGGTATTGATACAGCTCTTGATTTTGTTGGAGAAAAAGAATATACATCCTTTGAAGATTTAAGTAATGATTATAATAAAAACCTAGATCAAGCTAGAGTTGAGTTTTCTCAAAACAAACTAGATCACCCTACTGCGGATAAAGTTGGTATGGGAGTAGGTATTGCAGGATCGCTTTTACTACCTGGTGCAGCTATTGTTAAAGGTGCTAGTGCAGCACAGAAAGCAGCTACTGCAGCCAAAGTCGGTGGTGCATTTGGTGCATTTGGTGCTGTTGGTAGAGCTGAAGATAAAGTATCTTTAGATGCTGCTATGGATGTAGTGTTGGGAACTGGAGTAGGAGTTATCGGTGGGGCTACTATAAGTAGAGCCATAAGTGGGGCAGGAGCGCTAGCCAGTAAATTACCTTCAATACAAAATACTAAAAAAATAGTTAATAGAGCATTCAAAGGTATTGGACTTAATACTCCAAATGCTAGAAAGCAAATGGCTGAATCTCTTAAACGTAAAGGTGTTGAGCCTATTGAATGGCTTAAACGAATAAGTAAAGAAACAGATGTAAATGGTAATAAGTTAGTAGATAATATTACTGAATCATATACAAGTATTCATACTAAAGCAGGAACTAAAATAGCTAAGTATGCTACTGAAAGAGACCAGATCTTGAAATCAGTTAAAGTTAAATTAAACAGATCTGATATTGCTAAGCAATTAAAATCTGCTTTAGTATCAAGTAAAGGTAATGGACCTAGAGATGCCGAATTCTTAAATGGATTAGTAGATGATGTTGTTACTCTTAAGACTGGAATTGTTAAAGATAAAGCTGGAGAAAGACTAGGTAAAGTTCTAGATGAAACTGATCTAGATGCTTTAAGCTTAAGTGAATTACGTAAGACATTAGATTCACATATAAAGTTTGATTCAGTGGCTAATAGTAATGCAGTTAAGAAAGACCTAAGAGGGGCTTTCAACGATATAACAGATAATTTAATATTAAATAATGCAGATGAAGCTGGAGCTAAAACAGCTAAAGGCTTAAGATCAAAGATGTCAGATTTGTTTTCTTTACAAGATTCTCTTGAAAAAGGAATAGAACATGAGCAGTTTGGTGACAATGCTATAATGAAAGATATATTGGCTGGAGCAAGAGCCAAGATGATGACTAGTTTTGTAGGAAAAGAATTCAGTGCTGTTGCACAAGGTGCCGCTGTAGTCTTAAGGCAAATGTCAGTATCACCAAGAGTAAATAGATCAATGGCTTTTAACTCATTAAGATTATCGGAAGCCCTACCTAATGTTGCTGAATCATCATTGAGACGATTACTATCAATAGCCGATGCTGGTGATATGGTTCAATTCAACGAGGAAGTTGCTGCTATAGTAGCTGAGTCAGATATAAGGCAAGAGCCTTTACCTAGAAGTGCAAAAGCAGCTATAGCCAGACAAGACTCAATTATAGCTCTGGCTCAGAGTGTAGATCCAGAATCTGCTAAGATGTTGAGACAAGCTTTTAAAGATAAAGATGAAAGTACAATAGGTGCTTTATTAAATGAGTTCTCAAAGATACCTGAGGCACAAGACTTCTTTGAACCTGGACAAGGCTTTGACGGTAAGGTTTACTCTCCAGAAGAAAAACAACAATTGGAAGAGCAATTAAAAACAGATACAAGTATTAATTATGTAGAGAAATTAGAGAAGATAAAAGATCTGAGAGTTAATGGTACCATACCAAATGCTCAACCAGAACAACGAGTGCCGAGAAGTATGGGTCAACAGCCTAGAGATAAGGATAAACATGAATATTAGGAACAGTAATGAAAGTATTAAAAGCAGAAGAGAGATCTAACATCATGGAAGAAATAAGAAAAGAGTTAAGAGTTATCCGTGATAGCCAGATCAGAACAGAAACACAATTAGAAAATATTATAGAAGACCATAAAGAACAAAAACTATTAGTTCATCCAATAAACAGGGCATATCAGTCTATTAAATGGTTGATAGGTGCTGCTGCAATTATTATAAGTTTATTCTTCGGAGGAAGGAAGGCTCTAGCTGATGACATGGTGAACCCTCCAGTAAAAGTTGTTAAAGTATCTAGTCAACACTAGAAGTCAATTTCTAGACCGATACCAACACCAATATTATCTTCATATACGACATCCTTACCAAATACACAATATCGATACCACTTCGGTGTCTTGACCATACATACCTTAATATCTCTATCATCAATGTGAAGATGAGTATCATATATAATAAGTGATAATGGAGAATGAGCTGCAATAGCAGTAATTATCTTCTTTCTCATATACTTATTAGTAGGTACTATATCCCTAGCTCTGTTATATAGATGATATGAATTCCTAGCCCCACCAACTCTTTTATTATGTTTATGAGTTCTATATCCAGATGTAGTCTTGTATCTGTATTTACTCTTTATATACTTACGTATCTTCTTATCAATCTTAGATTTATGCTTATGCTTATGTCTGTGTTTTGGTTTCTTAGCATAAACAGGTTGTAAAAGTGATAGTAATAATAGTAATTTAATCATTATAAACCTCTTCATCAAAGTTACTATTTGGATGATCTGCTCCAAAATATATAGTAAATACATTCTTCCAAGAACCAAATATAGGATTCCTTTCTATTAAGTATGTACATATTCTCTCTACTAATGGCATACGTACAGTATTGAACCTAAGCCATGCCAAGAGCTTCCCATCAGTCTTATTGAAGGTAACACCGTTTCTAACCTTAGTTTGCTGATAACATGATACCATCATCGCTATAGCAGTTGGAATTAACAACACCCTTAATAAGGTTGATATAACCCCTAATTTAGGTAGTTTGGAGGTGTAGAATAGGTATAAATAGTAACCTAAGTCCCGTGGATGAATTCTTCTATACCAGCCTTTATACAAGAACTTATCCTCTATTTGTAGATCCAGTATATAACTAGCACATAATAAAGCAGTATGATTATCATGGCTCCAGTTTCCATTTTCATCTCCATAAGTTATGTCAAAACCATCAAAGACATTAGTTATGGCTTTACAGGTCATGAGGGTTGAATAGTCAATTTTATCTTGGTTTCCGTCTTTCATCTCTAACACCAAGTTCTCAGTAGTGAAGAGTAATCCATTTTCTCCCCAAGGTTTCATAAATCCTCTATCATCATATAGTGGTTTAGTCATGTGATTTCTCCTTTAATTGTTTATTCAACTTAATTATAGTAGCTGCACAGAATTGAAACTCTTCCATACCTGTTAGATTATAAATACCAATTAAACAGCCTTCAAACCTATAATCATCTTTAATCTCTTGATCTATGTTATACAACCTATATGTACTAATAGATAGGATTATTACACTTAAAGTTAAAAGAGTTAATATGGTATATTTACCTAGTTTCATTATGAAAAGGTCTCTAAGAATGTATTAACTTTAATAATTATATCATTTTCAGAACATTCAGATAGATCCATTAGACATAATTTACCAGATGCAGTGCAATGTAATGCTGCATGAAATTGATCTAGACCGTTATCAGAATCAAAATCCTCAACCACTCCTTTATATGTCACTACTAGACTAATAGTAGATTGCTCTGGAAGTAAACTCTCTATAAGTAAAGTTACCTCGTCTTTAATGTCTTGAATTTCAGCATCTAAAACAGCTTTAGCTGCTAATTTAATGTCTTGTTGTGTAAATATGCTCATTTTATTACTCCTTTACAAAGTGTGTACTTACCTAAATATTTAGATCTTAAATAAATAGGGGCAGTTATACAATTTTTACCTGTTCTTTCCATTATACTAATTAGATTTTCAAACGGTTTTAAATTTCTATTCCTTGGAGCGTTACTTAATATACTCCAAAAAGCAATAGATATTATAGTAGCTCCTAAAAATACAGCTAAATTCTTCATTCTACCTCCAAATATTGTTTAATTGTTCCAGACTGATATCCAACTGCTAAAGAAAATTGCTTAAAGCTTTGAATAACTTCCTCGTATGTGGTATCTCCATCTATTGATACTATTATCTTAGTTCCGTCTTTGTCTTGGTATATAAATTCTATTACCCTTTCCATATTGCCTCCTAATCCCACCAATAACTAATATTTTTATTTAGTAATTTAAATAATTCTTTTTGGTCATTAATACACTGTTTATTATCTTTGTTCAAAGCTATTCTAAATTCTTTTTTCTCTTGTATTTTGTCTTCCTTACTAAGAACTTTATTCCTTGTTGATTTAAATACATTGTTATCAAAACTAAATTCAGGCTTTCCCCACTTCTCATTATGTTTTTCATTATAGTAGGTATAAGTATCCTCACTTAATCGTTTTGCTAATTCAATAGCTGTTCTTAATTCTCTCATTCCTTTATTATTTATATCATCGTTCCACAAACAATGACCATCATCCAGGAAACAATTATATATCCTAGTTAGTTTTAAATATAATATTTCATAGATAGTGCAAGCATCGAAATCCCAAGAGTTCCTAAGTTTCCACCCCCAGAATAACATTCTTTTAATCATTTCATATTTAGAAATAAAGAACTTAGTAATATCCTGCCAGATGTCTTTTATTTTTTCCATATTTTTAAACCTCCCACATAGCAGCTACTGTAATACAGTGCTTTATATATTCTTTATCGTTCATACTTTTCTTCATCATGTTACATTCTTTACAACAAGGTACACAGTTACTCATAGTGTATCCAATAGAGTCTACTTTTCTATCAATTCCCATACCTTTTCCTTCGTATACGTATGATTTACCTTTATTAACAGTTATATTATAAGGATCTCTATCACAATAATAACAGTTCTGATCAAAGAAACCTGTAAATTCTTCTAGAGATAATTCAAAAGCTATTGTCCTGCTTTTCCTTTTACAACAGCATTTATAATCAGTATATTTATACTTAATAAGTCTGTACCTGTCATATCTATCGTATCTTCTGGTTCCTTTTGCTAAGACTTCCATATCTTTAAACCCTTTTCTACACTACGTCCTGAAATATATCCACCCAATCCAAGTTTAATTACTGACAACAATCCATCTGTAAATCCAGGGTCTTGAGGTATCCATACATTAATCTCAAATACTGTTATTATCCATGGTGCTATATCATACAAAGCGTAATGAATACAAAGCATTGCAAGAAATATATTCATTGCTCTAGGTCTCCATTTACCGGAGCCATTAGATATTTCAGCATTAACT
>Ga0255048_10000215_pt1 | contig 42825 bp, 37 predicted proteins | sample JV7_2_2_MG_FD_183619 | JGI IMG/M metagenome (GOLD analysis project Ga0255048, IMG submission 183619) | Seawater microbial communities from Jervis Inlet, British Columbia, Canada - JV7_2_2 | ecosystem: Environmental > Aquatic > Marine > Inlet | place: Canada: British Columbia | collected 2016-10-06 | reverse complement strand
AACCAACAAGCTGGCAGCAGTGTCCGGTCCGAGCCCGTAGAGCTCGAGCAGCGACGGTGCGGTGTCGGTGATGAGGGCGGTGAGCGTCCGGTCGATGTTGCCCATCTCAGTGGTGAGGGATTTGATGCGTCGGGCCAGGTCACGGATCACGATGTTGGTGGTGAACATCACTGGGTCAGAACCCGCTCGGGGCCGCATGCTGGCTGCTTCGGTGACCAGACCAGCCTTGTATCGATCCTTGAACCGGGTCCGGATTGGTTCGGGTGCAGTCAACACCAGGTGACGGAGCTGGTTGAGGGACTGGATGCGTTGTTGGCGTGCTGAACGGCGAGCAACCAACAAGACCCGCATCTGTTCAACCGGACCATTGCGCTGTTTGGGAACAACCGATGCTTCCCCGGACAGGGCAGCTCGAGCCGCGGCCACTGCATCGGTCGGATCCGACTTCCCCTTCTTGCGTCGCAGTTGACGATTAGGTCGATCCACTTCCACCACCTCAACATCAGCTTCCGTCAGGAACCGAGACAGACCAACCCCATAGGACCCAGTGCCCTCCACCCCCACTCGGATCACCGGACCGAATCCGGCCAACCAACCCGCCAAGCTCTCATACCCCGCTTCGTTGGTGGGAAACGATTCGATTCCCAACACGCCACCGTTGTGATCGACTGCCGCTGCCACATGGAAATCAGCATGCGTATCCACTCCACCGGTGACCCGTACGATTGACATCAGCTGCCCCTTTCTGTTGCTTCAAGGCAAAAGGGGTGGCAGGCACCACCGGGACGGCGGACGTGCACTCAACCGAGTTGTTATCCCAACTCAACTGATGTCACACCGCCCGACCGGTGCGTGCCACCAACAGCCACATCATCCCTCCCAGCCGGTTATGTGCGGGTCGGTCATTGGCGTGGTCCTAAGCCTCTGGATGCTTGATTTGGTGTAAGGAATGCTCTGAGGTGGACACAGACGGGGTGAAGGCAAGGGCCGGTGCAATGACCGATACCTCTACCGCAATCAGGTTTCGTCACCTTTATGACGAGCATCATCGCGCCATCCTCGCTTACTTCCTGCGTCGACTCGACACCGATGCCGCATATGAAGCGACCGAAGACGTATTCCTGGTGGCCTGGCGCAAACTCGACCACATTCCTGACGGTGACCGGTCCCTGGCGTGGCTGTACTCGGTCGCCCGGCGGGTACTGGCCAACCACCGGCGGGGCACAGCTCGCCGGCGACGCTTGTGGCGTCGACTCGCCGATGAGCCCGGCATACCAGTAGAGGCTCCGGAACCAATCGTGGTACGCAAAGAAGAACACCAAGAGGTGCTCACCGCGCTGACTCGACTCTCCGACAAGGACCAGGAACTACTTCGGCTGGCGATGTGGGAGGAGCTACCCCACGCTGATATCGGGCTCCTGCTCGGTTGCTCGGTAGGGGCGGTCGATGTGCGCTTGCACCGGGCGGTGCGACATCTCGAGAAAGGTTTACGACAAGCCGGACACAAACCAGGTAGAAGGCCGGCCTTCCTTCCAGGAGAAGAATCGTGACAGCACCGAACACGATCCGCAGAATGGCAGACGCCAACCCGGTGCCCGATCCTGGGCACCTGCACCCGGACCCGGCCGATGCCGAGCGGCTCTTCTCCTCTATCGAGAGAAGGAGGGACGAAATGATTGGAACACGCACACGACCATCACCCAGTTCGGCACCCGTGCCCCATCCGCGGCCGTGGTACCGGCGTCCGGCGATGGTCTTTCTTTTGACGGTGGCCGCCGCGCTGGTGGTGGCCGTGCCGCTCATGCTCTTCGCTGGTGGTGAATCGGATGTCACCGAGACCCCGGAACCGACCACACCAGCACCGGAGGTGACGACGCCCGTTCCGCAGACGACAGTCCCGGCAACGACGCTTCCGGCGACAACAATCCCGGCGACGACAGTCCCGAGTGAAGCGCAAGCAACCCAGGCGCCATTGGCACTGGAGGGGTGGCAACTGATCACCCCGATAGCGGATGCCCGTGGAGCCTTCGACGACCTTGTCGCCTCGACCGAATCCGGCTTCGTGGCAAGATCAAACACGTCGGCCGGAGGCGGGATCATGACCTCGCTCGACGGAGTCGAGTGGACCCAGGTGGTCGATATGTGGGATCCGGTCGGCCTGGGAGTCCCGTTCGGCCTCCCCGATCTGGCCGCCAACGGTGACCGCATCGCCGCAGTGATAACCGAGTCGTTTGAACCCCATAGTGCCGGTATTGCCACATCCACCGACACCGGAAACTGGGCATACACCATTTTGTCCGAGGGAGAAGGCCAATCACGGCCCGAAACTATCGCTGCCTACGGCACCGATGGTTTCATAGTGTCGGGCGGTGGCCGCATGTGGCTGTCAACAGACGGGAACGACTACGCACTGGTTCACGAAGGAGACCCCCTTGAGGGCGGCCCCTCCGCAGCACCAGATGGCCAAACGGTTGTACTCGGTACACGGTTGTTGCTCGTCACCCAGGACCGCGAGATACGAGAGCTGATCCCACGACTTGCCGGCGTCGATGACGTAGGCCAGGCATGCACCGACGTGTCACTCTATGTGCTTGCTCACGGCCCTGCGGGTTTCCTGGGCATCGGTGTGTGCGGGCAGGACGATGCCGCCTGGATTTCATCTGATGGGTTCGCGTGGTCGCAGATCCCGTATGACGAAGTGTTCGGTGAAACGGCCTGGCTCGCTTCGATCGCTGCGAGCGAGCGGGGCTACGTGGCCGGTGGCAATTCCGGACCCGACGGAGAGGTACGCGCCCCCACAGTGTGGACCTCACCCGATGGCGTTGACTGGACGCGGGTGGTCCTGGAGGCCACGGTTGTTGAAGACACTGGCGTGCTCGGCGTCGCCCTCCACGAGAACACACTCGTGGCAGTCGGATGGATTGACGACGAGGCCGCCATCTGGCGAGCCGTGCTAGCTGACTGATGACAACTCCGAAACGGAAACGGACCCCGAAAGGGGTCCGTTTCCTCAAGGGCCGAACCCACCGGGTTCCAGCGAGACGGAGTCGATCCCCCCGCTCATATCGGCACATATTGAGCGTCCCAATACCCGCTAGAGATTGCCGGTTATGTGCGGGGTACAGGGACACTTACAAAATTGGAGGACCATCATGTGGAATCGCAGAAACCACTAAACCTCGGGGCCGTGTCGTTGGAGTGAGAGTTGGCATGACAACGAGCAAAGCCGAATTTGATCTGACTCAGGTGGTTACTGAGGTTCCAGAAGTTGAGCTTCCGGGGTCTTTCGACGCCTTCTATGTGAAGGAGTTCCCACGGATGGTGGACCTTGCCTATGCACTGTCAGGTAGTCGTCTGGCCGCTGAGGATTTGGCTCAGGACGCAATGATCTCCGCTCATCGTGACTGGAGTCGGGTCGGCGGTCTCGATCGTCCAGGAGCGTGGGTGAGGCGTGTCGTGATCAACAAGTCGGCTTCGTTGTTCCACCGACGAAAAGCAGAGCTGAAGGCAATAGCTCGACTGGCGCCGATCCGAGGTGCGCCTCCGGCCAAGCTCGACTCGGAGTCCGAGCATATCTGGGGGGAGGTGCGGCGACTCCCGAAACGCCAGGCAGAGGCCATTGCCCTCCACTACGTCGGTGGGCTGTCGGTGGCTGAGAGCGCCGAAGTGATGTCCTGTACCGAAAACACTGTCAAAGCTCACTTACACCAGGCGCGCATGTCTCTGGCACAACGCCCATCTCTCAGAGGAGAAGCACATGAAGGTTGACGAGAAGCTACGCAGTGCGTCCGATGCGGTTCGGACAGCCAGAACTCAAGCTGACTTCACGGTCGAAAGCCCAGCCGTTCCTGATCGCCCACCTTTTCGGTGGGCTGCCAAACTGGCAATTGCCTTCGGACTGGTTCTGGTAGTTGGAGTGCCTTTTCTCTTCCTGGACCCCGCAACTGAGCAGGAGGTTGGCGACGACCAACAGACGCCGACGACCGTGTTTGATGCGCCCGCCCAGGTGAACGAAACGCCAGTGGACAAGGCCGGTGCAGAACCCAAAGAAGAGACTCCTGTCAAGTCTGATCCGCTGCCACCGGTCCCTGCGGGTGCGGTAACCATCGAAATCGTCTGGAGTACCGGTACTGAGACGGAGATGGTCGTCTCCCTAGACGGCGAAGACCGTCCTACGCAAGTGGAACTCCGTTGGGACGACGGCACGACTCAGATCGTGGACATTGATTGGAGAAGCGCCGACGAGGGCGTCGTCTCAGTCGAGATGCCCGACGGGGCCACCGAATTATCAGTCATCATCGTGGATCCCTGATCTGTCACCAGGCCGCACATAACGGCTCAGTGTCATGCTTTGGGTTCGCCCGGCGGGTTGGTTCTGCATAACGGTGCCCACGGTTGTGTGGCTTGTTGAGTGTTTTGCCGCCTGTCGGGCGCGCCGGACCGGCCGGCGTGGCTTGATAGGAGAGTGACCTCCCGGCCTGCACTGAGGCGTGCCCACCGACCGGTCCTGACAAACACCCCTCAAACAGAGAGGAGTCGGGACCCATGATGGTCATGTTGGGGACAGATGCGCACAAACGGAGCCATACGGTGGTGGCAATCGATGGGGTTGGTGCTGAGATTGGTTCGGTGACGGTGGCTGCCACACCGGAAGGGCATTTGAAGTTGGTGAAGTGGGCGGCGCAGTGGCCGCAGCGACGGTGGGCAATCGAGGACTGCCGGGCGCTGTCGCGTCGCCTCGAGAGTGACCTGCTCGGGGTTGGGGAACAAGTGGTGCGGGTGCCACCGAAGTTGATGGCCGGTGTCAGGCGTTCTGCTCGTACCAGAGGCAAGTCCGATCCGATCGATGCCTTGGCCGTGGCCCGTGCCGCGCTGCGGGAACCGGATCTTCCTGCTGCCCAGTTGGATGGTCCGTCTCGTGAGGTGCGGTTACTGGTCGACTATCGGGAATCGTTGGTCAAAGACCGTACCGCAGCCCAGAACCGGTTGCGGTGGCGGCTCCATGAACTCGAACCCGGTTATGACCCACCGGCCGGTTCCCTCAACCGATACAAGACCCTCGACGCAATCGACCAACTACTCGAGGGTCACACTTCGATGGTGTCTATTCTCGCTCAACGGGAAGTCACCCGGATTCGGGAACTCACCCGAGAAGCCAACCAGCTTGAACGTGACATCACCAAACGAGTCCAAGAACTGGTGCCATCACTGTTGGAGATCCCCGGTTGTGGAGCCCTCACCGCCGCCAAACTCCTCGGTGAAGCCGCCAACATCGGTCGCTTCAAATCCCGCGATGCCTATGCCATGTGGGCAGGAGTTGCTCCCATCCCAGTGTGGTCAGCCAACAACGCACGCTTCCGACTCAACCGAGGCGGCAACCGCCAAACCAACGCAGCACTCCACCGTATCGCTATCACCCAAATCCGTATCCATCCCGACGCTCAAGCCTTCATCGCCCGACGCCTCGAGGGCGGATCAACCAAACGAGAAGCCCTCAGACTCCTCAAACGCAAACTCGCCAACGTCGCCTACCGAACCCTGCGAGCAGACACCCAACAACCCCAACTCACACAGGCAGCTTGACATAGGAGAAACACATATAGAGCGTCTCCAACCTGCCCCGACCTCACCCCCAGCGGTCGGCGGCGTGGGACGTGTCCGAACAGAAATTGCCGGGACCGGATCAATCCAGGCTGCGTTGCCCGGGTTGGTGACGGCGAAAAAACGAGAGTGTTCGCTGGGTACCCCCAACCCCACACCAACCCCACAGACCACCGGGAAAAGGCGGGAAATGGAGGGATCGGGCGGGAACAGAAATCCCTGCTACTGACTGGGTTATTGGGCAAAACCCCCGGTCAGCGGAGTGCCCCCGGCTTGCATGGCATGCAAGGGGTCGAGGGTTAGAATCCCTCCAGCTCCACCAGGTCGTCTTTCGGCCCGCGCCGTGTCGCGCCAATATGGAGCAGGCAACCCAACGAACGTCACGGCACAGCACCAGGAGGGCGCATGAGCAAACGACCAAACATCCTCTATTTCCATATCGACAACGTCAGTCAAGGGGATTTTGGCTGTTACGGCGGTGCCTGGCCGATGGGTGCTGCGACCCCAAATATTGATGCGTTTGCCGATCAGGGTCTGCTCATGACCAATTACAACGTCGAGGCCCAGTGCACTCCCACCCGTTCGGCGCTGATGACGGGCCGGTACTCGGCTCGCACCGGATGCACCAATGCCTTTCCCGGCGCAGGCATCGTGGCATGGGAGGTCACCATCGCGGAGCGTTTGAAGGATCTCGGCTATCGCAACGCCATCTATGGCAAGTGGCACATTGGCGAGGATGCCGGACGCTATCCCACGGACAAGGGGTTCGACTACTGGTACGGCATAAACGGGTCGTGGGATAAGGCGATGTGGCCTCAGGACCCGTGGTTTCAGGAGGAGGACATCGAACCCTCCCAGATCCTGGAGTCGTCCGGGCCCGGCGATCTCCGCGAGATCAAGGTCCTCGACAACGAGGTCCGGCGGAACATTGATCTCGAGTTCATGGATAAGGCCGAGACCTGGATGGAGGACGCCGTCGCGGACAGCGAGCCGTTCTTCATCTACTTCAATCACTCCAACGTCCATCTCCCCACGCTCCCGCGGGAGGAGTTCGAGGGTTCCTCCAACGGCGGGGCGGTCCCCGATTGCGTCCAGATGCTGGACGCCGACTTCGGAAGGCTCATGGCCAAACTCGACGACCTGGGCATCGCGGACGACACCATCGTGGTCATCGCGGGAGACAACGGGCGCGACACCGCGTTTCATGCGCCGAATAACAGAGGCGCGCCGGGGAACTGGCGGGGTGGTTACTTCTCCACTTACGAGGGCAACAATCGCACCATTGGGATCGTTCGCTGGCCCGGGAAGATCGAGCCTCGCCAGACAGACGAAATGGTCCATGTGATGGACTGGTTCCCGACGCTCCTGCACCTTGTCGGCGAACCTGATGCCGTGCCAACTGATCGCGTAATTGATGGCGTCGATCAGTCCGCGTTTCTAACGGATCAACAGGAGAAGTCGAATCGCGAGGACTTCCACATGTTCTTCGATGGAGTTCATGTGGGCATGAGATACAAGAATTTCAAAGTGCTCACGCACAAGGTCGAAAACGGCCCAGATCCGATCCTGAAACTGGCGACGCCGCACATCTACAACCTGACCATGAATCCGGACGAGGACACACCGTACAACTACGAGCAGGTCCATTCCTGGATGCTGTACGAGGTATATATGCCGAAGACCCGCGAGTTAATGATGTCGTTGGGCAGCGACAGCGTTCCGTTCGGGGCTCCCCTCGACTACAACCCCGACGACCAGTAAGGCTCTGCCACGGGTCGACGCGGGAGCCGTGCGCCAATCACTGCTCCGCTTGGTCGATCAGGGAGGCGTACAAACGCGAACACCCCGCCTCCACGGAGGCGGGGTGTTCGTTAAGACTCGAGATCCTTCAGCGGCTGGTTAGAGCCGGCTGCCGTGAGAGGACCAACTCACGGGTCTCAGAGAATTGGTGGTCCGGGTTTGGAGTCGCTACCTGTCCCTTCGGGAAAGCCAGCTCTCCTTTCGATGGCTGGCTTAGCGCCCGGCCACCTCCAGAGTCCTAGATAAACCATTCATTCTTGGGACCACCTCCTTTCTCTGGTGACGAGACAATAGCTGGCCGAAGGCGGTTCGTGGGAAGATTTCTTGCTCAAGCGAGGAGGGGCCCCGGTGGTGGGCCGTGGAACTAACCTCTCCCGGATGCAGTACGACCACACGGCATTCGAGAAGAAATGGCGGGACCAATGGGAGGCCGACGGCCTCTACCGGGCAGTCGTCGATTGGGACAAGCCCAAGCACTACGCCCTCACCATGCTCCCGTATCCCTCCGGTGAGCTGCACATGGGCCACTGGTATGCGGTGGCGCCGTCGGATGCCCGGGCCCGCTACATGCGAATGAAGGGCCACAACGTGCTCTTCCCAATGGGATTCGACGCTTTTGGGCTGCCGGCCGAGAACGCCGCCATTCAGCGCAACATTCATCCCCCAACGTGGACCTGGGCCAACATCGAGCGGATGCGAGCCGGTTTCAAAGCCATGGGCATCATGGCCGACTGGGAACGGGAAGCGGTCACCTGCGATCCCGCCTACTACCGCTGGTCGCAGTGGTTCTTCAGTCGGCTGGTTGAGGCCGGGCTGGCCTATCGAGGCGAAGCAGTCTTGAACTGGTCCGACACACTGCAAACGGTGCTGGCCAACGAGCAGGTCATCGATGGCAAAGACGAGCGCACCGGCCAGCCCGTGGTTCAGAAGACTATGGCCCAGTGGTTCTTCGCGCTCACCAAGTATGCCGAGGAGCTGCTCGATTTCGAGGGCATCGACTGGCCCGACGCCGTTCGAATGATGCAAACCAACTGGATCGGCCGAAGTGAGGGTGCGGATGTTGTGTTCACCACCGAGCACGGCGATGAACTCGAGATCTTCACCACCCGCCCCGACACTCTGTGGGGAGCCACTTTCATGGTGCTGGCCCCGGAGCATCCGCTGGTCGACTCAGTGACAACCGATGACCAGCGGGACGCCGTCACCGCCTACAAAGAGGAAACGGCCCGGCGCAGTGAGATCGAGCGTATGGAGGCCGAGCGCGAAAAGACCGGAGTCTTCACCGGCGGCTATGCCGTTAACCCGGTCAACGACGAGCCCATCCCGGTGTGGATTGCCGACTACGTGCTGCTCACCTACGGGTCGGGAGCCATCATGGCTGTCCCTGCTCACGACCAGCGGGACTTCGAGTTCGCCCGCCAGTTCGAACTGCCGATCGTTCCGGTCATCCAGCCGGTGGGCGAGGAGCCGTTATCCGAGCCCGCGATGACAGAGTCATACGTCGGTCCCGGCACGATGGTCGACAGCGGACCGATCACCGGAGTAGAGACCAACCTGAAAAAGGGCCGTAAGAACCCGTCGGTGGCCGCCACCATCGACTGGCTGGAAGAACGATCGCTTGGCAAGCAAGCCGTCAACTACCGGGTTCGCGACTGGGTCATTTCCCGCCAGCGCTACTGGGGAAGCCCCATCCCCATCACCTATCGGGACTCAGGTGAGTTCGAGGCGGTGCCGGACACGGCGCTGCCGGTTCTGCTCCCCGACGACGTCGATTTCCAGCAAGGGAGCGGCAACCCGCTCAACTGGCACGACGGATTCCTGAACACGGTCGACTCAGAGGGCGAGCCGGCCCGGCGCGAGACCGACACTCTCGACACCTTCATGTGCTCGTCCTGGTATCAGCTCCGGTACCTGTCACCCGACAACGAACAGGCTCCGTTTGATCCCGAGGAGGCGGCCTACTGGCTCCCGGTCGACACCTACACCGGAGGAGCTGAGCACGCCACCATGCACCTGCTCTACACCCGCTTCTTCACCAAGGCCCTGAGGGACATAGGGCTCTACGACGACACGGCCGAGATCATGCGCTCCCACGGGCGGGATCCAGACGGCTTGTTTGATGAGCCGATGCTCATGTACCGAAGCCAGGGCCAGATCCTCGGCGAAGAAAGAGCCGGGGATTTCGTTGTGGTCGAGGGAACGCGCCAGGAAGGTCATGTGGTCGCCACCAGCGTGCGGGTCGATGCCGGGGCCGGGCCCGGCGACGGTCTGGTTGCGGGCGAGATCGTCCGTCGCACAGAGAACGTTCTACAAGTACTTGACGGGGGCGAGACGGTGACGGTTGAGATTCCGGAATCGGCCACGGTCGACATCCCGGCCATTCCGGGCGACAACGACGTCAACCAGCTCAAGCACCACCTCGAGATCCAGCGGATGTCGAAATCCCGCGGCAACGTCATCGATCCCGGCGATCTGGTTGAGCAATACGGCGCAGACACCGTCCGCACTTATCTGATGTTTGCCTATGAGTGGCAGAAGGGCGGCCCCTGGGATAGCCGGGGGATCGTCGGTGCCCGTCGCTTCCTGGACGATGTCTGGAAGCTGGGAGCCGCCGACTACCAGGAGAGCGAGGTGACCGACCGGGTGGTGGCCGACCTGCGTCGCCTGGTCCACCAGACCCGCGGCAAGGTCGACAGGGACATGGCAGCGTTCAAATGGAACACTGCCGTTGCCGCCTTGATGAGTCTCCGCAATGAGCTGTTACCGGTCGCTCGCGAAGGCTCGGTCGACCGGGCTACCTGGTCGGAGGCGATTGAGACCCTGCTGTTGCTGCTGGCCCCCATTGCTCCGTTCATCACCGAGGAGTTGTGGAGTCTGCGAGGTGGCGACGGCTCGATCCACACCCGGCCTTGGCCCGAAGCCGACCCCGAAGTAGCGGCCGACGTCTCGGTAACGATGGTGGTTCAGGTCAACGGCAAGGTGCGCGACCGGATCGAGGTCTCTCCCGACATTGACGAGGCGGCCGCCATTGAGCTGGCCCTCGCCTCTGAGCGGGTGCAAGGCTTGCTGGACGGCGGCGATCCCAGGAAGGTGATCGCCCGGCCCCCCAAGCTGGTCAACATCGTCATCTGATGGAGCCCACTTATTCGTCACCATGGTCGGTGCGCGATCCGATCTTCATCTATCTGGGCGCCCTGGCAGCTTCCGTGATAGGCCTACTGGTAGCCACCGTGGTCGGGTTCATCGACATTGGCACGCTCGAATCCGACGAGCAGTTGCCCCGTCTGATCATGGTGGCCGCCGTTGCTCAATACGGCGCCATGTACCTGGGCCTCAAGCTCCTCAGTGTCCGCAAGGGAACCGGCGACTTCAAGAACGACTATCACCTCCATGTGTCGGTCAGCGACTGGGCGTACTTCCTCTACGGGGTGGGCGCCCTATTCGCGCTCGGAATCGCGCTGACTGCGCTCCTTGACGCCCTCAGCATCGACGCTCCAACCCAGGAGGTCGTGGAAGCAGCCCAGGCTTCCGAGAACCTCGGTGAGAAGGTGGTGATCGTGTTGGCGATCGCAGTGCTGGCCCCGATCCTGGAGGAGATGCTCTTTCGCGGAGTCTTGCTCGATGCCCTCAAACCGCGCATGACCGTAACGAGAGCGATCTGGATCACCGGGATCGTGTTCGGTGTCGTCCACCTCACCGATCCGGCCACTCTGGCGCTGGTGCCGGCTCTCATCGCCCTCGGCGTCGTCCTTGGATTCGTGCGAGAGCGAGGCTCAGGTTCCCTCAGCCGTCCCATCCTCATGCACATGGGGTTCAACGCGGTGACGGCGATCGGTTTGATATTCGCGATCTAATCCCGCCGACAATTGTGGGACGCGTGGTCGGTCCGCCTACTCGACGACGATTCCCGTCAGGTCGTCGGTCTGCTCTGGATAGGCCATGTTGAGGCCCTCGAGCGTGTCGACCAGGATGCGCGAGATGGCGAGGTTCCGAAACCACTTGTGCTCGGCCGGGATCACGTACCAAGGCGCCTGGCCGGTGCTGGTCTCGGAAATGGCCGTCTCGTAGGCGGACATGTAGTCGTCCCAAAGCTTGCGCTGTTCGAGGTCTCCGACGTCGAACTTCCAGTGCTTGCTGGGATCGTCGAGCCGGGCCTGCAGCCGCTCTCGCTGCTCCTCCCGGCTGATGTGCAGATAGAACTTGAGGATGGTGGTGCCCTCATCGGCCAGTATCTGCTCGAAATCCCGGATGTGCCGGTAGCGGCGTGACCATCGGTCCTCGGGTACCAGGCCGAGGACCCGGACGATCAGGACGTCCTCATAGTGGCTGCGGTTGAAGATGGTGATCTCCCCGGTGCCGGGGGTGTGCTCGTGCACGCGCCACAGGTAGTCGTGTGCCAGCTCGCGGGACGTTGGCTTCTTGAAAGAGGCGACCTTGACACCTTGCGGGTTGAGGCGGTCGAAGACGTGGCGGATGGTGCCGTCCTTGCCGGCAGCATCCATCGCCTGAAGCACGATCAGCACCCTGTGCTTGCCTTCTGCGTAGAGCAGCTCCTGCAGTTCTTCCAGCCGCCGGTTCAGTGCCTTCGTCTCAGCCTTGGCCGTGTCCTTGTCGATACCGCCGGTGTCGGCGGGGTCCAAAGCGCCCAGGTCCAGGGCCGAGTCGGGGGCGATGCGGTGTGTTTCCAAGTGTCCTCCTGAATTCTCCTCATGATTATGGCGGGACACGGCTGTCTTCTCAGCGTCCCTGCCTCCTGATATATCTCTCGGCGCAGGGACCGGTTATCCGTCAAGAGGTGTTCGTCGAGTGGACCGTGTGCAGTGGGTGGTGGCGGGAGCCGTGCTGGTGGTAGCGGCCGCAGCCGGTTGGTGGTTTGGAGGAGACCCCGAACCTCCTCCACCGTTGCAGGTGGTCACTCCAACCGGTTTTGAGACAGTCACCGTTCACGTTGCCGGGGAGGTGTCTGCGCCGGGTCTGGTCCTGGTGGCTTCCGGGAGCCGCGTTGCCGACGCAGTGGCCGCAGCCGGCGGTCTGCTCCCCACCGCAGACCCGTTAGGTCTCAACCTGGCGGCGCCGGTGCTCGACGGTCAGCAAGTGGTGGTGAGGGCGCAGGGAGAGGGCAATCCTGCGGTGATCGAGGACGGGAAGGTCCATCTCAACTCCGCCACTGCCACCGATCTAGAACGAATCGACGGGGTCGGTCCGGTGCTGGCGGCCCGAATTGTCGAGTACCGGGAGGCCAACGGCCCATTTCAGGCGGTGGAGGACTTGCTGGATGTCGCCGGAATCGGGGAGGCGAAGCTAGCTGCTATGCGAGACGACGTGGTGGCTCCCTGAGCATCACGGCCGGTGAGAGGGCGGTCCTGGCCGGGACGGCGGTCGTCTGGACCGCGGTCGGTTCGGGCCGGGCCTTCGGATGGTGGGCCCTGCTGCTGGTTGTGCCTGCGGTCCTCACCCGTCGCCAATGGGTGGTTGCTCTCGTTATTGCCGGCCTGGTCTCGGGCCTGGCATCGTCGGCTCGCGAGACCATAACCAGCCTGGCCGAACTGCCGGTGGGTCGGGTAACGGTTGCGGGCAGGCTGGTCGATGACCCCCGGCCGTACGGGCCGGAGTTCCGGGCCAGGTTCGATCCCGACCACCTCATGACCCGGTCCGGTTGGCAGGCCTGGGATGGGCCCCGCCTGGCCGTGACTATGGCAGTGCCGGGTGTGGCGGTGGCCGGTGAGAGCGTCGAAGTGAGCGGCCTTCTGAAGTCCCGGCCGGAGCTGGTCCGGGGCGATCCGGTGGCCGGGACGATCCGTGGCGCGGTCCCGGTCCGGCTGAGCGCGGCCTCAGCCCCGTTGTTCAAGGCCGGTAACGCGGTACGGGCCCGGGTCGGCTCGGTGCTCGACAACACCGGCGCCGAAGGGGCACTGCTGGCAGGGTTTCTGGTTGGTGACGTTGCCCGGTTGCCGGTCGGCGACGTGGAGAATCTGCGCCGGGCAGGCCTATCTCACTTCGTCGCGGTCAGTGGCAGCAACGTTGCCCTGTTCCTGGCCGCCTGGTTCATCGCCGCCGGGCCACTCGGGTGGGGACCGAGGCGCCGGGTGCTGGTCGGATTAGCGGGGCTTGCTCTGTTCGTGGTGGTCACTCGCTGGGAGCCCTCAGTGGTCCGTGCCTCGCTCATGGCGGGGCTAGTGCTGCTCGGCCGGACGGGAGGACTGGCCCTCTCCACCTGGACAGCGTTGGGAGCAGCCGTGACCCTCTCGCTTCTCCTGGCCGGTCAGCTGAGTGGGGACGTCGGTTTCCAGCTGTCGGTGGCAGCAACGGCCGGGGTGCTGATCGGTGGGAGAGTCGTACGTGCGCTCGGTCCCGGAGGCGTCCGCCAGGTGCTCGGGATCACCCTCGGAGCCCAGGCAGCAGTTGCCCCCTTGTTGCTCTGGCACTTCGGGACCGTTCCTCTGTTCTCGCCTGTGACAAACCTGGTGGCTGCTCCGGTGGTGACCCTGGCCACCGCTGCCGGTGCCGCCGCCGTTCTGACCGGGATCGCTCCTCTTCTCTGGCTGGCGACCCGGCTGGCCGGCGTGGTTCTGGCCATCAGCCGACTTGCAGCCGGCTTTCCGCAGCTGGGAGCTGTGGGAGTGGCAGCCTGGCTGGCGGGGTTGACGGCAGTCATCCGGCTTCGGTCATTGCGGCCCGTCGCCGCACTGGGCGGCGCCGCGGTGGTGGCACTGGCACTTCTCCCGGCCGGCCGGGTATCGGTCCCAACCATCGTGTTTCTCGATATCGGTCAAGGCGACGCAACACTCCTGCTTGGTCCCGGCGGCGAGACGGTGCTGATCGACGGCGGCCCCGATCCCGGTCGGCTGCTCGGCAAGTTGCGTGCCCGCGGAGTCGATCACCTCGACCTGGTCGTGGTCACCCACGGCGACCAGGACCACATCGGCGGCCTGGAAGCGGCGCTGACTTCCTATCCCACTACAACCCTGTGGCATCCCGACCACACCGAAGGCTCCGAGCCGTACGCGTCGCTATTGGAGAGTGCGGCCCGGATGGGAGTTGACGTTGCTCGACCGCGGAGGGGATGGACTGCCGAGATCGGCTCCTTCTCGCTCGACGTGCTGGGGCCCATCCGCCGTTACGCCAACATCAACGATGAATCCGTCGTACTGCGGGTTAGGGCGGGATCTATCTCGGTGCTCATGACAGGCGATATCGAAGCCACTGCTCAGGGCGACCTTGGAATAGTGACCGTCGACATCTTCAAGGTTCCCCACCATGGGTCGGCAACCACAGATCTTGCCTGGCTGCAACGATCGCTCGCTCCGATGGCCGTCATCAGCGTCGGCGAGAACGACTTCGGTCATCCTCACCCCGACGTGCTCGAAGTCCTGGCCAGCGCCGGTGTCGAAGTGCTCCGCACCGACATCGAGGGGGATGTAGTGGTTCCGCTGTCCGGTTAGATGGTCGGCCGACCGCTGACCGCTACTCTGCCCTCATGTCCGTCCTCGCCATCGTTGGCCCTCGAGATGCTGGTCCCGGCGAGCGGCAGGAGATGCTGGAGCAGGCGCACGCCCACCTGGTCGAGGCCGACTCGCTGGTGCGGGTCGACGTCCCTGCCAAGGGCACATCGACAGACGACGAGGCCATCGGTGCGCTGCGGACCGACATCGAGCCGGTGGTCCCTGCGTTGCAATCCGGCTCGCTCTTCGAGGGGAGTGAGGCGGTGCTATTGGTCGATGCTCAGTCTCTCCTCAAGGCCGAGGCCGAAATCATCGCCGAACTGCTGGCGGGTCTGCCAGAAAGCCTGGATGTCGCCGTCACCTGTACGGGAGCTCTGCCGGCTCCGCTGGCCCGGGCTCTCCAGAACGTTGGCGAAGTTGTCAAGGTCAAGAAGTTCCGGGAACGGGACGCCGGTCAATGGCTGGGTGCAGAACTGAAGCGGCGCAAACTGAGGCTACCGGGTGAAGCCCAGGGCGCCCTGATTCAGCGGTTCGGGTCCGACCTGGCAGCCCTGGCCGGGGCGCTCGACCAGCTGGAGCTGGCAGACGAGCTTCCCTCGGCCGAGGAACTCATCGAACGGTTTCGGACCCGGCCGGACGAACCGGTCTGGTTGTACGCCGACGCAGTGTCATCTGGCAACGTCGGCGAAGCACTCCGCCGCCTCACCGATTTCCTGACTCACAGCCATCCGCTGGTATTGCTCGCCTATTTGGAGAACGACTTGAAGCGGAGGGCGATGGCGGCCGCCGCCCCCGATATCGCCACTTTCGCCGAATGGAGCGGTACCAAGCCCGACCACTTCCCGACCAAGAAGGCCTGGAACGCTCGCACTCGCACTTCCGACAGCGAACTGAGGAGGGCCCTGGATGCGATCAGCCGCGCCGACCAGCACCTCAAGAGTGCCCCCGAGGACACTCATCGGCTCACAATGGAGCGCCTGACCGTGGCCCTGTGTCGCTGGTACAGCGGGAACGCGGCCCGAAGGACGGCGTAGAACTTCCGCCGGAGCGAAGCGGAGGTGGGGGTAGGGGGGCAAACGGGAGGATGGCAACAGGCAATAAGCAGTGATCTGGCCCCCCCTACCCCACCGGCTGGCGCCGCTGCTGTACCTTCCCCCCAGCAAGCCGGGGGGACTGACCTGGCTGTCAGCCCTCGAAGGGTCGGATGTTCTCCACGGTGTAGGTGAAGGTGCCCCCCGGGGCTTCATAGGTCACTTGCCGCCCTGCCTCAGCGCCCATCAGAGCTGAGCCGAGAGGGCCGTCGGGGGCGGCGGTCTGCACGCCGGAAACACGGTTTTCGGAGGTGGCGATGAGCACTTCAAGTGTGAGGTCGCCGTTGGTGACCGTGACGATCGAGCCAATCTCGACCTTGCCGGTGTCGACCGCCTCGCGAACCTCGGCATTCTCCAACAGATGCTTGAGCTGGCGGATGCGCGCCTCCATCATTCCCTGCTCGTTCTTGGCAGCGTCGTAATCGGCGTTCTCGCGCAGGTCCCCGTGCGAGCGAGCCTCGGCGATGCGCTCCTCGATATGGCGGCGACCCGCATTAGTGAGTTCGTCGAATTCGGCCTGCAGCTTCTCGTGGGCGGCCGGTGTCAGCCAGGTGGTCTCTTCGGACATGTCCCTAAGAGCCGAGGAGAGAGTTGACCTGCTTGGTGAGATTGGACTTGCGACGGGCGGCCGTGTTGGCATGCAGCGCGCCGCGGGTAGCGGCGGCGTCGATACGCGCCTGTGCGACCTGCAGGGCTTTCGTGGCCCCGGTGGTGTCACCGGAGCGGGCAGCATCGAGGGCAGCCTTCGAGCGAGTCTTGATCTCTGAGCGCACGGTCTTGTTGCGCGAACGAGCCTTCTCGTTCTGGCGGTTGCGCTTAATCTGGGATTTGGTATTGGCCATTGGTGTCCTTCGTGAAGGCGACATCATAGCAATGGCCCCCTGCTGTGCGGCGCCCGGCCTCGGCGGGCATGATGGGTTGTCGCCCACCTTGCCGGGCCGGGGACATAAACTCCCGAAGCTCTCCCGGGAATCCCATTGACTTCGCGCATTCGTAACTTCGGCATCATCGCTCACATCGACCACGGCAAGTCAACGCTGGCCGATCGGCTACTGGAGCGCACTGGTGCCATCTCTGAACGGGAGATGAAAGAACAGCTGCTCGACAGCATGGAATTGGAGCGGGAGCGGGGGATCACCATCAAGGCGCAGGCGGTGCGCATTGTCTACGACGCTTCCGATGGTGAGACCTATGAACTCAACCTGATCGATACACCCGGGCACGTCGATTTCTCATACGAAGTGGCCCGTTCGCTCGACGCGGTGGAAGGTGCTCTGCTGGTGGTCGACGCAACCCAGGGGGTCGAGGCGCAAACGCTGGCCAACACCTACTTGGCGATCGAGGCCGGGCTCGAGATCGTCCCGGTGATCAACAAGATTGACTTGCCCGCTGCCGAACCGGACCGGGTGGCAGAGGAAGTGGCTTCGATCATCGGAGGGAGCGCCTCCGATGTGCTGAGGATCTCAGCCAAGACCGGATCGGGAATCGATGATCTGCTCGAAGCCATCGTGCAGCGGCTTCCCGCTCCCGCCGGAGAGCGGATGGACCCGCTGCGGGCGCTCATCTTCGATTCCTATTTCGACTCCTATCGGGGGGTGGTCTGCTACATCCGGGTGATGGATGGAACCTTGGGAAAAGGTGACGCCGTCCGGTTCATGGCCAGCGGCTTGCTGGAGCATGCCGACGAGGTGGGGGTGCTGACCCCGGGGGCGATGCCGGTGGCGTCGCTGGGTCCGGGCGAGTCTGGCTATCTGATCACCGGCGTCAAAGACATTGACCTGGTCAGAGTGGGCGACACGGTGACCAGGAGCGATCGGCCCGCGGTCGAGGCGCTGCCCGGCTACCAGGAGCCCAAGCCCATGGTGTTCTCGGGGCTGTTCCCGATCGACGGTGACGACTTCGAGAGGTTGCGTGACGCTCTCGACAAACTGCGGCTCAATGATGCTGCTCTCAGCTACGAGCCGGAGACATCGGCGGCCCTCGGTTTCGGCTTCCGGTGCGGCTTCCTCGGCCTCCTGCACATGGAGATCGTCCGCGAGCGTCTGGAGCGCGAATACGACCTCGAGTTGGTTTCCACCGCCCCCAGTGTCGCCTACGTGGCTACCACCGTCGACGGCGAGGTCGTCGAAGTCCGAAGCCCGTTGGATCTCCCGGCCGCCAACCAGCTGGCCGGCATCGAGGAGCCGTACGTGAAGGTGATGATGCTGTCGCCCAGCGAGTACGTCGGTACAGTGATGGAACTGGCCCAACAGCGACGGGGAGTTAAGGGGCAGCTCAACTACCTGACGCCGGAACGGGTGGAGATCGATTACGAGATTCCGCTGGCCGAGATCGTGTTCGACTTCTTCGATCATCTCAAGTCCCGCACGCGCGGCTATGCCTCGCTCGACTACGAACCCGCCGGCTACCGATCCTCAGAGCTGGCCAAGGTAGACATCCTCCTCAACGGCCAGCCGGTTGATGCCTTCTCAACCATCATTCACAAGGACAAGGCCTACGTCTACGGCAGCGGCATGACCAAACGGCTGCGGGAGCTGATTCCCCGGCAGCTGTTCGACATCCCCATTCAGGCGGCGATCGGAAGCCGGGTGATCGCCCGGGAGACCGTCAAGGCCAAGCGCAAGGATGTGACCGCCAAGTGCTACGGCGGCGACATCAGCCGCAAGCGCAAGTTGCTGGAGCGCCAGAAGGAAGGCAAGAAGCGGATGAAGATGGTGGGCTCGGTCGAGGTGCCAAACGATGCCTTCATCGACGCTCTCAAGATCGACTCAGAGTGAGTGGTCGACGGCCGGTCGGTGCGTCACCACCTCCCGGGCCGGGTTGCTATGTCCACATTCCGTTCTGCGCCCGCGTTTGCCCCTATTGCGACTTCGCCGTTGTGGCCGGTCAGGACGAATTGATCGAGCGGTATTTCGCCGCTCTGTCGACCGAGATCGACATGGAGGCCGGGGGTGAGCCGCTCACCTCAGTGTTCATCGGGGGCGGCACGCCGAGCCGGGTCCCGGCCGTCCTGATCGGTTCTCTAGTCGAGCGCCTCGCCGATCGCTTCTCCCTTATCGACGGGGCTGAAGTCTCCCTGGAAGCCAACCCCGAGGATTGGAATCTCGAACACGCCCGCGACCTGGTGGCAGCCGGTGTCAATCGGGTTTCATTCGGGATCCAGTCGTTCGACAATGAGGTGCTGGCCGGCCTGGGTCGCCTTCATCGATCCGAAGGCTCTCAGGCCGTCGTTTCCCAGGCGCGGTCCGCGGGGTTCAACTCGGTCAGCCTCGACCTGATCTTCGGGTGCCCGGGAGAGTCGGTCGACTCGTGGAATCGCACTGTCGAAACGGCGATCACCGTGGAGCCTGATCACGTCTCCACCTACGCCCTGACCGTTGAGCGCGGCACCGAGTTGTCCAGGCAGGTGGCATCCGGAGCCCCGGCTCCGGATGCCGACGACCAGGCCGACAAGTACGACCTGGCCAGAACCATGCTGTCAGAGGCAGGCTTCTCGCACTACGAGGTTTCCAACTTCGCCCGCGACGGCCACGAATGCGATTACAACCTCAACACGTGGGCGCAGGGTGACTACCTGGCGTTCGGCCTTGGCGCCCATGGCCACCGGCGCGGAGTGCGGCGCCGCAACATCCGGCGTCTCGACGCCTACCTGGAGCGGGTCGAGAGGGGAGAGCTGCCCGAAGCCGGCCGGGAAATCATTGAAGGTTGGGACCGTGAACTGGAACGGGTCTTCCTCGGTGTGCGGCGTCGTCACGGAGTTGACCCAGGAGAGGTCGGGGAGCTCCTGGCAGAGGATCTCGAAGCGCAGAGCCTGATCATGGCCGGGAAGCTCAGGGTGGACGAACGCCGCATCGAAGTGCTCGATCCGCTCTTCACCGACGCGGTGGCCCGGGTAGTCCTGGGGCTCGACCCGCCTGTGTCGGCCGAGACTCGCCCGCAGGCCCGCGGCGACGTATAGCCGACGCCTGCGCTCTCATTAGCACTCGTCAAGGCTGACTGCTAAGGACTGCTAGCCTGATCGCATGGACGAACGCAAGGCCGCAGTGCTCAACGCGCTCGTCGATGAGCACATCAGAACCGGACACCCCGTCTCGTCGCGTGCCATCCTCGAAGCCACCAGACTCAACGTCTCCTCTGCCACAATCCGCAACGACCTGGCGGCGCTGGAAGCCGACGGCTACGTGATGCAGCCGCACACCTCGGCGGGGCGGGTTCCCACCGAGAAGGGCTTTCGTCACTACGTCGACACGACTGACCCTGCAAGGTTGCGGGCGGGCACCCGCGATCGCATAAACCAGTTTTTCCAGTCGTTCCATCGCGAGCTCCGCAGTTTGCTGAAGCAGACTTCGGAGCTGCTCACCGACATCACGGCCTATCCGGCGGTAGTGATCGGTCCCGGCCTGGTGGGAGAGGAAATCCACGGAATGCACCTGGTGCAACTGGGAAGCCACGTGTTGTTGATGGTGCTGGTAACCGAGGCCGGCCAGGTCACTCAGGAGTTGGTGCGACTGCCGGACGCGATTGAGCCCGTTCAGGTCGCCCGGCTGGAACAGGCCCTCGAGCAGGCGCTGGTGGGCCGCACGCTGGCAGAAGCCCGCCAGGCCCTCACCGAGGCGCCGCGGGAGTTGCCGGCGGGAGAAGCCGGCATCGTGACCACGCTGGCGGATGCCGCCCTCAAATCCGAGGCCGACACCCGCGAGCTTTACGTCGGCGGCACCAGCATGCTGGCCGGGTTGTGGGAGGACATCTCGAAGGTGCACTTCATTCTCGAGCTCCTCGAGCGTGACTCCTCTGTGATGGGGCTGGTGGACAACCAGGCTGAGGGAACGTCGGTTCTGATTGGCCCCGAGCTGGGCGCCAATGAGCTGGACCTGGCAGTGGTTTCCACCTCGTATGGCGTCGATGTCCGGAGTTCGGGTCGGGTGGCCGTGCTGGGTCCGATGCGCATGAACTACCGCCGAACGATCCGGGTGGTGGAGGAAGTCGGCGACGGTTTGACCGACAGTATCTCTTCATGAAGGACTACTACCAGATCCTCGGTGTTGGCCGCGAGGCCGGGCCCGACGAGATCAAGAAGACCTTCCGCCGTATGGCGCGTGAGACCCATCCCGATGCCAATCCAGATGATCCCCAGGCCGAAGCTCATTTTCGTGAGATCGCAGAGGCTTATGAGGTGCTGTCGGACCCTCAGAAACGAGCTCGCTACGACCGCGGCGAAACCCTTGAGTTCGGGGACCTGTTCTCCAACTTTGGGAGCCTCAACGACTTGCTCAACTCGTTCTTCGGTGGGGGAGGTGGTGGCGGGTTCGGATTCGGCGATGCCTTCGGCCCTCAGGCTCAACAGCGTTCTGGTCAGGACCTGCTGGTTGAGGCCGGGGTCACGCTGGCCGAGGCTGCGGTCGGTGTGGAGAAGGAGCTCACCTTCAATGCCCCCCATAGCTGTCCGGCCTGCGGCGGATCGGGGGCAGCGGACGGGACGGCCCCCGAGACCTGCTCTCAATGCCGGGGGCACGGGGCAGTCCAGGTAGCTCGTCGCACCATGCTCGGCACTATGGCCACCCTCCAGACCTGTGATCAATGTAATGGCCGCGGCGAGACGATCTCCCAGCCGTGCCCAACCTGCCTGGGCGCTCAGCTGGTGGAGGACACCCGCACCCTCACCGTCCGGATTCCAGCCGGCGTCGACTCTGGCTCCCGGCTGCGGCTGCGAGGCGAGGGGGGAGCCGGACCTGCCGGGACCCGTCCTGGTGATCTCTACGTCCAGGTGACCGTTGATCCCGACGCCAGGTTCATCCGCGATGGCTTTGATCTCTGGCACCGACTCAGCGTCGGTGTCAGTGAGGCCGTTCTAGGCACTCAGGTGCAAGTCCCCGTCATCGACGACGAGCCAACGACCCTGGACGTCCCGGCCGGCACTCAGCCCGGTACCACCGTGCGGATTCCTCGGAGGGGAATGGGTCGTCTCAACGGACGTGGTCGCGGCGACCTGATGGTCGAGATCAATGTGGACATCCCGACCAGGCTCACCGCCGACGAGGAAGCCGCCTTGCGCAGTTACGCCGACCTGCGCTCGGAACAGCCGGCCGAGTCTCGCTCCCGGCGCCGACGCCGGTGAGGTGGGCCCCGGCCCGGCCTGATCGCTGATGGGCCACGTACCTCACCTGTATCTACCTCCTCCCTGGGATGGGCAGGAGCTTCTTCTCACAGACGATCACCAACACCATCTGCGACGAGTGCTGCGCCTGACGGACGGTTCTCCGGTTTCATACACCGATGGTGCCGGGGGCCGCGGCGAGGGAACTCTTCGCTCCGGCGTAGTGGTTCGCGGGTCCGAGACTCGGGCCGATCGACCGCAGCCGGAGGTTTCAGTGGCGGTAGCACCCCCCGGGAAGCCGGCCCGGGTGCGGTTCCTGGTCGAGAAGCTGGCCGAGATGGGGATCGACAATCTCTATTGGCTGTCCACACGGTATGGGGAGGGGCGCCCGCCGGGGCCGGGCAAGGAGGAGGCCTGGGCGCGGGCCGCCCTCGAGCAGAGCCGTGGCGACTGGCTGCTGAGGTTCGCAGGCCCGGTCACTGTCTCCGAACTTCCAGAAGCGCCCACACTCTGGGTGGCAGAACGCGAAAGACAACCACTACCCTCAGTGGTTGAAGGTGGTATTGTGGTAATTGGCCCCGAGGCGGGCTTTTTGGAAGGAGAGATCCCCGTTTCGGCCAAGCGCGTAGGGCTGGGAGCACGGGTCCTTCGGATCGAGACCGCTGCCCTGGTGGGGGCAGCCGCCTTGCTAGACCGGAGCGGTCGTCTGGCACCTTAGGAAAGACTGCCAGGCGGTGTCGACGGTGCCTAGGATGTCCATGCCCCATAGGCCGGGAGGCCTATTCGCGAGGGAAATTGGCGGTGGACAGTGGGGATTGAGGAAGGTAAGGATTTGAGTTACAACGAGGCGGTAGGCCAGCGCCTCCGGTCAATCCGGAAGCAACGCGGTCTCTCGCTCCAGGATGTCGAGGAGATCTCCAGTCGCGAGTTCAAGGCGTCGGTGCTCGGAGCCTATGAACGCGGTGAGCGTGCTCTCTCTCTTCCCCGATTGCAGAGGCTGGCGGCTTTCTTCAACGTGGGGCCGGGACAATTGCTTCCCCAGGAAGAAGCGGGCGAACCCCGTCCCTCTCCTTCGGTGCCCAGTGGTGGCGTGACCGTCGATCTCAACAAGATCGACTCGCTGACCGGCCGCGAAGCCAAGCTATTAGAGGATTTTCTGCGGGCCATTCAGATGATGCGCCAGGACTTCAACGGGCGGGTGTTGACCATCCGTCGCAACGACCTGCGACTGCTTTCGTTGCTGCTGCATCAGGCGGAGGACGACTTCTCCCGCCGCCTAACCGACCTCGGCGTAACGACCGTTTAGCCGGGCTGGCGTCGGATGGCTGATTGCCTCTTCTGTTCAATCGCGGCCCGGACAATCCCGGCAGATATCGTTCTGGAAACAGAGGATGTCGTGGCGTTCAACGACATCAATCCGGCCGCCCCCGTCCACGTTCTGGTGATCCCCAAGCGCCACATTGCTTCTGCTGCCGACCTTGGCCCCGGGGATTCCGATCTCCTGGCGGCGCTGTTTGCGGCCGCCGCCGGCATCGGCCGGGGAATCGAGGGCGGCTGGCGGGTGGTCACCAACGTCGGGCCGGACGCCGGCCAGAGCGTGTTTCACCTCCACTTCCATGTCCTAGGAGGACGCTCGCTGGGCTGGCCCCCCGGGTAGGCGCGGCCAGATAGGTATAGCCGTACGCCCCCGTCGCCGATATACTCCTGTCTCCTCCTCGACTGGAGGCTTCCCCTGGTATGACACCCTCAACTACTGAGCTTTCCTTACGCGTATCCAGCAACAATTTGATGCTGGAACTGCTGGGCGATCGGGACCGCCATCTTCGTGACATCGAATCGGCGTTTCCTGAGGTCCGGTTTGTCGCGCGTGGTAACGAGCTGGTGCTGACGGGCCCCGACGCCGAGGTCACCACTGCTCGCACCGCCGTCGAAGAGCTGCTCATCATCGTGCAGGAGGGCCAGCCTCTTGAGTCCGGGCAGGTGGAGCGAGTGGTGACCATGGTGCGCGACGAGGTCCCCAGCCCGGCCGGCGTCTTCACCGAGGGCCTGGCGGTGGGACGGGGGCGCTTCGTTCACGCCAAGACCGCCGGCCAGAAGAAGTACATCGACGCCATCCGAGACAACACGCTGGTGTTCGGCGTCGGTCCGGCCGGCACCGGCAAGACCTATCTGGCAATGGCGGCCGCAATCGAGGCCTTGTCGAGTGGAGCCGTCCGGCGCATTCTGCTGACCCGGCCTGCGGTTGAGGCAGGCGAGCGGCTCGGATTCCTGCCGGGTGACTTGCAGGCCAAGGTCGATCCCTATCTGCGGCCGCTCTATGACGCTCTTTATGAAATGCTCGGTCCCGACGAGACCCACGCCCTGATGGACCGCGGCACTATCGAAATTGCGCCTCTGGCCTACATGCGAGGCCGGACCCTCAATGACTCCTTCGTGATCCTGGACGAGGCTCAGAACACGTCGCCGCAGCAGATGAAGATGTTCCTCACCCGGCTCGGCTTCAATTCGAAGATGGTGATTACCGGCGATCTCACGCAGACCGATCTCCCGTCGGAGATCGGAAGCGGCCTCACTCAGGCCAGAAAGGTGTTGTCGAGGATCCCGGGCGTGGCTTTCATAACCCTGAGAGCGGTCGATGTGGTGCGGCATCGCATCGTGGCGGCCATTGTCGAGGCCTATGAGGAGTTCGAGGAGAAGAGCCCGGCCACCGCTAAGCGAGGCGGCAAGTGACCAAGCTGCGCCAGCGACTTCACCTCATCAACGTCAGCCCCGGATTGCTGCGGGCTTTGGCCGTGATCGTGACCGTGGTTGGCGCCTCGGTCGCTCTCATCTTCGGCCAACTCGAGACCATCGAGCCGCCCGCCGCGGGTGTGCCATCACCAGAGACCTATACCGCCGACCGGACCATCACGGTCATCGACGAAGAGGCCACGGAGGAGCTGCGGGTGGCAGCGGCAGATGCGGTGCCCACGGTCTACACCACGGACCCTGAGGTCCCGGTGCAAGCACAGCAGAACATCGAAGCATTTTTCGCGGCGGTGACACTTGAGGTGTATCACGAACAGAGTCGGCCGGTTGAGGAGCCTCCGGAGGAGGCGACCACAACCACCGTGGCCGGCACCGAGACGACGTTGTTCACCGACGAGGGAGGCGAGCCGTCGGTGACGGTTCCCAGCTTGCTGGGAAGCACCGAGGAGCAGGCACGTCTCGCTCTCACCGGGCTACGGCTCAACACCACAATCGGCGAGCCGCTTGAAGTCACTTCCCAATCCAATCAGCAGGATCAGGTCGTTGGGCAGGATCCACCGGCCGAGGTTCTGGTCACCGGCGGTAGCACCGTGACCATCCAGCTTGGCTTTGTGCCGGTGCCCGTCACGACGACAACCACCACCACCACACTGCCGATCCCCACTCTCGAGGACCAGGAGCAGGCACTGGAGGACTCCTACGGGTTCCTCTCCGAGGAGTCCCGCAGCACTTTCATCTCGATCGCTCAGCTCGACCTGGATAATGTTGCGGCCGGCGAAACCGACGAGTTGCTGCTCGATGTGCTGCTCGACGACACCAACCGGGTGGTGGCTGCCCAGTACGCCGGTGACGGCATCCGTACCGAAGAGCTGGCCGGTGTTCTGTCGGCTGTAGCCAACGGTTCGGTGATTCTGAGTTCCCGCGATTGGCCTGATCGGGAAGCTGCCGCCGACGCGGTGGCCGAACTGGTCATCTTCAACCTCAAGGAGAACGTCCGGGCCGATCCCGCTGCCACCGAGGCCGACCGGGTGGTGGCACGAGCTTCCATCACTAACGAGACGGTTGTCTATGTCGACGGGCAGGACATCGTCAAGCAGGGCGACTTCGTGGACGACGTCCAGGCACTGGCGATAGCCCAGCTGGTCTCCGATGCTCCCCAGACCCCCAAGCGGCTGGCAGCCGGGGTGGTGGTGGCCGCGGTCGTGGGCCTGCTGGCCCTGTTCCTCCGTCGTAACCGGCCCCATCTTTGGGGAGAGCCCAAGCTGCTCTTCCTGTTCGGTCTGCTCATCGTGCTGGCCGCCCTGGCTGCCCGACTCGTCGGCTCGTTGATTCCCGACGCCGACTCCGCGCTTGGATACATAATGCCGGCCGCCGCCTTCGGCTACCTGGGAGGGATCTTGTTTGACACCAGGGCTGCAGTTCTGATGTCGATCCCGGTGGCGGTCTTCGCCGGAATCACCACCGGCGACATCGGTGTAGTCGTGTTCTCAGCCGCCTCGGTCCTAGCCCCGCTTCCTTTCGTCTCCAAGGCCGCTTCGATGCGTGACCTGCGGGTAGCCATCCTCTACACCGCAATGATCACCGGCCCCTTCGCGGCCGCCATTGCCTGGTTCTTCAACGAGGGTGACGTCGCGGCTCAGGCACTCCTGTTCGGCTTCGGGGGAGGCCTGCTGGGTGGCCTGATCGGCCTGGGAATCCTGCCGTATGTGGACAACGCCTTCGGCCTCACCACCACCCTTACCCTGCTCGACCTGACCGATCGCAACCATCCTGCCCTCCGGGTGCTGGAGGAGCGGGCCCCCGGCACCTTCAACCACTCGATGCTGGTCGGCACGTTGGCAGGCCGGGCCGCCCGGGCCATCGACGCCAATCCGTTGCTGGCCGAGGCCGCCGCCTATTATCACGACCTCGGCAAGACCGAGAACCCCCACCTCTTCATTGAGAACCAGTTCGGCGCGGCCAATCCCCACAATTGGATGACTCCGGAAGAATCGGCAGCGGTGATCCGCAACCACGTGGTTGACGGCATCCGGCTGGCTCGCGAGTACCGGATCCCACCCGACGTCGCCATCGGGATCCGCCAGCACCACGGTCAGAGCCTCATGCGCTTCTTCTATCACAAGGCGCTGGAGGACCGCCCGTCCGATGAGGTCAACCCGGATGACTTCCGCCACGTCGGCCAGAAGCCACAGTCGCGGGAGATGGCAATCGTGATGCTGTGCGATGCCATCGAGGCCGCGGCCCGCTCGCTTGCTTACCTGGACAACCCGACGGCCGACGGTCTGCGTAAGGTTGTTGAACAGGTAGTGGACGAGAAGCTGGAGGATGGGCAGCTGGACGAGAGCGACCTCACTTTCGGGGATCTCACCAGGGTCAAACAGGCGTTGGTGGATGCGCTGATCTCTCACTATCACCATCGCATTGTCTATCCCAATTTCCCCGGTACCGCCGAGGGCGAGTCTGTCGACGAACCGGTCCTGTGAATATCTTTCTGGCCGACGAGCAAGGGGACCCGGTCGAAACGGGGCCAATCGTGGCCATCGCCGAGCGGGTTCTACTCGCCGAGGGACTCCCCGCTAGTTCCGAACTTGCCATCGTCCTGGTGGGCGAGGAAGAAATGGCCCAGTACAACCAGCGCTTCATGGAGCGGTCTGGTTCCACCGACGTCCTTGCCTTCCCGGTCGACCAGCTGGTGCCCGGCGAAATACCGACGACGATCGCCAATGGACAGCCCCTGAGTCTGGGCGACATCTTCGTATGCCCCAAGGTGGTTGTCGGGCAGGCGGCGGAGTTGGGCGTCGACTTCGGAGACGAGATGGCGCTGATCGTTACCCACGGCATCCTGCACCTGCTGGGGTACGATCACAGCGATCCGGCCGACGCGGCCATCATGTCGGCCCGGGAGCGAGAGTTGTTGGCCAAGGAGGGTATCGAGCTTCCGTGAAGCTTTTCGCCTTGCTGCTTTCCCTGGGTTTGCTGATTCTGGGTGCACTGATACGAGCCGCCGGTGCCTCGGTGGTTCGCACCTCGCGGGCCGATGCCCTGCATGATGCTGCCGAGGGTGACCGGCGGGCGGCCCGTATCGCCGAGGTGCTGGAGGACCGGACGGTGATCCAGCCGGCTCTTGGAACCGTGACCACCGTGTTGCTGGTCTCAGCCGCGGTACCGGCGGCCTGGGCCCTCACCCAGCAGCTCAGCGGGCTGGCCCTGTTGGCCGGCCTGGCCGGACTCGGCCTGGCCCTGGTCCTGATCGGCGATCTGATGCCTCGTAGCTGGGGAAGGTCCCACCCCCGGCGGCTCGCCTACCGGTTCTCGCGTCTCCTGGAGGGCTCGGTCCGACTCGGCAGCCGTGCCGTCGACCTGGTGGCGGAGGAGGAGGACGACGAAGAGGACGAGAGCGATGAGGCCGCCCAGGAGGAGGCCGAGCGCGAGTTGATTTCATCGGTGTTGGAGTTCACCGATGCGGTGGTACGAGAAATCATGATCCCTCGCACCGACATGACGTTCATCGGCGAGGCCGCTTCCACCGACGAGGCGGTCGACCTCTCTCTGGCCGAGGGAGTGTCGCGCATCCCGGTGACCAGGGCCGGGCCCGACGACATAGTCGGCATCCTGTACGCCCGCGATTTGCTGGCTCTGATGGATTCGGGTGTGGCAGCCAAGGCGGTAGGCGAGCTGATGCGCCCCGGCTACTACGTCCCCGAGACCAAACACATCTCCGAGTTGCTGCAAGAGATGCAGGCCAACCAGGTGCACATGGCGATCGTCGTCGACGAGTTCGGCGGCACCGCCGGACTGGTCACAATCGAAGACATCATCGAAGAGCTGGTGGGGGAGATCGCCGACGAGTTCGACCAAGCGGAGGAACTGGTCACCGCGGTGGAGGACGGTTACCTGGTGGACGCCCGCCTGCCGGTGGACGACCTGGGTGAGCTGTTCGACGTCGAATTCCCCGATGAAGAGTGGGACACAGTGGGCGGACTGGTGTTGGCACTGGCCGGACGGGTGCCAAGAGAGGGTGAGCAGTTCGAGCACGACGGGGTGCTGTTCACCGCCGACCGGGTGCAGGGCAGGCGAATCTCCCTCGTCCGGTGCCGCCGCACGTGAAGTCCGGCTTCGTTGCCGTCGTCGGGCGGCCCAACGTCGGCAAGTCCACTCTGGTGAACGCCGCCGTCGGCACCAAGGTGGCCATAACCTCGCCCCGGCCCCAGACCACCCGTAACACCATTCGCGGCGTGGTACATGCCGAGGAAGCGCAACTGGTGCTTGTCGACTCACCCGGCCTGCATAAGCCCAAAAATGCTCTTGGGGAGCGGCTCAACCGCCTGGTGTATGGGACGCTGGCCGAATCAGATGCTGCCCTGTTCGTGATCGATGCCACCGGGCCGATCGGGCCGGGCGATCGTCTCATTGCCGAGCGTCTGCGGGAGGCGAAGATCGCCACCGTGGTGGTGGTGAACAAGACCGACGCTGCCGGTGACGACGAGGTGATAGCGCAGCTGGGTGATGCCGGCGAGTGGGGCTTCAACGCTTACGTCCCGGTCAGCGCGCTGCGCAATGAGAACGTCGGACCGGCCGTAGCCGAGCTAATCGAGCTAATGCCCGAAGGGCCCGCCTATTTCCCGCCCGATATGGTGACCGATCAGCCTGAGCAAGTTGTCATCGGTGAACTGATCCGGGAGAAATACCTGGCACGCCTGCGAGAAGAGCTTCCTCACTCGCTGACCGTGTCGGTGGAGGACGTGGAGGAACGCGACAACGGCACCACCTACATCGGCGCCCGGGTGATTGTGGAACGCGACTCGCAAAAAGGGATCGTGATCGGCCAGCGGGGAGCAATGCTCAAGACGGTCGGCCAGGAGGCGCGGACAGAAATCGAGGCCCTCCTCGGAACTCCGGTGTTTCTCGATCTGCGGGTAAAAGTCGAGAAGGACTGGCAGGACAAGCCTCAACTGCTCGACCGCCTGGGGTTCTGAAGGCGACTGGTACAGTCTCTCGGCGGGGAGGACTATGACTACCAAACGGCACCTGACCCTGACCAACTGGGGCGCCTACGAGGTCGAAACCGACGGGCATGATGTGACCGCTGTGCACCCCTTTGCCAAGGATCCGGATCCGTCCCCGATCGGGCAGTCGATGAAGGCAGTGCGTAAGAGCCGGGTTGGTCGGCCGGCAATCAGGGAGAGCTGGTACCGGCACGGGCCCGGCTCCAATCCCGAGGGCCGCGGTCACGAGCCGTTCGTCGAGGTGGAGTGGGATGTCGCGCTCGATCTGCTGGCCGGTGAGTTGGACCGCGTGCGCACCGAGTACGGGAACGGGTCGATCTACGGCGGCAGCTACGGCTGGGCCAGCGCCGGTCGCTTCCATCACGCCCTGAGCCAAGTCCACCGCTTTCTGAGCGCTATCGGCGGATACGTTGACGACGTCCACGACTACTCGATCGCAGCCGGGCACGTAATCGTGCCTCACATTTTCGGTCTCAGCCTTGATGACCTAACTGATGCTCAGCCTCCGTTTGCCGAGATCGCCGAGCACTCGGAACTGGTTGTCAGCTTCGGCGGGATCGCCATCAAGAACAGCCAGGTGATGTTCGGCGGGCAAGGCCGGCACCTGGTGTCCGACCGGTTGGAGACCTGTCGGGATCGCGGGGTGCGGTTCGTGAACTTGTCGCCGCTGCGCGAAGACATGATTGAGGCGGTCGAGGCGGACTGGATCCCCACCCGCCCCAGCACAGACACCGCTGTGATGCTTGGCCTGGCCCATACCCTGCTGGAAGCAGGCGACCACGATGAGGACTTCCTGGCCACCCACTGCACCGGTTGGGAAACCTTCCGTCGCTACCTGCAGGGCGAATCCGACGGGATCGCCAAGACGGCCGAGTGGGCGGCCCAGCTTTCCAATGTCCCGGCAGATCGCATCCGGGCCCTGGCTGCGGACATGGCTCGGTCACGGACCCTGATCACCGTCAGCTGGTCGGTGCAGCGCACCGACCACGGAGAACAGACGTACTGGGCGGCGTCGGTGCTGGCAGCCATGCTGGGCCAGATCGGTCTTCCCGGCGGCGGAGTGGGGTTCGGGTATGGAGCCGTCGGACTGGTCGGCAACGGTCTCAACTATCACAGTCTGCCCACCCTGGGCCTCGGCAAGAACAAGATCCGGGACTTCATCCCGGTGGCGAGGATCTCCGACTTGCTGCTGAACGGCGGCCAGGAATACGACTTCGACGGTCAACGCCGCACCTACGCCGACATTCGCCTCGTCTACTGGGCAGGAGGGAACCCCTTCCATCATCATCAGGATCTCAACCGGTTGGCCCGGGCCTGGCAGATGCCGGACACGATTGTGGTCCACGAACCGTTCTGGAACGCTCTGGCCCGCCACTCAGATATCGTGCTCCCCGCCACCACGCCACTCGAGCGCGACGACCTGGGCGGCAACGGATCGGACGACTTCGTGTTCTACATGGAGAAGGCCATCGACCCGGTTGGAGAGTCCCGGCACGACTACGACATCTTCAGCGGTCTGGCGACCAGGCTGGGTGCCGGGGAGGAGTTCACGGAGGGGCGGACCGGCGACGAGTGGATCGAGCACCTGTACGAGAAGTTCATCGTCAACAATCCTGACTACCCGGATCTAGAAGAACTGCGCAAGACCGGCTACTTCCAGATCCCGTCCGAGTGGCTCGAACTGCCCAGGTCGCCGCTGGCCGCTTTCCGCCAGGATCCGGTCGGAGCCGCTCTCTCAACTCCGTCGGGCAAGATCGAGATCTTCTCAGACACCATCGCCGGCTTCGACTACCCGGATTGTCCCGGCCATCCCGCCTGGATGGAGCCGCGTGAGTGGTTGGACGGCGCCAATCCCTATCCGCTTTCTCTGATCTCCAACCAGCCCAGAACCCGGCTCCACTCCCAGTGGGACCACGGCGAAACCAGCCTGGACGGAAAGGATGACGGCAGGGAGCGGATAACGCTCCACCCCAACGACGCCACCGCCCGGGGTCTCGGCATCGGCGATCTGGTGCGGGTGTTCAACGACCGCGGGGCCTGCCTGGCGTCGGTGGCGGTGGGCGAGCATCTCATGCCGGGGGTTGTCCAGCTGCCAACCGGAGCCTGGTGGGATCCCACCGAACCGGGGGGCATCTGCCGCAGTGGCAACCCCAACGTACTGACCCGGGACAAAGGCACTTCTTCGCTGGCGCAGGGACCGTCGACGACCTGCCGGGTGGAAGTGGAGAAGTACCTGGGCGATCCTCTTCCAGTCCGTGCGCACTCGGTCCCGGTTCTCCTCGCCGAATAGCCCCCTCAGACCTCCAGCGCCAGCAGATCCTGTCCGACGGTTATCCGGCCCGAGAACCGGGAGCCAATGTCTTCAACCATGGCCTTGATCAGAGCGGGTGACTTCTGGCGGATATGTGTCAGCACCAGGTGCCGACAGCGGCTCGTGACGGCGATTTCGGCCACCTGGGGAGCACCGGCCAGGACGTGCTCGGACAAGAATCGGGTCTGGTCGGAATCGATCTCCTGGCCCGCCAGGTAGCAGCAAATGACCAGGGCATCGGTATCGCGAGCCAAGCGGGCCAGATCGCGGCCGCCGGCTGTGTCGCCCGTGATGGTCACAGAACGGTCGCCGGTTTCTGTCCGGTAGCCCACCGCAACCCATTCGTCATCGGTCAATCCGAGCGCCGCCTCGCCGTGCTCGACCCGCCCCACCACGATCCGGACTCGCCCCAGTTCCACAGTTCCTGAGTCCAGGTCGGTCGCTTCGACCAGACTGCTTGGATGCTCGATCAATGGGCCGGAGATCTCGCCTTCCCGGATCCGGTATCGAATGTCGGCGGCGTATAAGTTCTCGAACAGGGCGGCGACCACATCGGCTGTTCCGGGCGGTCCATACACCGGCAGCGGGCGCCGGCGTCCCCAGTTCCAGGCCGCCATCAGCAGGTCACCGAGGCCGCCAATGTGGTCGAAGTGGTGGTGCGTGATGAATACGGCGTCGAGCTCTTCGACGGTTAGATCGGCCCTGGCCAGTTGGGTGGCAACGCCGCGACCTGCGTCAAAGAGAAGGTGAAACCCGCCGGCTTCAACCAGCGTCGCCGGACCCTGGCGGTCGGGATCCGGCCGCGGTCCACCAGTTCCCAGCAGAGTGACTCGCATCAGCTCGGCTCGATCCCGGCAAGCACGCCGGCCGTTCGCCGGGCTCGTCCGGCCAGGTCATGCCACAGGCGGGCGGACCCGGGGTGTTCCGAGGCCACGCGATCCCAGCGGGGAGCGGCCACCTGGAACATGTAATGCAGCAGCGTCCTCTTCTCCGGATCGGTGAGCCAAAGGCGGGGCACGGCCCGGTGTCCGTTGTCGGCGCCTCCCAGCGAGTCGAGTGTGGCCTTCAAGACGACCCGCCCGCTCCAAACCGACAGTATGAAGTCGAGAAGCTCGGCGGGTTCCTGCACTGGACCGAAGCTGTCCTCGCCCGGCGCGAACAAGCCCTCGGTGCCGGTGGTGAGGGCCGGGGCAGGCCGGAGGCGATCGCCCAGACCGAGCAAGGCCAGTCGAGCCGGTTCGGCGACGGGCCGTTCTGCCGGATGGCAGCGGGCGGCCGCGTCCAGCCAGGGGACCGCCCAGTGGAGCAGCCGATCGCCCAACAAGAATCGGCGGTCCTGGTAGGCGCGGGTGGCGATGTGGGGCTCATCCCGATCCCAGGCATCGGCTTCGGCCAGCGCCAGAGCCGCTCCCAGCCGGCACAGGTCGGAGATGTCGCGGGCGGCGAACTGGTATCCCCAGTGGCGGGCCCGGCGCTCGAGGTCCTGGTCCGGCTGGTAGTAGCGGACAACCGAGGCTTCGGTGGGGGGCAGATCCTCCCACAGTCCGGGATGACGGCCGGGTGTCCACTCCGTGGACAACCCCACCCACCTTGTTGCTTCGGACCTAGCGGCAGCGGCCGCACCACATTCCGGGGGCACGTCTACACCTGGTAGGCGTCGGGTGTCGGCTTCACGGGACGGCCCAGCCACAACGGGCGCCGCAATCCACCCGGGCCCGGTCCCGGCCTGGTCAGATCCAGCCACTCCTTGTACACCTCGAAGCTCTTGTTGGTGTCGACGACCACGTCCCCGTACTGATCGGCGGGCTCGGCCGCCGTCAACCGCACCCGCTGATGCCAGGCGTGCATGCCCGAGACCGGGTCGGCGTGAGTCGGGAAGGCCAGATTCTGGTTGACACCGGCGTCCTTCCACCAGATGCGCTCGCTATCGGGGTCGTCGGACTTGAAGGGCTCGATGCCTTTCTTCTGTCTCAACTTCCAGACCCCGTTGCCGTCATTGGTGATATCGACCAGCGCCGAGGACCAGCGCTCGTTACCGAGGGCCTCCGATAGGCGCCAGCGGCCCATGTGGTGCGAGGCGGCCACCACGCCGGGCCGGATGCCTTCAGTGCGCCAGGCCCGCATGACGAAATAGCCACTGTCGGTGCTGAGCCGGACCAGGTCGCCCGTGGCAAAGCCGAGGGCGTCGGCGTCGACCGGGTTGACCCAGAGTGGATGCCCATGGCTGATCTCATAGAGGTACTTGGCATTGCCGCTGCGGGTGTGAATGAGCGTCGGCAGCCGGAAGGTCGGCAGCAGAATTCGCTCGTTGCCCTCCATGTCCATGTCGCGCCAGTAGACGTGGGTCTTGACGTAGCTGGGGATGGATTCGTCTTGCCAGCCCCACTCATCCATGGTCTCGGACCACCACTCCAGCTTGCCGGTAGGGGACCCGAAGCCGGTCTTGGTTTCGCCGTCGATGGTGACGCCCTTTTCGGCCGGTCGCTCGTGAACCTCGTAGACATCCTTGTCGATCTCGACCGCCCCGTACTTGCGCATGTATTCGAGGGGGGTGATGCCTTCGGCGGCAGCCTTGTCGGGCAATCCGGGAACGGAGTTCTCGAACATCCAGCCGTAGTACTCGTCAACCGAAACCGGCCGGGTCGGGTCGTTGGGGGACTCGAACCATTGTTTGATGCCGAGCGATCCATCGGGATCTACCTTCCACGAGAGGTCGAACCAGAACTCGTTCTCCTCCCACACCTCACCGGGGTTGGCCTCGTAGGTGCGCTCGTAGGTCTTGCCATCACGCTCGCCGGCTACCCGGAACACGGGTTGGCGGAATCCAAGCCAGCGCCCGGCGTGAGTCTCGTAGGAGTGGGTGTCATGGCGCTCGGCACTGACACCCATCGGCAACACGTAGTCGGCGTACTGGGCGGTTTCCGACCAGGTGGGCGTGAGGGCAACGTGCAAGCCCACTTTTGACTCGTCGGTGAGCACCTCGATCCACGAGAAACCATCGGGATTGGTCCACACCGGGTTGTAGACCCTGGTGAAGTACACGTCTAGCTTGCCGCGGCCCTCCTTGAGGAAATAGGGGAGCAGGATGGACAGCTCATGGTGGGAGAGCGGGTACTCAATGGGCCACAGGAGCTGGTTCCAGCGGCTGTGGGTGGGAGGCATGTTCCAATGAGCCGGGTTGAACTTGTCCCAGCTGTTTGGGGAAGTTCCGCCTTTGGTGCCGACCGAGCCGGTCAGGACCTGCAGGAACCACAGGCAACGCGCCACTTGCCACCCGCCCAGGTTGCCGGATCCGGCCGACCGCCACGTGTGGGAGGCGAAGCGATCGCCGGCGTCGGCGATGGCCTGGGCGATCTCGACGATCTGTTCGGGCTTGACCCCCGACTCTGCGGCCGCGTACTCCATGGTGTACTCGGCGTAGGTCTCGTGGAGTAGAGCGATGAACGCCTCGTACGTGGCGGGACGCTCAGGATGCCGCTGAGACATCGTCTCCTCCCAGTTGACCCAGCGGCGCATGAAAGTGTGATCGACCGCATCCCACTCCAGCAGCTGGCGGGCGATCGCTAGCAAGATGGCAGCTTCGGTTCCCGGGAACGTCGACAGCCACATGTCGGCCATCGAGGCCGTGTTGGACAAGCGGGGATCCATCACGGCCAGCTTCGCTCCGGCCTGCTTGGCCTCCATGATGCGTTGGGCGTGGGGGTTGAAGTAGTGGCCGGTCTCCAGATGGCTTGACAGCAACAGGATGAAGCGGGCATTGGCAAAGTCGGCCGACGGCCGGTCGTGCCCCATCCACATGGCGTAGCCGACGCGGGCGCTGGACGAGCAGATGTTGGTGTGGCTGTTGTGGCCGTCTACCCCCCAGGCTTTGAGGGTCCGATCCATGAAGCCGTCCTCGCCGGGGCGCCCGACGTGGTACATGATCTCGTCGTTACGATCCTCCTGGATGGCCTTGCGCATTCGACCGGCGATGTCCTGGAGCGCCTCCTCCCAGCTCACTTGCTCCCACTCGCCTGAACCCCGCGGTCCCTTGCGACGCAGCGGATGCAAGATCCGCTCCGGGTCGTAGATCTGGTTGATGGTGGCGGGGCCCTTGGCGCAGTTGCGGCCCCGGGAGCCGGGATGGGCGGGGTTCCCCTCCAGCTTCTTGATCTGCCCGGTCTCCTTGTTGACATAGGCCAGCAGTCCGCAGGCCGATTCGCAGTTGAAGCAAGTGGTGGGGATCAGCCGGTATTTGTTCTTGACCTTCTGCGGCCAGGAGCGTGCATCGTACTCCTCCCAATCGTCCCAGCGTTCCGGTGGTGGGAAGTTGGTGAGTTCGCTGCCGGGGAGCAACCTGGGGATGGCCTCCAGGTCATTTTCGATGGTCATGGAGTCACTTCCTCACGATAACGGCACGCTTTGGCCGGCTTTCACGAATGCATCGTCGGCGAACCAGATGCCCGCCATGGCCGCCAACCCACCGGCCGCTCCTGCCCAGTCGGCCCCGCCCACGGCAGCCACTCCCAGCACGATCGGCAGTACAACCCCCAGGCCCTGCCCGCCCAGCCACCACTCGCGGGCGTATACGCCCCGGGTCATGTGGTGCATGGCGTCGGCGATGTTGCGGGTGGGATGGCGGGAGGTGAGCTCGGCGAAGGCGATAAGGCCGAGTGCTGCTGCCCCGCCGATCATGGTCCATTGGAAGGCTGTGGTGGCCGAATCTGGTACCTCCATGAACAGATCTAGTACCAGCCCTGCCCCGCCCCCAACGGCGAAGGCGCCCGCCACCATGTGCCACAGGAGTATCGGGTTCTGCCACAGGTCGCGGCCTTCGGCCTGGCCGAACAGAAAGGCTGTGTAGCCGGCTGAGGCCAGGGCGATTGGGACGGCCACCCACACCAGGGCTACGACCAGGTCATCGGCACCGGTGACTCCGGCCAGGAACCACAGCCCGAGCACGGCCGCATACAGCGACAGGATGACCGCTCCCCGCACCAACCACGATCCCCATCGACCCTTGGTCAACAGATAGAAGAAGCGGTCGGGGCGCTTGAGGTCGGTAACCAGCAGCCCGCCGGTTAGCGCCAGGAACACGCTGGCGGCCAGTGGCGCCACCCAGTTGATGAGGGCCGGTCCGGTCCCGGAGCCTGCCAGCAGGGCAATGGCGACGGCCAGAGCGAGCCCGGCTGCGATCCCCTTGGTGAGGAAATAGCTGGAGACCCGCCATCCCCATGGCATCGGATGGTCGGTGTTGTAGACAACCCGGGGCGGGGCGCCGTTGTGGCCGTACTCAAAGCCGGGCGGTGCTTGGGACTCCCGGCCGTTCTTGGGAGTGAGCTCGACGGTCATCCACGGTGGGACCGGATCGGGCGGATCCCGCCAGATGTAATTGTCGATCACCGATTCGGCCGCCAACGGGTCGAGGTCGGCCTGCACCACTCCCTTGTACCAGAGGTTCGGTTCCGTCCCCTGCTCGGGTGCTCTGACAAAGACTTGTTCGGAGGCCACTACCTGGGCAATGCGAGTGGTGGGATCGTCGAGGTCGCCGGCGATGATCGCCTGTTCGGGGCAGACCACCACGCAGGCAGGCTCGATCCCGACTTCCACCCGATGAACGCAGTAGTTGCACTTCTGGGCGGTGTGTTCCCCTGGGTCAATGTAGAGGGCGTCGTAGGGGCAGGCCTGCATGCATGATTTGCAGCCGATGCAGCGGTCGGTGTCGAAGTCGACGATCCCATCATCCCGCTTATAGAGGGCGGTGGTGGGACAGATCTCCACGCAAGGGGCATTGGTGCAGTGGTTGCACCTCATGACGGAGAAGAATCGGCTCGTATCGGGCCAGGTGCCCTTCTCGATGTATTTGACCCAGGTGCGGTTGACGCCGAGCGGTACGTCGTGTTCGGTCTTACAAGCGACGGTACAAGCGTGACAACCGATGCAGTTGTCCTGGTCGATTACGAACCCGTAACGCAGTGCTTGCTCCCTCCGATAGATCGCGGCCGTCGGCTATCAGCCAACAGCCTACGGCCGGTCAATCTCGGCTAGGCCTCTTCGATGATGAAGTGGAACTCGGTGTTTTCTTCGAATTGCTCTTTGAGCGATTGGCCGAGGCGGGAATGTCCGAAAGTGCATCCCGATCGGTGGTGATGAGCTCCACGGTCTGCCCGGACTGAACTTCGTTGATCGGCGTCGCGATCCGTACTACCGGCATAGGGCACTGCAGGTTGCGGGCATCGACGGTTGTAACTGCCATTGTCGTCTTTTCTGACCGACTGCTGATGGCTGACAGCCGATAGCTGAGAGCTGATTGGAGTTACGGCTGGGGCATGCCATGATTGCCTCATGACATCTGTCCAGCGTGAGCTCTATCAATTACATGCGAGTGTGTGCAAGGGCCTGGCCGATCCCAAGCGACTGCTGATCCTCAATGCGCTGCGCCACGGCGAGCTATCGGTCACCGAGATCTGCCACGAAGTGGGATTCGCCCAGGCGAACGTTTCTCAACATCTGGCCGTTCTCCGCGACCGGGGCCTGGTTTCCGCTCGCAAAGAGGGGCAGTACGTGTTCTATTCGGTGGCCTCGCCCAAAATCATCGAGGCGCTTGATCTGCTGCGCGAGGTAATGACCGAGCAGGCCGTCACGCCGGTTTCGTAGCCAGCTGGTTGAACCGATCCAATGACCTCGTATGCTCGGACATGCGAACAGCCGCATATGTCCTGTTGAGGAGGAACGATGAGTCACACGATCAACACCGTCGACCTTGCCAAACGGGTCGACGACGCTGCCCGGGCCCCGTTCTCCTTGACGTCCGGGCACAGGAGCAGTTCGAGCGCGGCCAAGGAGCTCAAGGTCGGGCGCAACGAGTGCGCCCTCAGCGAGTGACTTCGTTGCGGTGAGTTCCTCCGCCAGTCCGGCCGCGTCGGAGCCGTTGCCCTCGCCTCACCGGCTAACGCGGGGCGACATCATTGCCGGCATCAGCGTGGCGCTGGTACTCATCCCGCAATCGCTGGCTTATGCCGAGCTGGCAGGATTGCCTGCCTATTACGGACTGTATGCCGCCGCAGTCCCCCCGCTGGCGGCCGCCTTCTTCGCCTCGTCCCGGTATCTGCAGACCGGCCCGGTCGCGATGACGTCGCTGCTGACGTTCGGTGCTCTTTCGGCGTTCGCTGAGCCGTTCACCGCAGAGTGGATCAAGCTGGCCGCGCTGTTGGCTTTGATGGTGGGGCTGACCAGGCTCCTGCTGGGTTTGATCCGCGGTGGGGTCATCGCCTACTTCATGTCTCAGCCGGTGCTGGTCGGTTTCACCACGGCCGCCGCCATTCTGATTGTGTCGTCGCAGCTTCCGACTGCACTCGGGGTCAAGGCCGACGGTGACACGATTCTGGGCCGGCTGTGGTGGACGGTGACCCATGCCGGCGAGTGGGAGACGACTGCCATCGTCCTTTCAGTGATGACTGTGGCCCTCGTGGCCGGTGGGCGCAGGATCCACCGGTTGTTCCCCGGCGTTCTGATCGCAGTGGCAATCGGGATCATCTACAGCGTGGCCGCCGACTACGGCGGACTCCGGGTCGGCGACGTGGATCTGAGCTTCCCCGGATCTCCACTCGATCTGCCCTGGGGAGACGTCTGGTCGCTACTGGTGCCCGGAGCCGTGATTGCGCTGGTTGGATTCGCAGAACCGGCCGCGATTGCCCGTATCTTTGCCGCCCAGGACCGCGAGCGATGGAGTCCCAACCGGGAGTTGATCAGCCAGGGTGTAGCCAATCTCGCCTCCGGGTTGTCCGGCGGCTTTCCGGTGGGGGGATCCTTCTCTCGCAGTTCGATCAACCGTCTGGTGGGCGGGGACACCCGTTGGAGTGGGGCCGTCACCGGAGCGGCAGTTCTGACCTTTCTTCCGCTGGCCTGGGTGATGTCAGACCTGCCAAGGGCCGTCCTCGGCGCCATTGTGGTGGCAGCCGTCGCCCGGCTCATCAACATCCCGCGGCTGCTCGGGTTCTGGCGGATGTCGCCGGCTCAAGCGTTAGTGGCCTGGACCACCTTCGCCGCCACGCTCATCCTCTCGCCTCGCATCGACCTGGCCGTGGTTCTCGGCGTCAGCCTCGGGATCACAGTTCACCTATGGCGCGAGCTGCGAGTGCCGGTTGGTTCGGCCTACGAGGACGGCGTGCTGACACTGCGCCCGCAGGGAGTCGTGTTCTTCGGATCCTCGCCAGATGTCGCCGAAGCGATGCTGGAACTGCTGGCCCAGTACCCGGATGCCGACCGGGTGGTGTTCGACCTGGCCGCGGTCGGTCGGGTGGATCTCACCGGAGCACTGGCGTTGAAGACACTGGTTGACGACGCCCGGCTGGCGGGGCTGGAAGCCGACGTCACCGGGGTCCCCGACCATGCCGGGCGGGTGCTGCAGGCGGTGTGGGAAGGGGAGTTGGCGACTCGCCGGGACCGGGACTCAGCGTGATCCTGGGCGTCGTTCTGGCCGGGGGTGCGTCACGGCGAATGGGCAGCGACAAGGCGTTTGTAGAAGTGCAAGGCCGCTCGATGCTCGACCGGACAACCGCAACGGTGGCGGCAGTCGCCGATCTGGTGATCGTCGCCGGCCGTAAGGAGGCGCTCCTCGGGTTCCGTGCCGTGCCGGACCCGGTGGACGGTCCGGTCGGGCCCCTGGCTGGTCTGTCGGCTGCGCTGTTAGACGCTGCCGAAACCGGGGCCGCGGCCGTCCTGTTGGTGGCAGTCGACCAGGCGTTCGTTCGGCGGGAAACGCTTGGCCATCTGGTGGCCGAGTTCGACGGACGGGCGGTGGTGCCGCAGGCGGACGGTGTCAGACAGGTCACCTGTGCCGTCTATCCGTCAACCTGGCGCGATGAGGTCGCGGCCGAGTTGGCTGCCGGCGGCTCGCTCCAATCTCTACTGGACCGGATGAACCACCGGGCGGTGCCGCCCGAAGAGTGGTCGGACTGGGGAGAGGATGGCCGTTCCTGGTTCAGCGTCGACACCCCCGCTGCACTCGACGAGGGTGTTGAGCGCTACGGGCTAGTCCTCGAGTAGGCCGTCTCCCAGCCGAGCGGCTTCCTGCCAGGCTTCGGCGGGGTCGATTCCGGCAGCCACACGTATTCCCACATACCAGCCGGCCAGCAAGGTGGCCAGGGGGGCGTTCTTGCGTTCGCTGCCGTGGGCGACCCGGCGGGTGAAGTCGAGCACCGACTCCTCATCCGGGACCGAAATCTCGTGGCCGGCCGCTGAGGAGAGGGCCTGTGCGTAGTCGTTCGTCCACATGGAGCCATCTTCCCACGAGTGAACCGGATTAGGCCGCCTTCCCGGTAGCGTGCTTCCTATGGCTCTACGGCAGGACCAGGGGATTGTGCTGCGCGGCTACCCGTTTGGGGAAGCCGACAAGGTGGTCGTGCTTTTGAGCCCGAATCACGGCAAGGTACGGGCGGTTGCCAAGGGAGTGCGTAAGACCAAGAGCCGCTTTGGAGGGCGCCTCGAGCCCTTCACTCATGTTGACGTGCTCCTCTATGAGGGCCGCAATCTCGACACGATTACCCAGGTGACGGTGGTGGAGGCTTTCTCACATCTGCGCTTGGAGCTAGATCGGGTGCTGGCGGCCGGGACCATGGTGGAGGCGATCGACGCGGTTGCCCAGGAAGAGGCAGGCTCTCACCGGCAGTTCCTGTTACTCCAGCGCGGTCTGCGAGCCCTGGAGGCCGGGCCGGTTCATCCGGACCTGGTGGCGGCGTTTCTCCTCAAACTGGCGGCGGTGGTGGGGGTGGCGCCGGCACTCGAGGCCTGCGCCGAATGCGGATCGACCGAGGACCTGGCCCGTTTCAGCCTTGCTTCCGGGGGAGTCGTGTGCAGGTCCTGCAGCCACGACCGCGGTGTCAAGCTTCGCGACGGCCTCACCGCCCACCTGGCCGCGCTGGCCGAAGCCGACCTATCCGAGCTGCCTCCTGCCAACGACCTGTCACGCGACGCGATTGGAATCACCCGCCGGTTTGTCGAATTCCACCTGGAGCGGCGGCTGGAAAGCCTGAGCCTGCTGGATGGCTGACGACCTCGACTCCGCCAGGATTCCCCGCCACATTGGCATCATCATGGACGGCAACGGGCGTTGGGCAAACGCCCGGGGTTTCGAGCGGACCGTCGGCCACGCTGCCGGTGAGCAATCGATCTTCGAGACCATCGACGATTGCCTCGACCTGGGTGTCGAGTGGCTGACGGTCTACGCCTTTTCCACTGAGAACTGGAACCGGCCAGATGAGGAAGTCGACTTCCTGATGGCCTTCAACGAGAGCTTGCTGGTGCGCCACCGCGACGAGGTGGCCGAGAAGGGGATCCGCTTGCACTTCGTCGGGCTATCCCACGACGACCGCGTTCCGACGCGGGTGGTCGAGCGGATGGCCGAGAGTGAGCGGGTGACGGCCGGGAACTCGCGAATGCATGTTGTGTTCGCCTTCAACTACGGGGGCCGGGCCGAGATCACGGAGGCCGTCCAGTCGATCGCCGAGGAGGCGGCGGCCGGCACCCTGGATCCCACCTCGGTCGATGAGGGGACTATCGGCCGGCGCCTTTACTTGCCGGACATGCCGGACCCCGAGCTGGTCATTCGCACAAGCGGAGAGCAACGCATCAGCAACTTCCTGCTGTGGCAGTCGGCCTACTCGGAACTCGTTTTCACTCCGGTGCTGTGGCCGGATTTCGACCGGCAGGCATTGATCGATTGTCTGTTGGAGTACCAGGGCCGCCATCGCCG
>Ga0255048_10000214_pt1 | contig 43022 bp, 40 predicted proteins | sample JV7_2_2_MG_FD_183619 | JGI IMG/M metagenome (GOLD analysis project Ga0255048, IMG submission 183619) | Seawater microbial communities from Jervis Inlet, British Columbia, Canada - JV7_2_2 | ecosystem: Environmental > Aquatic > Marine > Inlet | place: Canada: British Columbia | collected 2016-10-06 | reverse complement strand
TTGGCCCTGATGTAGCCGCCCGGGGCCTGAGTGATACACCCTTGATCGAGGGTGTTGCAGTAGTCGACTATGAGGGGTTTGTCGATTTGGTGGCGGACCACGATGCCACGCAATCGTGGTTATAGTTTTGAATTTGAATCCAAGTAAGAGGTGAGTCATGTCTTATACATACAACGGCGCGACTGTTGAACACGACGAGGAAGGCTATATCGTCGAAATCGGTTTATGGACCCCCGAACTAGCGGCCCTGATTGCCGAGGACGAGAATATAGAGATGGGCGACGACCATTGGGAAGTCATCAATTTCCTGCGTAATTATTACGAGGAATACCAGATTGCACCGGCAGTCCGCGTTCTGACCAAGGCAATCAAGAAATCGCTGGGCCCCGATAAAGGCAACAGCAAATATCTGTACGAGCTATTCCCTTACGGTCCGGCCAAGCAGGCTTGCAAAATTGCGGGTTTGCCGAAACCAACGGGTTGTGTTTGAGACAGGAATACGGGCTTGCTACTGAGCACCGTCTACGCAGTACTGTTCTACATCGCAACGGCCATTTTTGTCGCCGGCCTTGCGTATAGAATCCGCCTCTATGCGCGCACGCCAGCGCCCTTAAAAATACCGACGACGCCGGCGCCGACAACGCAAGCGGGCGTGGTCGTTCGTATGGCCAAAGAAGTCGTCTTCTTCGAGAGCCTGTTTAAAGCGAACAAGTGGACCTGGTTGTTCGGCTGGATCTTTCACGCCGCTTTGTTGCTGGTCGTGCTGCGACATCTGCGTTACTTCACTGAGCCGGTCTGGTTCTGGGTGCAATGGGCGCAGCCGTTCGGGTTGTATGCAGGCTTCGCGATGGTTGCCGGCCTGGCCGGCCTCTGGTTACGGCGATTCACCGTCGAACGTATCCGCTACATTTCCGCTCCATCCGATCACCTGATGCTGTTGTTGTTGATCGGAATCGGGGTGACCGGGTTGCTGATGAAGTACGTGGCTCATACCGACATCATCTCCCTGAAAACATTCGTCCTGGGCCTGCTGTATTTTGACTGGCAGCCCATTCCTGCCGATCCGGTGTTGCTGGTTCACCTGGGACTCGCGTTGGTATTGATGATAATTTTCCCGTTTTCGAAATTGCTGCACGCGCCGGGCCTGTTCTTCAGCCCGGGTCGCAACCAGGCTGATAATCCGCGTGAGAAAAGATACGTCGCGCGCGGCGCGAGTAACTGATGGCCGACTTCGAAACACCTTCGATTTCCGTGCCGATTGAGATTCCGGTTCTCAATCGAGGGGCGATGAAACATTCAGCGCCGTATCTGGCGGCCCCGGCGCATCAGGAAGCGCTCGGTTTTCCTGAAGAACTGGTTGACGACTGGCAGACGAAAGCCATCGACAAGCTTGGCGAATTGTTGGGTAAATCACGCGCGCTGCAGGTGTATATGGACAGTTGCGTCAAGTGCGGCGCGTGCACCGACAAGTGCCATTACTTTCTTGGCAGTGGCGATCCGAAGAACATGCCGGTCGCGCGTCAGGATTTGCTGCGCAAGGTTTATCGCCGCTATTTCACCTGGGCCGGCAAGTACCTGCCATGGTTGGTAGGTGCCGAGGACCTGACAGAAGAAGTGCTCGACGACTGGTACATTTATTTCCACCAATGTTCACAGTGCCGGCGTTGTTCGGTGTACTGCCCGTACGGTATCGATACCGCCGAAGTGTCAATGGCGGCACGCGAGATCATGGATCACATTGGAAAAGGCCAGAAGTACTGCAACGAAATACTTGGCAAGGTGCACAAGATAGGTAACAACCTCGGACTGCCGGAGCCGGCATTGATCAACACGGTAGAGGACCTCGAGGAGGATATTGAAGAGGAGACCGGCGTAAAAGTACGATTGCCCGTCAACGAAAAAGGCGCGGATATCCTGCTGGTAACGCCAAGCGCCGATTTTTTCGCTGAGCCGCACGTCGATGGCCTGATCGGCTACGCAAAAGTTTTTCACCAGGCGGGTGTCAGCTGGACTATCAGTTCCTATGCTTCGGAAGCGGCGAATTTCGCCATGTTCATCGGTTCTGTCGAGCAGATGAAGCAGGTCGCGGAGCGTATCAGGAAAGCGGCTGAAGACCTGGGCGTCAAACGTATTATCTTCGGTGAGTGTGGTCATGCGTGGCGGGTTGCCTATAGTTTCATGAATACGCTGGTCGGGCCGTTCGATTTCCTGGACCAGAATTACCCGATTCCACAACACATTTGCGAGTTCACGAATGACCTTATTGAAAAAGGTGCGCTGACGCTGGACAAGTCGGCCAATGATCACATGACGCTGACATTTCACGACTCCTGCAATGTGGCCCGTGGCTCACGAATGGGCGATAGCCCGGGCGGACAGTTTGAGATTCCGCGGGCGATCATCAAGGCTTGCTGCAACAATTTTTACGACATGGCAGCCGACACCATCCACGAAAACACGTATTGCTGTGGTGGCGGCGGCGGATTGCTGACAGATGATTTGATTGAACTTAGAACCAAGGGGGCGGCGCCACGTATGCAGGCGCTGCAGGAAGTTGTAGATGAGCATGGCGTGACGCACATGGCGGCGATCTGCGCCATCTGTAAATCGCAATTTGCCAAGGTCATGCCGAGCTACGGATTCGACATGGACAATATTGTCAGCGTACATCAACTGGTTTCGAACGCCATAATTCTTGACGGACAAGTTCGGGAAACGAGCACACAATGACCGAAAAACTTTTGACCAAACGCCGCTTCAAAGACGGCGACAATGCACACCGGCCGTGGCAGGAGGAGATTTTTACCGCTGACGCATCCCACAAGTGTCCGACCTATGTGCATCGCACACCGCCATGCCAGGGAAGTTGTCCCTCCGGCGAGGACATTCGTGGCTGGCTGAACATAGCGCGCGGCATTGAAAAGGCGCCTGGCGATATGCCGTGGCAGGAGTACGCGTTCGAACGAGTGACCGCTGCGAATCCGTTTCCGGCCATTATGGGCAGGGTTTGCCCGGCACCGTGCGAGGACGGCTGTAATCGCAATGAGGTTGAAGATCATGTCGGTATCAATGCCGTTGAGCAGTTCATTGGTGACTACGCGCTCGAGAATAAATTAGGGCTGCAAGCGGCGGGGAAAGATACAGGCAAGAAAGTCGCCATTGTCGGCAGCGGAGTAGCCGGACTCGCCTGTGCTTATCACCTGCGTCGCAAAGGTCATGCCTGCACGGTGATTGAATCCCAGGAAAAACTCGGTGGAATGATGCGTTATGGCATTCCGGGATATCGGGTGCCGGACGAGGTCCTGGATGGTGAGATTCAGCGCATCCTCGACCTTGGTGTGGAAGTTCGAACCAAGACCAAAGTCGGCGCCGACATTTCGCTCGAGGAGTTGCAAAAGGAATTCGACGCCGTATTTATCGGTCTGGGCGCTCAGTCCGGTTCGGCCCTGCCCGTACCGGGTGGCGATGCGCCGAACTGCATCAGTGGTGTCGCATTTCTGAAGGCCTTCAACGAAGGCCGCCTGCAGCATACTTCCGCACGCGTACTTGTCGTAGGCGGTGGCGATACCTCGATGGACGTTGCGGCCGTCGCCCGGCGCCTGGGTCATATTCAACACAAGCGCAAACACGACCGACCCGAGAGCATCATTGTCGGCCACCTGGCGCACGACGCGGCGACTGCCGCGCATCGACAGGGCGCCGACGTGACGCTGGTTTCCTGGGAATCGCTGGAAGATATGCCGGCGACCAAGATGGAAGTTGAGCACGTGTCGAGGGAAGGCGTAGATATGATGGGTTCGCTGCTGCCCGTAAAAGTCATTACCGACGGCGAAGGTCGTGCTACGGGACTGCGCATGATCGAGGTCGATTGGAGCAGTGGTGAATCGGTGGTCAAGGAAGGCACCGAGAGAGACATCGAGTGCGATTTGATCGTCGCGGCAATTGGTCAGCGTGGTGACCTCAATGGTTTTGAAACGCTCAACAACGGGCGGGGACTGATCGAGGCCGACGGCTTTTACCGTGTCAAAGAGCATCCCGACCTGTTTATTGGCGGTGACATCGTCAAGCCGCATTTGCTGACCACTGCGATCGGGCAGGCGTCTGTCGCGGCAGAGGGCATCGACATTTTCCTGGCTGGTCATGAACAGGCGCGGCGGCCAAAAGTCGATGTGCATCATTTCGATTTGCTGGATAAGTTGCGTGAGACAGACCATGCGCCAACTCAATTCCAGCATATGGAGCAGCGAGGTACTGACGACGCTGATTTCGCTATTCACAACTACGAAGACCGTTCAGCCGTCGAAGTCGTGCCCGCAGATGAACTTTTTCTCGCTCATTTTCAATACACGCCGAGAAACCTTCGCGAGGAGCACGAGATAACGCCGGATTCCGTTCTGGGTTCCTTCGGTGAGCGGATACAGGGCCTGTTAGAGGAACAGGCGATAAAAGAGGCTGACCGTTGCATGAGCTGCGGCATGTGTTTCGAATGCGATAACTGTGTCATCTACTGCCCGCAGGATGCGATTTTCAGAGTCAAGAAAACGGAGTCGACCATGGGTCGCTATGTCGATACTGACTACACCAAGTGTATCGGCTGCCACATCTGCGAAGATGTTTGTCCGTCGGGTTACATTCGCATGGGACTCGGAGAGTAAACCATGAATCGGCACAGCAGGTTCGCGGCAATGATTGCACTGGTCGTGGTTGTCCTGGGTATGCCGTTATTGATACTGGCCGGTGTGCCGGTGCCTGAGATTCAGCAGGGGCAGGGCAACGCTTGCGTTGAAGATACCGAGTTCATGCGTCGCAATCACATGGATTTGTTATCGCACCAACGTGACGAAACAGTGTTGCAGGGCATACGCGGTGAACAACACAGCCTCAAGGAATGTGTCAGTTGCCACGCGATTGAAGGCGAGGATTTGCTGCCGCTCACTGCGGCCAGTCCGCAGCACTTTTGCCGTTCGTGCCATGACTACGCAGCCGTTAAGATTGATTGTTTTGGATGTCACGCATCGCGACCCGAGGTCGTGGTTGCAGCAGGTGCCGAAGAGTGAGCGAGCAAGGACATGATCCGTCTCGACGTAGCTTCCTGACTGCGGCCGCAGCGGCTGCCGGCGTCACACTGGCGCCCGGCGTCATGCTGTACGGTATTGGCAAGCCAACGAGCGAGGCTGTTTCAAGCGAGGTGCGTTGGGGCATGCTGATCGACCTCAATCGCTGCGACGACGGCTGCAACGAATGTGTAACGGCCTGTGCGAACGAAAACGGGTTGCAGGGACACGGAAGACAGGCAACCGACGCCCAGTGGATCAGAAAAGTTGACGTTCATGATCCGCGCACCGGCCTGGATAAGTCCTTGCCGGTCATGTGTCAGCACTGCGCTGATCCACCTTGTGTTGACGTCTGCCCGACAGGGGCGTCCTTCAAGCGTGCCGACGGCATTGTGCTCGTGGACAAACATGCCTGTATCGGTTGCCGTTATTGCATGAGCGCCTGTCCTTACAAAGCAAGATCATTCGTGCATGAAACATTGCAGGATCAGAAGTCGCATGCGCCACGCGGCAAAGGCACGGTAGAGAGTTGCACGATGTGTGTGCACCGTGTCGATGACAACCGGCAGCCGGCCTGTGTCGAGGCATGCAACACTACCGGCGGCGGCGCCATGATGTTTGGTGATTTGAACGATCCCGACAGCGAAATCTCGCAGCGTATTGCGAAATACGCGACGCAACAAATTCGCGCCGACCTTGGGCTCGATCCGGGCGTGCGGTATCAGGGTCTATGATCGTCTACAGCGAAATAGAAGGGCGCAGCACCTCGTTTTGGGTTCTTGCCGCTGTCCTCGTTGGCTTCCTGTTGGCCGGTCTGGCTGCCGCCCTGTACATGGAGCACCATGGCCATTACGTCACCGGGATGAACAACCAGATCGTATGGGGCATGCCGCATGTATTCGCGATATTCCTGATCGTTGCCGCATCCGGGGCGCTCAATGTCGCTTCTATTGGCACGGTATTTGGCAAGGCGCTGTACAAACCACTGGGACGACTATCGGGACTGCTGGCACTGGCATTGTTGCTGGGCGGACTGGCGGTGCTCGTGCTTGATCTGGGCCGGCCCGATCGCCTGATCGTTGCAATGACGACCTATAACTTCAAATCGATTTTCGCCTGGAACATTTATCTCTACGTCGGCTTTATTGCGGTTGTCGTAGTTTATCTGTGGCTGCAAATGGAACGACGTATGCATCGTTTCGTCCCGGCCGCTGGCATGCTCGCGTTTCTTTGGCGCCTCATACTGACAACGGGTACCGGCTCTATTTTTGGTTTTCTTGTAGCACGTGAGGCGTACGACTCGGCAGTCATGGCGCCGTTGTTTATTGCCATGTCGTTTTCCTTCGGCCTTGCCGCCTACATCCTCGTGTTGATCGCGGCTTGCCGCGGCACCGGTCGGGCGCTCGGCGATGTCGTGCTGCGTCGCCTGGGACGATTATTGGGTGTTTTCGCCGCACTGGTGCTCTACCTGACCGCCGTGCAACACCTGACCAATCTCTATGCGGCCGAGCACGCCGGGGTCGAGCGCTTTATCTTGTTGGAGGGTGGCATCATTACCGCCCTGTTCTGGGTGGGCCAGGTGCTGGTCGGCGGTGTGTTGCCGTTGCTCATGGTATTTCGGAACACCAATCGCTGGATTGCACTTGCGTCGCTGCTCGTGATCATCGGCGGATTCGCCCAGGTCTACGTCATCGTGATTGGCGGGCAAGCCTGGCCGCTGAACCTGTTCCCGGGCATGGAGATCTCCTCCAGTTTTTACGACGGTGCTATCTCCGGATATGCACCGAGCCTGCCGGAAATCGCGCTCGGACTGGGTGGCGTGGCGCTGGCCGCGCTGCTCGTGCAGTTTGGCGTCAAGGTACTGCGATTCCTGCCGGCAACATTAGCGGACTCATCGCCGTGATCATGTTGAACCAGACGATCTCTTGCCACATCTATTAGTAGCAGCGACTCGTAAGTCCTCCGGCAAGACGACGGTGTCAGTCGGTCTGGCTGCCGCATTAGCGAACCGGGACCTGCTGGTACAGCCGTTCAAGAAAGGTCCCGATTATATTGATCCCATGTGGCTGCGATGCGCCGCAGGCAGAGACTGCTACAACCTCGATTTCTTCACCATGTCCGAGGCGGAGATGCTCGCGCTGTTTGCAGAAAAATCGGCTGGTGCGGACATCGGCCTGATCGAAGGCAATAAAGGCCTATTCGACGGTCTCGATGTCGAAGGTGCGGACAGCAACGCGGCGCTGGCGAAGTTGCTATCGGTGCCGGTAGTGCTGGTTGTCGATACGACCGGCATGACGAGAGGAATCGCACCATTAATCACCGGCTACCTGGGCTTCGATTCGGAGGTCGATATTCGTGGCGTGATCCTTAACAACGTCGGTGGCCCGCGCCATGAGGGCAAGCTGCGCGCGGCACTGGAGCGTTATACCGATACCGAGGTGCTGGGAGCCATCGGGCGCGATCGATCACTGCAAATTCCCGAACGCCACCTGGGTTTGATTCCGGCGAACGAAGCCGGGCAGGCTGTAGCTATGACTCAGAAGCTGGCCGATGCGGTCGCGGCGGATGTCGATATTGATCGTATTTTGAAGATAGCTGCCACTTGTGAGATGCCGGTGGCCAAGACGGAATCAGCCCCCGCGGTGACCACGCCCGGTCCGGACATACGTATCGCCATCGCGCGTGACGCTGCCTTCGGTTTCTATTATCCCGATGACCTTGACGCATTTGCGGACGCTGGCGCTGTGCTGGTTCCCTTCGATGCACTTCGTGATCGCAAATTACCGGAAGCGGATGCATTGTTTATCGGCGGTGGCTTTCCCGAAACGCATATGACAGCCCTGTCCGAGAACCAGGATCTGCTTGCAGATATCAGGCAAAAGCTGGCCGCGGGCATGCCGGCGTACGCCGAGTGCGGTGGACTTATGTACCTGGCACACAGCATCCAGTGGGGCGACGCAAAGTGTCCGATGGTCGGGGCGATACCCGGCGACATCGTGGTTGGGGATCGGCCGCAGGGCAGGGGTTATGCAGTACTGGAGGAAACGGGCACCGGGCTGTGGCCAATGGCATCAGCAAACATCCCTGTACATGAATTCCACTATTCCCGACTGCAGAGCCTGTCCGGTAAACTGAGTTTTGCCTACAGGGTGCTGCGCGGTCATGGCATTGATGGTCAACAGGATGGGCTGGTCGTCGGGAACCTTCTGGCGAGCTTCACGCATCAGCGAAATACACAGACTAATCAATGGGTTGAGCGATTTGTGACGTTTGCCAGGAAAGCACGGGAAGGTAAGGATTAGTAAAATCGAATGTGCTAATATCTTTTGCAAATAGCGCGTTGACAATAAAGACCAACATTGGGGTGATTTAATGTTTACGAGTAATCCGTATGCCGAACTCTCGGCATTCATACCGCCCTCTGTCATGCAGACTTTCATCATCGTCATGGCGATCCTGGTGGCGGGCGGCACGATATACGAAGTCCTGCACAAGAAGAGCGCCAGGTATTTCCGCGAGAACATGCGGAAATCAAAATCCATTGCAACGGAGAAAGTTGGTGCAGGGGACATGGTCTCCATGGCGATCAAGACTGCGATTGTTGACGTCGCGGCATCCGGCGAATTCTGCGACGCGCGGCGCAGAATCGCCCATCTCCTGGCCATGTACGGTTTTGTCGCTTACGTGATTACGACCGCCATGATGATCTTCTGCTACGAGACCACCACTACTCCTGCCATCGTCGTGCAACTGTGGTGGATCGGGGCTCTTATGATCTGCCTTGGCGGCTACTGGTTCTGGTTTTTTATTCGGGTCGACGTTGCCGCAGAGGGCAGTTCACCGTTTCGCATCATGCGTGCTGACCTGTTCATACTGTCGCTGCTCGCGAGCGCGACCTTTGCGCTGCTCTGGGCGTACCTGCAGGCGAGAGGCAACCCATGGGCGGATGCGGCATTCATTTTGCACATCATCGCCACGACCGTGCTCTTTGGTTCCGTTGCCTGGTCCAAGTTTGCACATATGTTTTTCAAACCCGCAGCGGCCTTTGAAAAACGCGTGTCAGCAGCGAATGGTTCGAGGAGCAATCTGCCGGCTCCTGCCGACATACCTGAAACGTTCGGTAGCGTGGATCATCATCCCCGAAATTATTAAGAGGAACGGAACAAAATGCCCACTTTTGTTTATATGACTCGTTGCGACGGCTGCGGACATTGTGTCGATATCTGCCCGTCCGACATCATGCACATCGATCCCACCTATCGTCGCGCTTACAACATCGAGCCCAACATGTGCTGGGAGTGCTACTCCTGTGTGAAGGCGTGTCCGCAAAACGCGATCGACGTACGCGGCTATTCTGACTTCGCCCCGCTGGGCCACAGTGTTCGTGTACTCCGGGAGGAGGAGAAGGCCACCATCTCCTGGAAGCTCAAGTTCCGCGATGGCCGCGAGAAAAATTTTGAGTCCCCGATCCGGACCACACCTTGGGGATCGATCAAGCCGCCGACCGATTTCGACGTGCCCAGCGATGATGCAATCAATTCGCAGGACCTTGCGCACGAACCGGACGGACTCAATATTGCTGAGCTGCCCGCGCTATCTCGGGATCAGCTCAAGAAGGGAGTGGTCTGATGGGTTTGTTCTCGGGAAGGAAAACGGTTTTCGTTGATTCGGATGTTCTCGTCATCGGCGGTGGTATGGCTGGCTGTGGAGCCACCTACGAATCCAGGCACTGGGGACGTGATAAAAAGGTTGTTGTTGTAGAGAAGGCCAACATCGAGCGCAGTGGCGCCGTCGCGCAAGGCCTGTACGCGATCAACTGTTATATGGGCATGCAGTGGGATGAGAATCAGCCCGAGGACCATGTTCGCTACGCCCGCAACGACCTTATGGGTCTCGTACGCGAGGACCTGGGCTACGATATCGCCCGGCATGTCGACGCCTCGGTACACATGTTCGAGGAGTGGGGCCTGCCGATCATGAAGGACCCGGAAACCGGCCAGTATCTTCGCGAAGGCAAGTGGCAGATCATGATTCACGGCGAAAGCTACAAGCCGATCGTCGCCGAGGCCGCGCGCAAAGCCGCTACCAAAGTTTACAACCGCATCATGGTCACCCATTTGCTGATGGACAAGAAGAAGGCTAACCGGGTCGCCGGTGCCGTTGGCTTCAACGTTCGCACCGGCGAGTTCTATGTCTTCCAGGCCAAGGCCGTCATCGTCGCGGCCGGTGGTGCGTCGCACATCTACAAGCCCCGTGCTACCGGCGAAGGTATGGGACGGACATGGTATGCACCGTGGAGCAGTGCCTCAGCGTATGCGTTGCCTATTCTCGCCGGCGCCAAGATGACGCAGATGGAGAACCGGATCGTTCTGACCCGCTTCAAGGACGGTTATGGTCCGGTCGGTGCCTACTTCCTGCACCTCAAGACCTACACCGAGAATGCCTACGGCAATGAATACGAGTCGACCTGGCATGAGCACACCAGGGCAATAGTCGGGGATTACGTTGATCATCTGCCGGTGCCGACTTGCCTGCGAAATCACGCCTTCCTCGAAGAGGTCAAAGCGGGTCGCGGGCCCATTCGCATGGTCACCAAGGAGGCCTTCCAGGATCCGCACAAGGAAACGGTTGGCTGGGAGAACTTCCTGGGCATGACCATTGGTCAGGCAGTCGTCTGGGCATCGCAGAATATCGACCCCAAGTACACCAATCCCGAACTCACGACATCCGAGCCGTACGTCATGGGTTCGCATGCTACTTGCTCTGGCGCGTGGGCGAGCGGTCCGGAGGACTATGCCCCCGACGAATATCAGTGGGGCTACAACCGAATGATGACGGTCGATGGCTTGTTCGGCGCCGGCGACACCATTGGCGGTACGGCGCACAAGTTCTCGTCCGGTTCGTTCGCCGAGGGCCGGATTGCCGGTAAAGCAGCGATCAAGTACATCAACGACCTGGGCAAGGAGACGCCGGAAGTCAGTGAAGCGGAATATAAAAATCTCGAGAAGGTCGTCTTCCAGCCGATGGAGAACTATGCGGTTGGTCGCAACGAGATCGTCGCGGGAACCGTTTCGCCGAGCTACCTGTTGCCAATGCATGGTCTGCAGCGTCTCGAGAAGATCATGGACGAATACGTCGGTGGTATCAGCTCGCACTACATGACCAACGAACCGCTGCTTACTCGCGGGCTTGAGCATCTCGAGATGCTCAAGGAAGACCTCGACCATCTCGGGGCCGAGGACCTGCACCAGTTGATGCGGGCGTGGGAGCTCAATCACCGGGTAGTGGCTTCAGAGTGTGTGACGCAGCACACGATGTTCCGTAAGGAAACGAGGTGGCCAGGGTACTACTATCGTGGCGATCACATGAAGCTGGATGACACCGATTGGCACTGCTTTACATTGTCCCAGTACGACAAGGAATCCGGGAATTGGGAGATGGAGAAGGCTCCCGTCTACCACATCGTCGACTAATCAGATCGTATGAGTGACCCGAACGATCCGTGTCTGTTTTGCGTCCCGCGTGGTGTGACGCGGAGCAACGAGCTGGCCTGGTGCACCCGGGACAGTTACCCCGTTAGCCCGGGTCATTCGCTGATTATTCCGTTCCGGCACACCAACAGCGTTTTCGATCTCACTCGCGAAGAGATGATCGCTTGTATGGAGCTAATTGTGGACGAGCAGCAGGTGCTGGATAGCGAATTTAATCCGGACGGCTATAACGTCGGTGTGAATTCGGGCGCGGCGGCGGGGCAGAGCATCTTCCACGTCCACATTCACCTGATTCCCCGTTTCAGCGGGGACTCCGATCGTCCCCAGGGTGGTGTGCGACAGGTGATTCCCGAAAAAGCAGCTTACGTCCGTCGCTCATAGCAATTGCGCGCGATTACGCAAACAGCCATCGGTGAGAGCGATTCCAGGCGCTCGACCCGGATGTTTTGAAAACCTGCGTCACGCAGATTCCCGACCATTTGATCCCCCGCAGACAACGCCGCTTCGTCGCTTACCGATCCGACCCGAGGTTGAAATGTAAATGCCAGTTGCCCGGAGCTACTGAGCCGTTGGCCAAGCATCTGAAATGTACTGATGGGATCATTCCAGAACATGACGACATTGATTCCGAAGATATGATCGAATGGTCCGTCGAGTGCCTTGTCTGTCGCTTGACTGAGTTCTTCCGCCGACCCGATAATCAAGCGGACCCGGCCATCACGGATAGCCTGGCGATTTTTCCTGGCCGCCATGTCATGCATTGTTTTCGAATAATCCAGTCCAACGACCCGTCCACTTTTGAGGCATCCGGCAACCTGGGCGAGGGCGATGCCCGGGCCGGAGCCTACTTCCAGTACCTGATGCGATGGCTTCAAATCGAGCAAGCCGACGGTCCAACGGTTGCGCAATTTATTAGATGCTCGATGGGCCATTATGCTGCCTGCCAAACGGCCAACAAAACCATGTGGCCGGCCAAACTGGCTAATGAGGTATTTCTTCATCTGGTTCTGCTCCGTTCACTGAAAACTTCGAATGGCCGCTTTGCGTCGACCGATTGAAATCGCTGTCATTACCGGACGTTCGGAATCAGGGTCCCATCGGAAGGCCGCACTCCTTGACCGATTTTTCTGCCGAAGCCATAATCTCGCGCAGGGCATCCGACACCTCTATTTCCGTTTCTGTTTTCTTGTCTCCGATCGTCGAGTATTTCGTTAGCTTTTCGGAGGTACCCCTAACGATTACGATATGTTCGCCCGGCCTCAGCGCGCCCATACGCCTCATATCAGCCGGCGTGCAGTGAGCGATAAGTTCCTCTTCGTCTAACTCCAGTACATTTCCATTCTCGTCCCAGGCTGTTTTCGTCGGCGGCCCACCTTTGGCCCTGGTCGACTCACATTGCTTTTGTCCGTTTTCATACCACCTGGTTGAGGAGACAGTCTGACGACCAGGATCGGCATACTCATCAGATTTCAATTGACCGTTTTCCCACCACTCGGTGTTACGGCCACTCAAAAGATCGTCGGTAAAAATCGCTTCTGCTGCCTTCTGGCCAGTTACGTACCAGGATGTTAATACGCCATTCTTCATGTTGTTGGCGTAGGACCATTCGTACTTTTTATTCCCGTTCTTGCACCATCTTGTAGACAGCCCGTGCCGTGCACTATTCACATAGTGGGTGATGGCCATCAGTTGCCCGCTCGAATACTAAAATGATTCCGGCCCGGTTTTCGCGCCGTTCTCGTAAGTTGTTTCAGAAACTTTGTTGCCAAGCTTGTCCCACTCTGTCCGAGCACCATGCACTCGACCATCGACATAACTTTCTTCGTACGCTTTGCTGCCATCATACCGAGTACTTATGACCAACCCAGAGTAAGGCACATTCGAACCGACCTGGTAAATAAGGAAGCTTTTCTCAACGATCTGGTTGGGTGAAATAGCCGGAGTCTCTGCGATTGCCAGTTGCAGTGACACAATCTGGACCAGGAAAATAATGTTGAAACAGAAAGCTCTTTTCATCGCATCAAATTTCAGGGGTACAAGCCGAGTTAGTCGTTTCGACCCAACGACACGTCAGCAGTTTATCACCTGGGCGACTGCTTCCGGCCAGGAGCGGATGTTCCCGGTTGCTTGCGAAGCCAAAAATCCACAAGAATTATGACGTTATCGCACATAGGTAATAATACTTATTTTTATTAGCTTCTGTACGTACTAGTACGTATCATGCTGTTGTCAAACAATACGAAAAACTACGGGTCCTCATTTCTTCCGAGGAGTCAAAAATACCAATTCAAGGTTCCCAAGAGCAGTGGGCTGTCGGATTCAAGGCCAGAAATTTATCTAATTGTCGCGACGTGGCGAGATCCATACCGACCTGGGCTAAGAAGTTCGTCGTTATTAGATTTGACATAATCAGACGAGGTGAACGAAATGAAAATACAAAAAAGACTGTCTCTACTGACCAGCGCCATCCTGGTATTAGCACTTGCTGCACCAGCGACTGCCGAGCATGGTGGAAAATCAACATTTCAAGCAGCTAACTTTCACGACTTCCCGGGTGGAACTATTGATCAGCCCGGTGCCGGCACGTTGACCCGAACGAAACAGTCGATTCACGCGAACTTAGCGTTAAGTGGACTGGATCTGGGCGCTGCCTACACGGTGTGGTGGATCATCTGGAATAAACCCGAAAAATGCGCGGCCTTACCCTGTGGCCTCGGTGATCTGGGCGTTGACGGCAACGCGGTAATTTATGCGACCGGATTTGTCACCGCGGAAAGCGGAGCGGCAAATGTTACCGCCGATCTGGTAGCCGGAAAGCTACCCAAAGGCATGTTTGTGCATCCCTTTTTTCCAGGACAATTGAAACGCGGTAATGGATTTGGCGTGGAAGCTCACATGCTTGTGCAATCGCACGGCTCGATCTGGCCCGGCATGGTCGATGTACAGATATCCGAGGATGGGGGGGCATGCAACCCCGCGTGCGCTGGTCAGCAAGGGATCATGTTTTTGCCATAGGGCTGACCCGCAGTTACCTATTGTTGGACGTCCTTTTTCCGGGCTTTGGCCAACGCATCGCCCGGTAGGGATACGATCCAAATATGGGCTCGGATCGGGCTCTTGTTATGGTTGCAGTCTACTATGCTGGCTGAAACTTCGCCGGCTCCTGATTCTGTAAATGTTCGTACGTTTGCCAACGCCGGTCGATTTGTTCCTGCGCAGCCTGCAGGAGATGCTCGGCATCTTCGGGATTGGTTCGCGTAAGAATCTTGTAGCGCATCTCGTTGTACGCGTAGTCCTTGAACGGGATGCTGGGACGTGGCGAGTCCAGAACGAATGGCTTCTTGCCGGCATCACGCAGTGCGGGGTTATAGCGAATCAATGGCCAATAGCCGCTGGCTGTCGCGAGCTTCTGCTGTTTCATGCCATCGCCCATGTCATAACCGTGCGCGATGCAATGACTGTAGGCGAGCAGCAGTGACGGGCCTTCGTATTCTTCCGCCTCACGCATTGCGAGCAGCGACTGTTGCGCATTGGCGCCCATGGCGATCTGGGCAACGTAGACATTGCCGAATGAGATCGCCTGTAGTGCGAGGTCCTTCTTGCCGACACGTTTTCCAGCGGTCGCAAATTTTGCTGATGCACCAAGCGGCGTGGCCTTGGACATCTGGCCGCCGGTATTCGAATAGACCTCAGTATCGAGGACAATGATGTTGACGTTTCTGCCGCTGGCCAGCGCATGGTCGAGGCCACCGGAGCCAATATCGTAGGCCCAGCCGTCGCCGCCGACGAGCCAGACGCTGCGCCGCACGAGATGGTCGACGATCGACAACATCGCAGCAGCCTGATCATTGTGGCCGTTGTTCAGCATGTCCTTCAGCATTGCTTTCAAGCGCGTGACACTACTCCGCTGAGCGCGAATCTCGCTGCCAACACGTTGACTGGCGTTAATCAACTGATCGGCAAAGTCCGCGCCGATTTGCGGCGCTAGCTCGGCGACCAGCTCCTTGGCAATTTTCATATGATGGTCGGCGGCAATGCGCATTCCCAGTCCGAATTCGGCGTTGTCCTCAAAGAGTGAATTCGACCAGGCCGGACCGGAGCCTTCCTTGTTCTTGCTCCACGGCGTCGTGGGCAGGTTGCCGCCGAAGATGGATGAGCAGCCGGTGGCATTGGCGACCAGCAGTCGGGGCCCGAATAACTGCGACAACATTCTTACATAAGGTGTCTCCCCACAACCGGCACATGCGCCGGAGAATTCGAATAGCGGTTCCAGGAACTGCGTACCCCGGACCGAGGAGAAATCGATTTTTGCGCGATCGTTGAACGGCAGCTGGTCAAAAAACTCGATATTCTTTTTTTCTTCCTCGAGTACTGGCGCTTTGTCTGCCAGGTTGATCGCGCGAAATTCCGGGTCCTTCGGGCTCCTCACCGGGCATGCGTCCACGCAAAGATTACAACCCGTGCAGTCTTCCAGGTACACCTGCAACGTGTAGCGCGTCTCCGGAAAGCCACGCGCGCTGATGGGTGCGGACGGGAAAGCGTCGGGTGCACCATTGAGCGCACTCTCATGGTAAAACTTTGCGCGGATCACGCTGTGCGGACAGACGAAGCTGCAGTTGCCGCATTGAATGCAAAGATCGGATTCCCACGCGGCAACGAGATCGGAAACATTACTTTTCTCCCAGCGCGTCGTGCCACTGGGGTAGGTACCATCGACCGGGATCTTGCTAACCGGCAGATCGTCGCCGTGACCGCGCATCATGGTCGCTGTAACTTCCCGGACGAAGCGGGGTGCCTCGGCAGGCACCGGTTCATCCAATGGTCTCGAATTGGTGACAGTCGCCGGGACATCCACTTCCTTAAGATGATCGAGCGCTGCATCCACGGCAGCAAAGTTCTGGTCAACGACGGCCTGGCCTTTGGCGCGATAGGTCTTCTCAATCGCGTCCTTGATCTGGCGAATGGATTCATCCCGCGGCAGGACGCCGGACAGTGCAAAGAAGCAGACCTGCATGATCGTATTGATGCGCTGACCCATGCCGGTATCTTTGGCAACACGAGACGCATCGATAACGTAAAACCGGATTTCAAGATCGAGGATCGATTGCTGCACCGGCTGCGGCAATTGTTCCCAGACATCATCAGGCGAATAAGGACTGTTAAGCAGGAATACCGCACCTTCAGCCGCAGTACGCAGTACCTCAATCTTTTCGACCAGGTTGAACTTGTGACAGGCGATGAAATTCGCCGATTGAATCAGGTAAGGCGCGTGGATCCGTTCCGGGCCGAAGCGCAGATGTGAGACGGTGCGCGAGCCGGACTTCTTGGAGTCGTAGACAAAATACCCCTGGCAGAAGAGATCCGTATTTTCGCCAATGATCTTTATGCTGTTCTTGTTGGCGCCCACGGTGCCATCGGAACCGAGACCGAAAAACAACGCACGTGTCGTATCGTCGCTTTCGATATTAAATGCGGCGTCGAAATCCAGGCTGGTGTTGGTGACGTCATCGTGAATGCCGATCGTGAAGTGATTCTTCGGTGTTGCGTTGGCCAGTTCCTCGTAAATAGTTTTAACCATGGCTGGCGTGAATTCCTTGGACGACAAGCCGTAGCGACCGCCGATTACGCGCGGCATAGTCGCCAGACGTCCGTCGCCGGTCGCTTCAGCGAGGACCGCAATAACGTCCAGGTAAAGCGGTTCACCGCTGGCGCCGATCTCCTTGGTTCGATCCAGCACGGCAATTGAGCGAACGGATTCAGGAATCGCTGCCAGTAAATGTTCTGCGGAGAACGGGCGAAAGAGCCTGACATTGACAACACCAAGTCCTTTTTCCGACAACGCGTCGATCGTCTGGCTAACGGTTTCCGCAGCCGAGCCCATCACAACGATTACGCGCTCTGCCTTTGGATCGCCGTGGTAGTCAAACAAGCCATACTGCCGGCCCGTCATGTTCGCAAATCGGTCCATGGTCCGTTGCACGATCGCCGGCGTCGCCTGGTAGAACTTGTTGACAGTTTCGCGGCCCTGGAAGTAAACATCAGGGTTTTGTGCCGTACCACGAATAAATGGATTGTCCGGGTTGAGCGCGCGTTTGCGATGTTCATACACCAGTTCGACGTTGATCATCTCTCGGATGTGTTCGACCGGCAGTACATCGATCTTGTTGATCTCGTGCGAGGTTCGAAAACCATCGAAGAAATGCACAAATGGTACGCGTGCCTCGAGCGTTACCGCATGGCTGATCAGCGCCAAATCCTGTGCGGCCTGCACGGAGGAGGCTGCAAGAAAGGCAAATCCCGTGGTGCGCGCCGCCATCACATCCTGATGATCGCCAAAAATCGACAAGGCTTGCGCGGCGAGTGAGCGAGACGCGACGTGGAATACTGCAGATGTCAGCTCACCCGCGATCTTGTACATATTGGGCAACATCAGCATCAAACCCTGCGATGCCGTGAAGGTCGTGGTTAACGCACCGGTCTGCAGGGCGCCGTGCGCGGTGCCGGCCGCACCACCTTCGCTTTGCATTTCAATGATGTCCGGGACCTGGCCCCAGATATTGACCTTGCCGCCGGCTGCCCAGACATCCGCGTGCTCGGCCATTGTGGACGATGGTGTGATCGGAAATATCGAACAGATTTCGCTGACGGAGTAGGCGACGCGCGCAACCGCCTCATTGGCGTCGAGTGTTTGCTTGTTGCCGGTCATACCGTGGCTTGGTCTGTCCCGGGTTCATCGATCATATCGATCGCATGACAGGGGCACTGTTCGTAACAGACCGCGCAGCCTGTGCACAGGTCATAGTTGTAGCGGTAACGCTTCCCTGATCCGAGCTTGATGATGGCGTCTTCCGGGCAGGCGCCATAACAGCCATCGCATTCAAAACAATTGCCGCAGGACAAGCATCGTTTTGACTCGAACAGCGCATCTGCTTCTGACAGGTTTTGCATGATCTCGTCGAAGCCGCTTTGTCGTTCCGCAATGGGCAGTTGCTCCTGTTCGACCTGCGGTGCGGAAGTGCGATACCAGAGTTGTACCTGTTCGTGACTTACCAGTTCATGCCGCTCCGGTGCTGTATAGGTTTTGCCGTCAAGGTAAGCATCAATATGGCGTGCGGCCTGCTTGCCATGTCCGACCGCGATGGTCACCGAACGTTCGCTTGGCACCATGTCGCCGCCTGCGAAGATCCCTTCATGTCCGGTCATCATGTTCTCGCCGACGATGACGGTCTGGTCTATTTTGAATTCAATCCCGGGTACCTTTTCGAGGAATCCGGTATCCGAATCCTGGCCGATTGCGAGAATTAATGAATCAACCTCTAGAGTTTCAAACTCGCCCGTCGGTTGTGGACGGCCATTCTCATCCAGTTCCATCACTTCCACTTTGAACGTGGTCTGATCGATCTCCTTGATGGTTCTTAACCAGTTGATCTTGACGCCTTCCTCGAGTGCTTCATCGGCTTCGAAGTCGTGCGCCGGCATGCTGCTGCGATCGCGGCGGTAGATAATGATTGCTTCGTCTACTCCCAGCCGTTTGGCGGTGCGTGCGGCATCCATCGCGGTATTGCCGCCACCGTAAATCGCCACACGGCGACCGAGCTTCGGCTTTTCGCCTTCATTCGTACTACTTAGGAAACTGACTGCATCGAGCATCTTGCCAGCGTCCCGGCTCGGGATTTCTATCTTCTTGCTGATATGTGCCCCAACCGACACGAACACCGCATCAAACTTGCCCGCCTTTTTCTCAGCAAGTACGTCTTCCACACGGTGATTCAAGACAATCTTTACACCCATATCCTCGATGCGTTGAATTTCCGCCTGCAGTTCTTCCCGCGGCATGCGGTACTTGGGTATACCAAAATGGATCATGCCGCCAGCCAGGGGACCAGCTTCGAGAATCTCGACTTTGTGTCCCATGCGGGTCAGGTGATAGGCGGCGGAAAGACCGCTGGGGCCTGCGCCCACAATCATGATTTTCTTGCCAGTGGTCTTGGCTGGCGGTGGCAGGGACCAGCCTTTTTCCAGCGCCAGGTCGCCGAGGTAGCGCTCGACCGCGTGGATGCTGACGGTGCTGTCCGTGTAGGCGCGATTACACACATCTTCACAGGGGTGGTAACAAACGCGACCGTGAATGGCCGGCAATGGATTGTCCTTGACGAGTACCTGCCAGGCAGCCTCGAATTGCCCGCCCTGAGCCAGGTCCAGCCACGCCTGGATGTTCTCGCCGGCGGGGCAGGCATCGTTGCACGGCGGGAGAAAATCGACGTATTCGGGCCGCCGAGTGCGCGATGCACCCGTGCCCAAGCCGTGTCCCGTCAGGTCTACCCGCTTTGTGAGGTCTGTACTTGCCATGTTCTTGTATCAATCATAAACAGCGTCGAGGGCATCGTCACTAGGTTATTTAGCTATCTGCCGGCACACGGTGTAATGGCAGTGATAAATCAAAAATGGCCGGATAAGTGTTTTTATCCGGCCGAAATGCGCTAAAATGGCCGGGTAATCTCTCGAATACTCGGTTATATGGCCAGAAAAGCTCAACGTGAAGCTGTTCTCGAGGCGCTAAGGCGAAGCCAGGTGCCACTGTCTGCAGATGAGATCGTACGCCAGGCAGGTTCGGAGTTGCCGCAGCGAACGCTGCGCCGCTGGTTGTCCGAATGGGTGGAGCAGGGTTTGATCGCGCGCAGAGGCGTTGGTCGTGCGACTCGTTATCGGCATCTGGAGGCGCTGGTTGACGCAAACGTGCCCTCGTCTTCGCCGTTGGAGTTCTTGCGCGGCCTCGACAGCGACTTGAAAAGGGAATTGCTGGCCCAGATCCGCGACCTCTGGACGCACACGTCTACTGCACTCGAAGGGAATACGCTGTCGCTCGGAGACACGCATTTCCTTTTGCAGGAAGGGCTGACAATTTCCGGCAAGCCAATCAAGGATCATCAGGAAGTCCTTGGGCATGCCCGCGCCATCGAATTGCTCTATCGATGCCTGCAAGAATCACTCACCGAGAGCATCATTTTTGAATTGCACAAGGCGGTGCAGACTGACCAGGTAACGGATATCCACAAACCTGACGGTGCATGGAAAGTGGAGCCGAATGGCACGCACATGGTCGCGACGGATGGCCGCCAGGTGTTCATCGACTACGCGATGCCCGCGATGGTTCCTGAATTAATGGCCGAGATCATAGAATTTGCGAATGCAATTAACGTCGATGAAGTCTCTGCGGCGACAGCACACGAGTACTACTCGAGAATTCACATGGGCATCGTCCATGTCCACCCGTTTTGGGATGGTAATGGCCGCATTGCCCGCTTGCTTGCCAACATTCCGTTGCTCAAGGCCGGGCTGCCGCCACTGACGATTCCTGAGGAACGACGGCGCGAGTATCTACAACTTTTGGCCGACTACCAGATAGCGATCGGCCAACTGGATGAAACGACCGGTGTCTGGCCGGATGAGTCCCTGTTGTCGGATTTCAATCGCTTCTGTGAGTCATGCTTCGGGACGATACGAGACCTGGTCGTGGCCGCTTTCGAGGTGCAGAAAAGGCGGGTCTGATTCCTATCGCACGTATCCCGCCTCGGCGAGCAATGTCAGCAGTCCGATCTGGATTGCGAGGTGGCTATCCACGTTTTGCCAAGACTCGGCCGGCGAATGTGAGTCATCGCTATTGCCGCCGCGGCTCATCGTAATAGCCGGAACGCCAATCGATAATGGATGGTTGGCGTCGGTTGATGAGATATCAATGTCTGATTCGATGCCGAGTTCGTGCATCGCGGCCGCGGCATGTTGTGCCAGTTGCGAATCGCGATCACCACGAGCAGCGGGGCGAGTACCGACGCGTTTCACATCGACGGTGAGTTCATCGCCTTCGGTCCGAGCCGCATTTTCTGCAGCCAGCGCGTCCTGCACAGCACGTTGCAGCACCGCGTCAATCTCGTCGAGCTTGGCCTGGTCGCCGGAGCGCATGTCGACTTCCATCCAGGACTCAAACGGAATGGAATTAATCGATGTACCACCACCGATCCGGCCAACACTGAAACTCGTCTTTTCACCGCTTTCCGTTACGATCGGTGCTTGCTCGGAAAAGTTTGCGATGGCGCGACCCAGTGCGTGATGCGGATTGGCGGTGCCGAATGCACCCCAGGAATGTCCTCCTGGGCCCGCAAACGTAACCCGGTAGCGATGCGATCCCACGCCGCCGTAAATAATGCGCCCCGTCTCGCCGCCGTCGACGGCAATCAGCCTGTCGATCTGCGGGCCGCCTTCGCGAAACAGGTGTTTGACGCCACGCAAGTCGCCGAGGCCCTCTTCACCGACGTTGCCGATGAACAGGATGTCGGCGTTTGTTTCAATCGCGGCATGTTGCAGGGCGCGCAGTACTCCGAGGACGACGACGAGACCACGCGTATTGTCTCCGATCCCCGGTGCAAACAGTGTGTCGCCATTAACTCGCACTGTTACATCCGTGTCCGCAGGAAATACGGTGTCGAGATGTGCTGAGTAAGCGATGACACGATTTCCCGAGCGACCTGGTCGTCTACCGATCACATTACCGACCTCGTCTATCGCAACATCGGACAGTCCGGATGCATGCAGCATTGCCGCGAATCGTGCAGCGCGTTTGTCCTCAGCGAAGGGTGGGGCGGGAATCTCGGTGAGCTCTATGAGATCGCTCAATAACTGCGATTCCATAGCAACAACGTGAGCGAGAGAATTCTGGATTCGCGGGTCTGCGGCAAGCGCGGACATTGAGTCCTGCACTGCCGGCGAAACAATAACTGAATCAGGTTCGTCGACGACCTCCGGCTCTGCGCCCACCACAATTCCAAGCGATACAAGACCGAGGGAGAGAAGGAGCCAGGGTAGTTTTCGATGCATTATTCGCGCTTCACGTTGCGGTTTCAGCGATCATTCTACCTTCGATTACGCGAAATTACGTTTGTGACGGATTTCCGAATAGGCAAGCTCCGTTATCTGGCGTAAGTTCTCAACATGTATATAGAGTATCCGGTATGAGTCCTCAGTCTGAACAGAAGCAGTGAAAGCCGTCGTATACAGGGCCTTTGCCGCACGGCCCGAAATCGAACAAATAGCCGATCCAATACCTCGCAGCGATGGCGTCGTACTCAAAGTCATGGCAAGCGGTGTTTGCCTGAGTGACTGGCACGGCTGGCAGGGAAATGATCCGGATATTGAATTACCGCATGTTCCGGGTCATGAACTGGCGGGCGTAGTTGAGGCTGTTGGCGAAGACGTTGGTAAATGGCAGGTAGGCGACCGGGTCACGGTACCGTTTGTTGGCGGATGTGGTAAGTGCCCGGAATGCCAATCGGGAAACCATCAGGTTTGCGACCACCAGTTCCAACCGGGATTTACTCATTGGGGTTCGTTTGCCGAGTACGTGGCAATTCATTATGCCGACGTAAATCTTGTTCGTTTGCCAGAAGAGTTGGAATTTCAAACGGCGGCGAGTTTGGGTTGCCGGTTCGCCACATCATTTCGAGCGATTGTGGATCGGGGCAAGGTATCGGCCGGCCAGTGGGTTGTCGTGCATGGCTGCGGTGGCGTTGGTCTGTCGGCAATAATGATTGCCAGTGCGCTTGGTGCGAAAGTCGTAGCGATCGACATTTCTGATGAAAAGCTGGCGTTGGCCACTCAGCTAGGTGCATTTGCCGGCCTCAATGCCAATTCAGTCACCGATGTTGCTGATGCCATACGAGATCTGACAGGCGGCGGCGCTCATGTCTCGGTGGACGCGATAGGGAATGCAGAAGTCTGTTTCAATTCAATCGATAGCCTTAGGAAGCGTGGCAAACATATTCAGATCGGATTGATGGTGGGTAAAAATAGCAGGCCCAATATTCCGATGGACAAAGTGCTTGCGAACGAACTGGAAATACTCGGCAGTCATGGCATGCAGGCGCATCGCTATGTCGAGATGTTAGAAATGATTACAGCTGGTCAATTGTCGCCAGAGAAATTGATCGGGAGGACCATCAATCTTGATGAATCCATTGCGGTTCTCACATCAATGAATGACTTTAGTACGACCGGCGTGACGATGATTACAGAGTTCTAGGCCACAGGAAGCCACTGCTGCCTCGCCCCGGCGGCTAGAACCTGACGGAATAGCCCCATAACCAATCAGTCTCCGCGCACCGTTGCCTATAGCTGCTGCGACTATAGACTCAAGTAGCGAATATTTACTAATGGAGCACAGGTTATGAGTGCGCAGCCGGAAAAGAAAGTCGTTGAGCTTTACGACGCACCTGGTCAACAAGAACGTCATGTCTACGACAGCATCGTCGAGCTCTCACCCAGTCCCGACAATCCGACACCGATGGTGCGGCTTAGCGAGCGCTTCAATCCGCACGCCGACTACGACGTATTGTTGAAGCTGGAAGGCATGAATCCGTTTGGCTCCATCAAAGATCGCACGGCACTGTTCATGCTGAGGGGTCTGCAGCTCAAAGAAGGCCAGATTGTGGTTGAGCCTTCGGCGGGTAATACGGGCATTGCTCTTGCTGCCATGGCCAATGCTCAAAACAGGCAGGTAGAGATCGCGGTTCCGGACGGTGCGCCGGAGGAGCAGAAGTTACTGCTGCAATTACTTGGTGCTGAATTGATTGAGGTGGACGACGAGCTTTGCCCGGTATTTCCATCGGAAGGTGCTCGTGGTGTTGTCAAAAGTATGGTCGAAAGCGAGGCCTATGGCGGCAAGTATGTCAGCCCGAATCAGTATGAGAGTGCGCTCAACGTGGAGGCACACTACCGTACGACCGGGCCAGAGATCTGGCAGCAGACGAACGGAGAAATAGACTATTTCTTCGCCGGCATCGGTACCGGCGGCACGATCAGCGGCGTTGGCCGTTATCTCAAGGAACAAAATCCGGACATAAAAATCATCGGTGTTGAGCCAGCCAACCGCCAGCATCGTCTTGCCGGACTAAAACGCATTACCGGGCTACCAGACGAACACTATCCGAAAATTCTCGATCCGAATTTGCTCGACGACCTCGTCTCGGTTACCGATGAGGAAGCATTCAAGGCCGGTATCGAAGTCGCACGGAAGGAGGGCATCATGGTCGGGCCGACCACGGGTGCGGTTCTGCACGCGGCAATGCACGCGGACATTCCGAAAAACGGCAGAGCCGTTCTGATTTCTGCTGACAACGCGATCAAGTACGTTAGCGCCTATTCCGACTACCTCTGATACGAGGTACCGAACTCAGGTAGATATGCCACAATCCTGTTCTTCGCGGAACAGAGTGCATAGATTGTGACAGAGCCGTGGTTGGAGCGTTGGCGGGAAGGCAAAACCGGATGGCACGAGGCGCAAGGCAACCTGAGACTTCAGAAGTATTGGACCGCGTCCGGAAAGCGCGTCCTCGTGCCGCTTTGTGGAAAGACCGTCGATCTGATCTGGCTCGAACGCCAGGGTAATGAGGTCGTCGGGGTCGAATTATCAGATATTGCCGTACAGGAGTTCTTCGAGGAAAACGAGATCGCGTACTCAATTGTTGAGGGTGCGCAAACCGCGTATGTGGCAGAGAATCACGCAATCACAATTTATTGCGGTGATTATTTCGAATTCTCCGAAGGCCCGTTCGATGCATATTACGATCGCGCTGCACTCATTGCTTTGCCGGCGGACATGCGTGGCGCCTACGTTGAGCACACACGATCATTGCTTGCTGCAGATGCCGAACAAATGATCATTACGCTTGAATACGATGAATCGATCGCGACCGGCCCGCCGTTCTCAGTGCCGGCAGGCGAGGTCCTTGCGTATTGGCCAGATCTGGAGCGCGTCGATGCCCACGACGATATTGAGAATGGTCCACCGAAGTTCCACGAGGCCGGCCTCAAAGAGATGATCCAGGTCGTTTGGCGTTCATAAGCAGCTAGTCGCTGTCCTTATAAACCGTAGCAAAGAGATAGTCGCAAATTGGGTACGTAATGTTGAAGTTGTACCGGGTCATCAGGCGCCTGTTGTGATGATGTAAGTGATGCTGTCGCAGGCGATCCATGAATGGCAATCTGCCGACCCAGGATTGTGGCTCCATATGGTAAGCAAAATGCAGCAATTCGTAATTGAGAAAATACAGGATTGCGGTCAGTACAAACAGAAAAGCAACGTTTGGCGATATCAGGATATACAGCAGCGCGCCTACCGGTAAGGCGAAGCAACCATTGAAGAAGAGCAGCATGAGCGGTGGAAACAGGACCGCCTTGAAGTCCTGGGTCGTGTCATAACTGGCGGCCTCTTCGGTAAAGAATGCGTGATGTTCGATTGTGTGGCGATTGAAAATCATGCCAAGAAATCGTGTCTTGTGGTGCATCGGTCCGCGGTGGCCCAGGTATTCACTTAGATTTGCATAGAGAAATGTCAGTGGAATGGTCAGCCACTCCAGTGGGCGTGTTTCCTCGAGCATCATCGCGCTAAAGAAAGCGATCAATAGGCTGACGCTGATCGTCGTAGTGAGGTGCAGCGGGCCGGAGTAACGCGGTGAGATATGCCGTTCACGAAAGGCGGCTCTGGTCTGTGTAACGGTTGCTGGGATCATGGACTCACTGTGACAGATGCATCTGATAAGAGATATCGGAATGGCGATGAGTAGATATATTTGTGAGAGCTCGCCACTCATTTGATCCAAGTGATTTGGCTGCGTGATTCGAGTTTTTGGTCATTCAGACGAGAAACGTGTGAAATGAACTATAGCACTAAGTGCTACAGTTATGGTCTAATGATGAGCGGCGTCAATGCAGGTATTTAAGACCAGAGCATTTGTTAAGTGGGCAGACGACGAAGGCCTTAATGATGGGGCTCTCGGCGCGGCGGTGGTCGAGATGGAACAAGGCCTTATTGATGCTCGACTGGGTGGTCAGGTGGTGAAGAAACGGGTGGCTTTACCCGGCCGCGGTAAACGCGGCAGCACCCGTACTTTGGTTATCTTCAGGCAAGGTGACAAGGCATTTTTCATCTATGGATTTGCGAAAAACGAACGCGCAAATATTACGGCGAAAGAACTACGAGCGTTGAAGTTATTGGCAAAGGAGTTATTGAGTTACTCGAAAGTAGCGCTTGCCAAAGCGTCTAAAGCTGGAGAATTGATCGAGATTGAGGTGGACGGCAATGGCTAAAAGAATTCTGAATACCGTGCATAAAACAGCACGTGGTCTGCACAAGACGGGCGTCATGCGCACGACGACCATGCGCGAATTCGATGCTGCGTGTCTTCCGCCGGTCAAGGCCTTAAGCGCTACACAGATCAAACGTCTGCGTACGCGTCACAAGGCCAGCCAGGCAGTGTTTGCAGCATATCTCAACACCAATCCGTCAACGGTGCAGAAATGGGAGCAAGGTCTGAAGAAACCCAACGGTCCGTCGTTGAAACTCTTGAATCTCGTCAATGAAAAAGGTCTGGAAGTGCTGGCCTGAGTTGCTCGTAATTTCGGGCCTGCCTCCCCGAATCCGGTACCTGGGCGTTAGTCAAAAGTGTGTGCCACGTCCCAGATTATGTCGGTTGGGGTGCTCTATGCTGCCATGACATACGTAATAGGTGGTTCCATGCGTAACGCTCTGGTCGTCTTACTTTCAGTCCTGGTGTGCAGCGCCAGCTCATTCGCGTCGGATGTGGCGGAAGAGCTCGGTTTGCAGGTCGAAATCCAGTCACCGTCCGCCGACTTCACGACCGGCGAGGGTGCAACAACAGTCGAGGTTGAGGGGATAGCATCGGCTATTGGCGGTGTGCGGTATCTCGACATGATTTTCCTCATGGACACTTCGTCAAGTCTACGTAGCACCGATCCAAACGATTATCGCCGGGCCGGGGCCATCGGTCTTGTCGAGAACCTGTCGCCCAGGAGTGATATCAAGGTGGGTGTCGTGAGCTTTGACAAGAATGGTGTAATTGCTCAAGCGATGACTTCCGACCGCGACAAGGTTGTCCTAGCGTTGGAGATATTGCCCCGATCCGGTAGTACAAATCTGGCCGCCGGTATTCTCACGGCGCTTGCGGAACTTAAGAAGAACGGGCGACCTGGTTCATCGCGAGTGATCATGCTTTTTACCGACGGCAAGTCGAATAAAAATAAGGCCTATGACGCGGCGGTACAGGGAACATTACAGGGCGTTACGATTCAAACGCTTTTGCTCGGTTCGAGCAAGACAGGCGGCACGATTCTCGACACCATCGCCTGGGCGACGGGCGGGAGTTTTCTACAGGTATCGAATCCCGAAAAACTGCCGGACGCGTTCCTTAATCTGCGCACGACGGGCGTGGACAGCGTTACGCTGAGTGTCAACGGGTCGGAACCCGTTGCGGCACGACTGGCAGGTGGAACATTCGCGGGAAGCATGCCACTCGAGGTGGGTGAAAACCGTATTGTCGCGTTCGCAACGAGCCTGGATGGAGATACACAGGAATCCATGGTAACGGTGACCGTACGGGATGCGAGCTGTGCGGCGCTCGAAGTGATGGCCATGAAGGAGGGACGATCCGTCATGTCCCTGGACGATCGCTCAGTCGAAATCGTTGTTGATGCGTCCCGGAGCATGTGGGGACGCATGGGCGGTGAGCCCAAGATGACGGTTGCCAAGGATATTCTCGAGGATGTTTCCTATTGGTTCCCCGAGGACCTGGACCTGGCGCTTCGCGCATACGGCAGCACGAGCCCGAGCGACAATAACAACTGTGCCGATTCGACACTGCTCGTGCCGTTCGGCGACTACAACCGAGACCCCATTCGCCACGCGATTGCCGGTTTGAAACCGTTAGGGCAGACGCCCATCGCGTATGCGCTGAATCAGTCGGCGCGTGATTTTGGCATGCGGCAGAATGATCGCGCTGTTGTGCTTGTGACGGACGGCATCGAAAGCTGCGGCGGTAACCCGGTACAAGCGGCACGTGAGCTTCGCGAGCAGGGCATCATGGTGCACCTGATTGGATTCGGCATGGGCAGCGCTGCTGATGAAGACGCAGCGAGTCTGCGGGCCGTCGCAAATGCATCGGGCGGCCGCTATGTCACCGCGGGCAGCGCCGAAGAACTTAAAGAAGCGCTGGTGCAAACAGTCGCTACGTCATATAGCGTGTACAAAGACGGTATGGAGGTTGCGAGCGGCTCTCTCGGTTCAGATGAAGTCCTGTTCCTCCCCGAGGGCGAATATCGCGTGCGACTCGACAGCTCACCACCGCAAGAGGCACGGATCAGCCTTGCCCCTCGGGATAAGGTGACATTGACGCTGGAGAAGCGCGGTGGCGTTGTGTCTCAGTTCGAGCGACGCGGCGAACTGCCGCATATGTCCTGCGAGGATGCCATCGCATCCAATGAGCGTCTGGTGAAAGGCGACGAACTGCAGCGACCGCTTGCGACAGTAACCAACTAGCGAGTTCAGGCGGGGTGAGAGGATTGATTCGGGCCCTTGGCCCTCACCCTTCGGGCGCACTTCGTGCGTCTGTCGGCTCGCAAGCTCGCCTCGGTGCGAACCTCCGGCCCCTGCCTCCCGAAAGCAGCATGTGATTAGGGCCTTGTATTAATTATCGTAACGCGTTACGATAATTAAATGGAAACTACGCATAAAAAACGAGGCAGGCCACCGTCTGCCAACCCGATGACAGCTGCGGAGCGAATGCGAGTCTATCGGAAGCGCAAACGCGACGCGGGATTGAAGAGCGTCCGACGTTGGGAGCCTGTAAATGATGAGGGCTCTGGTCAGTATTCCGATCATCGAATTCTGGACGCTCGCAGCCTGGCCATGCACTGCAGGATTGCCCAGAAAATCTCGCGTGACCTAAAACTGCTAAAAAAAGCCACGGAGAATCTCGAGCATTGGCGCGCAAAAGGGAAGGGCCTGACGCCCGGATACCTGGGAGAATGGCAGGAGATTCTCGAACGCCCCTGGCCGGAAATAGCGGAGTTCATTACCAGTATGAGCGAACATGCGACCCGACTTCGATCGTCGTCACCGTTTGCTGGTGTGCTGGACGAGAGAGAGCGAGAACAGATTTATGCTGCGTTCCGACCTTGAGCATAACGGATCAGTGCAATACTCGGTTGATCAGGGGATAGCGAAAACACCTAGTACTGATTGTCGATAGCGCCGCTTCGCATAATCGGTCGGGATAAGCCGACAGTCTGTGTCTCGCCAAGGACCTCGCGTCGAAAGCGGAACAGCTCAGCAGGGCGGCCCTTACCGACGCGGCTGGTTCGTCCGACGGGCTCGACGAAATCGCCGTTCATTACCAGGCGCCGAAAGTTCTGTTTGTGAACCTTGGCGCCACCGAGTGCTTCCACCACGCGTTGCAGTTGCAACAACGTGAATTCGCCAGGGAGTAATTCGAATACCACGGGCCTGTAAGCGAGTTTCCCGCGCAGGCGGCCGAGCGCGGTTGCCAGAATGCGGCGATGGTCAGATGTCAGGGACTCACCCATGTTGCCGTTGACGCTGCCCATATCTTGCGTTGAAGAATCTTGCTTCTGGTGTTTCGCGTGTTCGTCACGCAGGGCTTCGGATACGAGATCCGCGTTGTACAGCAGCTCGAATCGTTCCAGTGACAGGGTACCGTCCATATCGGCGGTCGGGCCATAACCGAACGCTACATTGACCCGATCCTCTCGTTGTTTTCGTGTGCTCTTGCCTTGCGATCGCTTAACCCATCGACGCAACGCCGGCTCGATGTGATCGTCGATGATCGCTGGCCTGCCGTTACGCCAGTCTTCCCACGGCAAAAAGCTGTACCAGTCGTGCCACTGCGCATTGGGCGTGTCCGCGGGGTCTTCGCGTGTCAATGCAATGTAGGCCACCGACACGACTCGTGGGCCACCTTGTATTTCGACCGGATCGCGAAAGCGATTGCCGAACGTGTACAGCTGTTCAACGTAGTACAGATCGAGACCCGTCTGGGCCTCAACCCATTGGCGCAGGCCACTTTCCAGGCTGTCGTGTTGTTGTGGATCGAACGGGCCGTTGGGTAAACCGTTGCCGTTCTGATCGACAATCAACACCCGCGGCCGGTCGTCAGTAACGGCGATGATGACGGCGGTCAAATTGATGATGGTGTGGGTTGGGGTACTGGTCATTTTGCTGATTCTGACACTCAGGATAGGCAATTTCCGAGCTTGACACACTTTATACTCTCTGCGAGTATAACCTTTATGCTCGACGGGAGCATAATTAATACAGGTGCTGCTTCGATCCTGGAGATTGATGCCAGCAGGAAGTCCATGCTTCACCATACTGATGTTTCATCGGCGCTCGCACAGACGGCTGCCATCTATGAACGAATCAAATCGGTAATCCCCGAGGTTGAGTGGCCCGTGCATGCGCCCTATGTCGCCGCTATCAATGAACTGAAGAAAGAGCGCAACGCGGTCATCCTCGCGCACAATTACCAGACCCCGGAAATATTCCATGGCGTCGCTGACATCAGCGGCGATTCGCTTGCGTTGGCAAGACAGGCCGTCGAGACAGACGCCGATGTGATCGTTCTTGCGGGTGTTCATTTCATGGCGGAAACGGCCAAGCTGCTGAATCCCGACAAGATCGTTCTGATACCCGATGAGAGGGCAGGATGTTCGCTGGCAGACTCCATCACCGCGGCGGACGTTCAGCAACTTCGCGAAAAATATCCGAACGTGCCCGTTGTCACGTATGTGAATACTTCTGCCGAGGTCAAGGCGGCCTCGGATATTTGTTGCACATCGGGCAATGCCGTTGAGGTGGTCGAGTCGCTTGGCGCTGACAAAGTCATATTCTTGCCGGACAAGTACCTGGCCAACTACGTTGCGCAACAAACCGACGTAGAAATAATTCCGTGGCAAGGCAAGTGCGAAGTGCATGAGCGATTCACGGCATCAGAACTGGAGCAATACCGCGCTGACTACGATGAACTGACGATTATCGCGCATCCCGAATGCCCACCTGACGTGCTCGATGTTGCGGACTTTGTCGGATCTACCGCCCAGATGCAGGCCTATGTCCACAGAGAACGGCCGAAGCGTGTCCTCATGGTCACCGAATGTTCGATGAGCGATAACGTTGCCGCCGATGTCACTGACGTTGAGTTCATCCGACCGTGCAATCTGTGCCCGCACATGAAGCGCATCACGCTGGCGAATATTCACGCATCTCTCGAGACGCTGGAACCACGGGTTGAAATCGATCCTGCGGTGGCCGAGAAAGCCCGCCGCGCCGTTGAGCGCATGCTGGCGGTCGGCAGTTAGTGATGCGTTCCGTAACCGAGCCGTCCATGTCGATCAAATCAGATGACATTGTGGTGGTCGGTTCGGGCATCGGTGGATTGGTTTGCGCACTGTCGCTGGCGCCTCGCTCCGTAACGTTAATTACCAAAACACCGAAGCTGCAGGGCGGCTCAAGTTTCCTGGCGCAGGGTGGCATGGCCGTAGCGATTGGACCTGATGATTCGCCCGCGGCGCACGCCGCAGACACGATTTCGGCGGGCGCGGGGCTAAGTAACTCGCGACGTACGCGGCAACTGACCGAGGAAGGTGCAGCAAGCCTGCAATGGCTCTTGCACGAAGGAATCCCGTTTGACCGGGACTTGCACGGTGCGCTGGCCCTGGCGAAGGAAGCTGCACACCGGTTTCCACGAGTGGTGCATGCCGGTGGAGACACGACTGGTGAGGTCTTGATGCGATCGCTGATTGATCGGGTGCGTGAGGCACCGACGATCAACGTGATAGAGGATACCTTCGCACACGACCTGGTCGTTCGAAACGGGCGCGTGCAGGGTCTCGTTGTTTTCAATCAAGATGAAGGCTGGGTTTATCACCGGGCATCGCGGCTGGTTCTTGCTACGGGTGGCATCGGCATGGCCTGGTGGAATACGACGAATCCAGTCGAGGCAACCGGGGATGGCTTGGCGATGGCTGCCCGTGCCGGAGCCAAGCTGACCAACCTCGAATTTGTGCAATTCCATCCGACGGCACTGCATAGCGAATCCAGGGGTCACGCAAACCTGCCGCTCTTTACCGAAGCGTTGCGCGGTGCCGGTGCCTTGCTGCTTGACGACTCCGGCGATCGCTTCATGTTGTCCGAGCATCCGTTGGCCGAGCTCGCGCCGCGAGATGTCGTTTCCAGGGCCATTCATCGAAGAACTCGTGCCGGCCAAAACGTGTTCCTGGACTTGCGGCCGGTATTGTCCAATGAGTCCGGCAGTTCATTTCCGCACGCGATTCAGACGGCAAGAGCTGCTGGATTTGATCCGTTCGGTGAGCCGCTGCCTGTCACGCCGGCCGCGCACTATCACATGGGTGGTATTGAAGTTGATAGCGATGGGCGAAGCTCAATCGAAGGCCTGTGGGCCTGCGGTGAAGTCGCAACCACCGGCATCCATGGCGCGAATCGGCTTGCGAGTAATTCGTTGTTGGAGGCGGTGGTTTATGCTCGCCGCGTGGCTGGAAACATTCGAAAACATCGCGGAGCTGAGAGTGACCACGCAGAATCGGCGCCCGCCGTGCCGCAAATTCCGCCGGACAATGCGAGTGCGAAACTAAGGCGCATCGTGAACGCCATAAGAAAAACAATGTCACAGTATGTTGGTATTTTACGTGGTGGCGCCGATCTCGAGACGGGGATCGGCGAGCTGTCGAGATTGGAGCGAAAATTACGCGACTTAAGCGACGGTGAGTCCGAGATACCCCGAGGTGACGCCGAAATAGTCAGGCAGTGGGGCGAGGCGCAGAATATGATGCTGGTCGCCCGACTGGTAGGCTATGCGGCCTTGCAACGGGAAGAGAGCCGCGGTGCTCACTATCGTGACGATTATCCGACGCCGCGACCCGAGTGGTGTCGTAAGCAATCAATAACGGTTAATGCGCTGGTTGAACGAAATTGAAGTGGATGATGATTGATGTATACCCAACTTGAACAACGCAGCATGACTGAACCGCCCGTAAACGTGTCGACGCTGCGAAAGATGAAGCAGGATGGCGAGCCGATTGCGTGTTTGACTGCCTATGACGCGAGCTTCGCGGCGCTCGTGGATGTGGCAGGCACGGACCTTGTACTTGTTGGTGACTCGCTGGGCATGGTGGTGCAGGGTCACGCGACCACGGTGCCCGTAACGGTCGACGACGTTGTTTACCATTTGCGAGCGGTGGCCAGGGGGCTGCAGCACGCTTTTCTTGTCGCCGACATGCCGTTCATGAGCTACACGAATCCAGAGCAGGCGCTCGAAAACTCGGTCCGGCTGATGCAAGACGGCGGCGCGATGATGATCAAGCTCGAAGGCGGTGACGGTCAAGTCGGCATCGTCGAAAATCTTGCGCGGCATGACATCCCGGTCTGCGCACACCTGGGGCTGAGGCCGCAGTCCGTGCACAAGATTGGCGGCTTCAAAGTGCAGGGCAGGGAGGCCGACGATGCCGGTGCTATTGTCGACTCGTCGAAACGACTGCAGGATGCCGGTGCCGATATCGTCCTGCTTGAGTGCGTGCCAAACGAAATCGGGAAGGTGGTTACCGATGCGTTGTCTGTGCCGGTGATTGGAATCGGTGCCGGGCCGGATGTCGATGGACAAATCCTCGTGCTCTACGACGTATTGGGTATCACGCAGGGACGCACGCCAAAATTCGTGCAGAATTTCCAGACCGGCCATGACTCGCCGCTTGCTGCATTGAAGGCCTATGTATCGGCAGTCAAAAGTGGTGACTATCCAGCCCCGGAGCATTGCTTCTCGTAGTCATGCGATCGTTGCAGCACAGAGCGGAGCTGGCGAAACTGGTCTCCGGTTGGCGTAGCGGTGGGGAGCGAGTTGCAGTAGTGCCGACGATGGGCAATCTGCATGACGGTCATTTGAGCCTGGTACGGATTGCGCAGGAGCATGCCGATCGTGTCATCGTCACGCTGTTCGTGAATCCAACACAATTCGGCGAGGGCGAAGACTTCGCGATCTATCCTCGGTCGCTCGATCGCGATACCCAACTCTTGCACGAAACCGGTGCCGATGCGCTGTTTGCACCTGAAGTGAGCACCATGTACCCGTTCGGCATTGAGAACGCGACGCGTGTATCGGCCCCCGGGCTTACGAACGATCTCTGCGGATCCAGCCGTCCCGGTCACTTCGATGGTGTAGCATCGGTGGTTACTCGTCTGTTTATCTTGTCGCAACCGGATGCGGCTGTATTCGGACAAAAGGACTATCAGCAGCAGCTAGTGGTCCGGCGCCTGGTCGAGGATCTTGGATTGCCGATTGAAATCGTTAGCGGGCCGATTGTCAGGGAGACCGACGGCCTTGCCATGAGCTCCCGCAATTCAAACCTGAGCGTTGCGGAACGCCGGACTGCACCAAAACTCTATAAGCAACTACAAGAAACTGGTCGTAATCTGCAGGCGGGTAGGCAAGACTTCAAACAAATTGAGCATCACGCTACTTCAAGTTTGCAGGCTACAGGTATTGAGCCGGAGTACTTCGCAATTCGGCAAGCCAATGACTTGAGCGAACCGGAAGCGGGCTGCAGAGATTTCGTCGTTCTTACCGCTGCACGCTTCGGCAAGGTACGACTCATCGACAACGTTATCGCTGCCGTTCAATGAAAGTGCTACTACTGGATGTCGGCAACTCACGCATCAAGTGGGGCATGTTCGATGGTGACGTGATTCGACAAATCGGGCATGTCACGCAAAGCGCTATTCGCGACAAGGGTCTTGCGGCGCTGACAACGAAGCTGCCACGAACGGTTGAAACAGTTTTCGCGTGTAATGTCGCGGGAGCCAGTATGGCTACCCGCTTGTCCGGTGTTCTCGGCATGCAGTTTGACTGCGACGTGCACTTTGCGCGTTCCGAGAAACACGCTTGCGGCGTCACGAATGGTTACCGTCAGCCGCGCAGACTTGGCGTCGATCGATGGGTCGCGCTGATCGGTGCACGAGCACTGTGTCAGACATCGTCAGTTGTTGTCGACGCGGGCACCGCAGTCACGATCGACGTGCTCGACGACGATGGCCAACACCTGGGTGGCCAGATATTACCTGGCTTCAATCTGATGGCCAACGCGCTGGCCACTCACACCAGCGATATCGCTAACAGTGGTAAGCGCATTGGTAGCGGCGCCGAAGGACTGGAGATTTTCGCGAAAAATACAGCCGGTGCCGTTGCACAAGGTGCGGCGAGCGCCATCGTCGGTGCAATTGAAAGAGCATGTACTGTACTGCGGCAGGACGGCTACGACCCGACGATCATATTGACCGGCGGCGACGCGCCGCATCTTCATCGCTTGCTGGAGGACGAGTCAATACATCGGCCGAACCTGGTTCTGGATGGGTTGGCGGCTATTCGCGTGCATAAGTAACACTTACAAACAGCTGACACACGAACTATCCTGAAATAATAGAGATGATGTCTTTGATACCGTACCAAAGTACGATTGCGACAAACGCTGGGGCCAGGTAACGAATCGCGATCAAGAGTCCTGGAACTATGCGTCGGAATAATGAAGATGCGCCGGCACGAATGTTTCCGACCGGGTCCTTGAGCATCCATCCTGCCAACAACAGGCTACCGAGCGCACCAGCGACGACGATAACTTCACTGGCGACCTTATCCATCAGGCCCAATGCTTCCTGCGAAAGTGCCGGTACTACACCGGTCAGCGCGGCGATGGTTCCTGCTGTCAACGCGCTCGTCCTGCGACTCCACTTCAACTCGTCCATTAGCGATGCCACAACGACCTCCAGAAGTGAGATCGCGGACGTCAGAGCGGCCACCAGGAGCGCAACGAAAAATATTGCACCGACAAACTGTCCGACTACTCCCAGCTCGAAGAATGCTGCCGGTAATGAAATGAACAATGTTCCAACAGTGCTTTCACTGATCTGGCCGGACAGGCCAAATGCGAAGATCACTGGAAAGACCACAAGACCACCAATGAATGCGACAGAAAAGTCGAGAGCTGATACAGCCACAGCCTCCTGCGAAAGGTCGTGGGTCTTGTCGAGGTATGACGCGTAGGTAATCATCACACCCATACCAACGCTTAGTGAAAGGAATGCTTGCGTCGCGGCCTGCCTGATAACAGTCGGATCCAACAATGCGTCGATAGATGGTTTGAGATAAAAAGCATAGCCTGTAGCCGAATCCGGTAGTGTGGCAGCCCAGGCGACAAGGCCAATGAGCAAAAGCAGTAGCATAGGCATCAGGATTAGCGAGGCGCGTTGGATGCCTTTACGTACACCGCCGAGCACGATGGCAATAGTTACGGCCATCAGGATCAGGTGGTAAAAAACGGCCGATCTTCCGCTTGATATTTCCGTAAATCGCCCGGCGAAATCACTGGAGAATCCGACCAAGCCATCAACCGCGTAGCGGAGCGTCCAGCCGGAGATGACTGAGAAGTAGGAAAGAATAATTAGCGGTGCGAGTACCGCCAGGAAGCCGACTGGGGCCCAGACTTTGCCCCCAATCGCCCGATAGGCACCAATCGGTGAACGCCGCGTTGTGCGTCCGATCGCGAATTCGGACACCATGATCGGCATGCCAATCAGGAACGTCAGCAGCACGTAGAGAATAACGAATGCGGCGCCGCCACCCTCGGCAGCCTGGTAAGAAAAACGCCACATGTTTCCAAGACCGACCGCGCTTCCGGCTGCCGCGAGAATGAATCCCGGCCTGGTCGTAAAGAACTCCCGGCTAGGCTGTTGCGAAGGCATCGTTGAGGTCGTTAATAAAGGCCATTCCGTCGGCGCCATGGATAAAACGGTGATCGTAAGCCAACGTACAGGCCATGAGTGGACCGGCTTCCAGTTTTCCGGATCGGACACGAGGTCTGTCGGTAATACGGGAGATCCAGAGTGTGGCAACATTCGGCAAGTTGATCACGGGCGTGGTTGCAACCATGGTAGTACGCTCAAGACCGCCGGTACTCGAAATCGTAAATGTTGCACCGCGGATGTCATCCAACAGCAGCGCATCCGAGCGGGCTCGATCAGCAATGTCATGAATTTCCGAAGCAATAACGTTTACCTCCTTCGGGACCACATCGTGGATGACCGGCACCATAAGCCCTCCATCCGTGTCGACGGCAAACCCAAGATTGACCCGACGATGCATGTTCAATGCGTTGCCTGATGCATCTATTGTCGCGTTGAACTTCGGATGTTTGGCAAGAATGCTCGCAACACATTTTGCAATGACACCCAGAGGCGAGGTTTTCAGTTGTTTAGATTTTGCGACGATCGCGTCGGCAAATACTTCAAACGTTTGCGTTGTAGTGGCGAGCGTATTGCTCGACTCAGCAAGTCGTTTCGCGGCAGCCAGACGAGCACCAGAGAGTTTGAATAAATTTTCTTCTGCCCCACCGGAAGCACCAGCAGCTGCTCCGTCCTGCAGAAAGGCATCGATGTCGGCCCTTAGGATTTGACCTTTCGAGCCCGTTGGATTGACCAACGTGAGGTCAACATTTTTTTCTTTCGCGTAGCGCCGCAATGGTGGGGCAGCTTGAACACGCTGTTTGCGCGATTGACCAGCCAGCGGGGCAGCCGGTGAGTCCCCGGGGTCGCTGATACGCATGAATACTTCGCCGACCGGAACGATGTCACCAACCGCCCACGGTAACTCCACAACTACGCCTGGTCTTGGGGAAGGTAGGTCGACATTGACTTTGTCGGTGCTGATCAGTGCGACGTCATCGCCCTCGCTAATGTTATCGCCAACTTCGACAAACCACTCGATCAGTTCGGCCTCGCTCAGGCCTTCGCCAATGTCCGGTAATTTGAATTCATGTATCAAATGGAATACTCCGCTACTCGTTTAATTCCGGCACTGATTCGCTGCGAATTCGGTCGGCAAAACTCGTCGCCGACCCGATAGGAATATGGCACGTCCGGGGCGCACACACGCTCGATCGGCGCCTCGAGAAAACCGAATGAACGGCTCTGCACCTTCGCAGCCAGCTCAGCACCGAAGCCGAGTGTCTCTGACGCTTCATGAATAATGACCAGTCGCCCGGTCTTTTCCACCGAGTCAGTGATTAGTTCGATGTCATATGGAACGAGCGAGACCAGATCGATCACTTCTACGTCGATACCTTCGCTCTGAGCAAGTTCGTCGGCAACCTGCTTTGTGGTATGGCGAAGTGGTCCGTAGGTTAGCGCAGTTATATCGCTGCCGGGTCGGACTATTTCAGCAACGCCGATTTCCGAGGCCACACCGTTATCATCAACGTCGCCAGATAATGTGCGGTAGAGCGGCACGGGCTCGATGACCAGCACAGGATCTGGATCGCGAATCGCAGCCAGCATCAGACTGTACGCAAGTTGCGGTGTGCTCGGGCACACAATCTTGATGCCGCCGCCGTGAATGTAATAGGACTCGACACTTTGCGAGTGCCATATCCCGCCTTTAATGCCACCGAAAGACGGTGCGCGAATTACCATGGGAACGGTGTATTCCCCACCCGATATCCAGCGGTATTTGGCGGCGCAAAACATGATTTGTTCATGAGCATCGTGAATGAAGCCGGAAAACTGCATTTCTGCAATCGGCTTCATGCCAAACAGTGCCAACCCGATCGCGTGACCAATGATGCCCTTTTCGTCCATCGGTGTATCAATCAGGCGGTCCTTGCCAAAGCGATTTTGCAGACCTTCGGTTACGCGAAAAATGCCACCTGCGGTGCCGACGTCTTCGCCCAGAACGACGACATTCGTATCGTTTTCTAGCTCATAAGCCATCGCAGCCCGCAGCGCTTCCAATACTGTCATCTGTTCGGTCATTGGTCCGCACCACTGACGTCGGCCAGCAGCTTGTCGCGCTGCTCGTCGAGCATCCAGTTGGAAGTTTCGAAAACATCATCGAATTGGGACTCGGGACCCGGAATGTCCATATTCCCGGCCTTTTCAACAGCATCCTGAATTTGCCCGGTGCAGCGGTCACGCAGGGCGGTCTCGTCGGCGTCACTCCACCAGTCGGCTGCTTGCAGATATTTACGAGTTCGTGGAATTGGATCCCACGGTTCCCACAGTTTGCCTTCCTGCTCTCTGCGATACAGATCGGGATTGTCTGATGACGTATGGAATCCTTGCCGCCAGGTGACGGCCTCGATCAATGTCGGACCTTGTATGTCGGCGTCTTCACGAGCCGTTCTAATGACTGAGTAAACGGCCAGTGGGTCGTTGCCGTCAACACGCAGGTTAGGGACTTCATACGCATTACCCTTGGCTGCGAACTGACTTGAGGCCGTTTGCCGGTCCAGCGGTGTCGATACCGCCCAGCTGTTGTTGATGCAAAGGAATATGACGGGTGGCCGGTGAATCCCGGCGAAATTCATGGCGGAATGAAACTCCCCGCGCGATGTAGCGCCGTCGCCGAACATACCCAGTACCTTGACGTTCGAGCCTTTGAGTTTTGCAGCCCACGCGACGCCACAGGCGTGTGCAATAAAGGAACCGACCTGAGTCGGTCCCTGCACCATGTTGACGGCACGACTACCGATCAGGCAGGGCAGTCGCCGGCCTTTCTGCGGCTCCGATACGGCACCGAAAAGCTGCGCAAACAACAACTCCAGCGTCCCGCCGCGCAGCAACCAGGGTGCCATGGTCCGGTGCTCACGAAATATCCAGTCGTCCGCTTCCATCGCGTGGGTCGCAGCAACTTGCACCGCCTCCTGGCCCCGCAGCGGTATCCAGAATGCAATCCGCCCGGATCGTTGCAGTGTCCACCCACGCTCGTCAATGGCTCGCAGGAGCACCATCGTCTCGTACATCAAACGCACGTCTTGTTTGCTAAGTTCGGGATCGGCGAGACCTCCGTTCGGCTTGCCGTTCTGATCGAGTACCTGGCGAATGCCGAGCTCGCTGGCGCGTTCGAGCGGCACTGGCATTGGAGCTCTCGGGTTACCGGGGTTTGACGTGGTCATTGGTCACGCCCCCGGGCAATTCGCTCCATGGCGATTCGGTCCGCGGCATCAGCAGTCGTTATGCTGTCCGCCACTGCACGCGCGATTATCGATGAGCATGTATCGTAGATTCGCCGGACTTGTTTCGGCACCTCCTCGATATCGGTGCGATACCACTCTGCCGCACAGCTCACCAAGCCACCGCCATTGGCGACATAGTCCGGCATATACGAAATGTTCCTCTCAGCAAGCAATTCACCGTGGCGGTTCTCGTCCAGTTGATTATTTGCAGCACCGGCGATGACACTAACCTGCAGCTGCGAAATCGTGTCGTCGTTGAGGATCGCGCCCATCGCACACGGCGCGAACACTTGCGCGTCAACAGAGTAGATTTGTTCAGGATCAACAATTTCCGCGCCGTATTGCTTACGGATAGGCGATAGTCTGTCGGCATTGACATCGCTGATTGTCAGCCGCGCACCGGCCTCGTGCAGCAGGCGGCACAAATTCGCGCCGACATTGCCGACACCCTGGATGGCAACATGCATACCATCGAAACCACTGCCGCCCAGGGCGTGCTCCACCCCGGCCCGCATTGCGCTGAATACGCCAAGTGCTGTCATTGGTGCAGGATCCCCGTAGCCGCCGTCCTTCACGCGCAGGCAGCTTACGCAGTTGGTCTCTGTTCGAATCTCACTCATATCATCGGGGTTGGTGCCGATATCCTCGCCGACAATGTATCGTTCCTGCAGCGACTCGATCCAGCGACCCATGGCGTGCAACAGCTGCGGCGTCTTTTCCAAGTAGGAGTCGCCAATAATGACTGACTTGCCGCCGCCGAGGCCGCAGTCGAGTATCGCGGCCTTGTGCGTCATACCGCGCGACAGACGCAGGACATCCCTGATGGCGTCCGCTTCACGCTCGTAAGGCCACATTCGGCAGCCGCCGAGGGCAGGGCCGAGAGTCGTATCATGGATCGCGATTATGGCCCGCAGGCCGACCGCAGGCTCACTGACAAACAGAACCTGCTCGTGGTCATCGTATTCAGCGGCTTCGTAGACGCTCACGGTTGTTATGTCCCTCTTGTTATTGCTCGTCCAGATCGATCGTCGCGCTGTAACAGTAACGATCGGATCGCAAGTAAAGATGGCTAACCGCAGCCGCCGAACCTGACCGCGTACGGTAAACATTCTCAACGAAAAAGATCGGTGCACCGAAATCGACATTAAGTAGTTCGGCAATGTCCAGGTTGGCCGCAACGGCTTCAACGTGCTGTTCCAGATGCGCCAAGGGCTCCGGATAACGTGCACGCAATTGGTCCGCGAAGTTTCGCGGCCCCTCGAGATCCTTTGCAACGATGACCTTGCCCAGATTCATGCGACCAAAATTGATGTGGTACGACATGGGTGCCTCGTCCATCACCCTGATTCGGCGCATGCGCCATATCTTCGAATCGGCCTCCACGTCCAAGAGTTCCTGTATCCGCGGTGGGCAGCGCGGCTCGTCGACGCCCAGAATGTGCTGCTCAAAAATGAAATCTTTGGCGGATGCCGTATCGAGCCAATCTGCGAAGTTGCCCGTAATCCTGATATCGACGAGTTCTGTGCCAGGGCGATCGAGCACTATGGTTCCAACACCACGGCGACCCGAAATCCATCCTTCCTGTGCGAGCTGCTTCAGGGCCCTGCGGATCGTGATGTTGCTCACTTGAAAAGATTTCTCGAGCTGGCTCGCTGCGGGAATTTTCTCGCCTATGCGGTAGACGCCTTCGCGAACTCTTGCGCGCAGCGTTTCAGCGACACGTTGATACGAAGGGATCGAATAGGACTCTGTCACCAAAAGGTATTTACCAATAAACTTTGTTAGTATACGTTTATACTATTTGTCAATGGAATTCGCAATGACCTCTTCAAACCGGCCTTCATGGTCGACACTGCTTGGCAATGCCAAACCTCTGGTCTTGCCAGGCGCCTACGATGCGTTGAGCGCCAGGCTGATCGAGCGAGCAGGATTCGAGGCATTCATTGTTGGTGGATTTCCGTTGTTGGGGTCTCGTTATGGATTGCCCGATATTGGTCTTGTCGGGCTTGGTGAGATGGCAGCTGGCATGGCGGACATCCTGGCTGCCACGTCGCTGCCGGTGTTGGTGGACGCCGATCACGGCTACGGCGACGTTAAAAACGTGACGCGAACCGTGCGGATCTACGAGAAGATGGGCGCTGCGGCACTGCTGCTCGAAGACCAATGTTCGCCGAAACGCTGCGGTCATACCGCCGGCAAAAAAATTGTCGCCGTCGATGAAATGGAGATCAAAATCAGGGCCGCAGCGGCGGCGCGCAACGACGCTTCTTTGTTCCTGATCGCCCGGACCGATGCACGAGCCGTCTATGGTCTGGACGACGCGTTGCGAAGGGCGGAGCGATATATTCTTGCCGGTGCCGACGGAATCTTCATTGAGGCCCCGCAAAGTGAACAAGAACTCACGACTATTGCGAGCAGTTTTGATGTGCCGCAGATGTGCAATATGTTGATCGGTGGGGTGACCCCGATTTTTTCGAATGCCGATCTTCATGAGATGGGATTCCAGATGATTGTGCACGGCACTACATTGATCAAGCGTGTCGCA
>Ga0255048_10000213_pt1 | contig 43076 bp, 58 predicted proteins | sample JV7_2_2_MG_FD_183619 | JGI IMG/M metagenome (GOLD analysis project Ga0255048, IMG submission 183619) | Seawater microbial communities from Jervis Inlet, British Columbia, Canada - JV7_2_2 | ecosystem: Environmental > Aquatic > Marine > Inlet | place: Canada: British Columbia | collected 2016-10-06 | reverse complement strand
CCCGGCGGCAACCCTGGCAGCCCAGTGGGCATCCCTGGCATCCCTGGCGGCATCCCCGGCAGCCCAGGCGGCATCCCTGGCGGCATCCCCGGCGGCATCCCTGGCGGCAGCCGAGATCAGGCCGTTGGCGTAATCACGGGCCGCTTGGATCGCCAACCGAGGCCGATCATCATTCGGGTATGCCCGCTCAAAGATCGGCAACACCGCCTCAGCGCAATCAGCGGCGAACAACCGCAGCGCCCGGTCGGACAGCCGAACTCGTCGCACAATCCTTAACCGTTCCGCCACAACCTTGTCAGAACCTTCGACGATCTGCCCGTCCAACTCGACGACCCATAGCTCGGCTGCGATGTGGTGGATGGCGTCTTCCCATCGGCAGGCGTGCCAACCCTGTTCGCAGAGGATCGGGTCGGCAACCCGGTCGGTCCATTTGCGGTACGGGATCGGGGTGCCGCCCTGGTAGGACGGGAAGCGACCTTTGGCGGTCCATTTGAGGTAGAGCGGGCCGGTCATCGGTCAACCCACACGATCGAGTCGGGGTCGACGGTGTAGCGGACGACGGCGATGGCTAGAGCCGCTCATGCCGACACCTCGGTCGGGTTGAGCCACGAGTCGGGGCACACCCATTCGTAAACCAGTTCCGTCTCCGTGACGATCTCAGGTTGCACGTCGGCGGGGTACACCTCGCGTTCGACCTCACGCACGCCGGCCTCGACCCGTTGACAGGTGGCCTCCTTCGCCACATTTAAGCACACGCGGCTACCGCCAGGGAGTACGACGGTCGCCTCAAGGTACTTGTCGTCGGTCCCTTTTGTGAAGGTGCCAAGCTCAGCGAGGCAGTCCTGCCAACAGTCCGCATCGGTGAATACGTAGGCGGTGTGGAACAGATACTTGCTCTGGTTCGCGATGGTCGGTCGTGTCTCTAACCAGTTAGCGAGGGCACGCAACCGGGCCACAACATCGGTGTCGGCGTCGTTCACGGCGTCGTCCGTTCGATCACGGCGGCGACCTGCACACCGTCGATGTCGGCCCGATTGAACCGCCAGAACCCCGAAATGTTCTTGCGGGCGGGCACCACCTCGTCGCGTGCCCACCGTCGCACCGTCTCGGGTGGAACATCCAACCGGCGGGCCACCTCCCGAACCGTCATGTCGTAAACCGTTTGCACCTGTGCCATAGCGTCCACACTACACCATCGCGTACAACGAGAACAACCCGGCCTTTCGGCCGGGTCGCTCGAGCCTGCAACTCCACCCCAACAGCACCCGGACCGGTCATCTTCGGTCCGGATACGGGGACAACAGCAGCCTCCACCCTAAAGGAGTAAACGGGGAAGGCGCACAAGCTACGCCGTCGTTACGTTCTCATGCTGGGACCGCCTGAATACCGCTACCGCGTTGACCGGCGCGTGTGTACGTGCGATGTAGATGCGATGCCGACCATCGGGTCCCGTTGCGTTTCAACATGCCGTCCCGGTTCAGTTCCGACGCGGTCCGGGCCCATGTGAGCCCGTGAGCTCGAAGTTCGGCGACGCGGCGCAACGTCGCCTGTTCTGTCGCGTTAGCCCATCCGAAGGGCTCAGGTCCGCCCGCATACCCATCACGGGCGATACGACGCCGGCGCCCAGCGACGAGGCGCGCCCGGATCATCGCCCGCTCGTACGCGGCGACCGCGCCTAACACTTGACGGATCAACGCCCGGCTCGGATCTGTCGGGTCATCAGGCTGACAATACAGGCGTTCCCCCTCCACACACGGCACAACAGTCGCGTTGGCTTTCCACGCGTCCGCCAGGATCGACTCCTGCACCATTAAGTCACGCGCCAACCGATCTAGCTTCGGGACGATCAGCACAGTCGCGTTACCCGATGTCAACGCGTCGAGCGCGTTGGCGAGTCCCTGCCTGCCGGCGACATCCTCTGAACCCGAGATCCCCTCGTCCGCGAAGATGTCGACCAGTGTGAGGCCGACCGCTGCCGCGTGCGCGGTGATGCTGTCGCGTTGCACGTCGAGGCCGAACCCGTCGACCTGGCTGTCGGTGCTGACCCGGATGTAACCAACCGCGTTGCTCATCGCTGCGCCTCCGCGCAAATGAGGCATACTTTCATCGCGTCACCAGTTGTTCGGCGGCTGCGTTGAGGAACAGGGCGATCACAACGCCAGTCCACCCGTTACCGTTCGCGACGTAGTGCTCGGTCGCGTAATCGGGGTGAACAGTCGGTGTCCCGTTCCACGGGTAAGCCGCCCCGAAGCTCGACGCGAATATGAACGGTGGGCCCGCCTGTGATCTGTTCCTGCGGACGGCGATCATTTCGTATCGGGTGGCGTCGTCGGGTTCTAGCGTGACGTGGGCGTGCCCACCGGCCGTGAGTAGAACGGCGAAGTAGGCGGCAACCCGGTCGATGATCGACTGGCTCACACCTCCTGGGGCGAGCGCCGGGTGAGCAAAGTTCTCTCGTATGTCTTGATTCATGGTCATGGCAAGGGTTCTCTCTTTCGTTTGCGGGTTTCTAGCTGGGATGATGTGCTGTGTTGCGTTCTAAGCGACGAGCACGATGAGGGTGGGGGGTCAGGCGCGGGCAAATCGGCCGACCTCACAAGTTTTGCGCGAGGTCGGCCGATTCCGGGTCAAAGTTTCGTCGCGAACGCGCGAACCTCGATCCGATATTCGTCCGCCGGGCAATCAAGGTCGACGAGCAGGTCCGCTTCCCAATCCTCCGCGTACTCCTGGTTGATATGGCGCTCGGCTGCCGCGTTGGCGGACTTATGGAACGTCAACCACGTCTGTCCGTACCGGCTCGACTCGCACAACAGGAACGGCTTATCGGTGTCGGTGTTCGGGTCCGGGTAATAGTCACATCCCGGTGTGTCGCCCCACCGCGTTTTCTCGGTCGCCTCGAAGTCGAACATGTCCTTAATGAGGTCGAGATACACGGCGCGGCGCTCGTTGAGTTTCCGGACGTACAGCCATTCGGCGCGTGCTGCCCCGCCTCGCGTCTTGAATTCTCCGAGCCAGTCGGCGGACACCGCCACCCAGCGACCGGCCGCGTTGCGGCCGACACAGCCGCACGCGCCGGACGGGTACCGGACCTCTGGCACGTACCAGCCGCCGTGACGCCATTTGGAGTACGTGAACTCAGGGTACGTGGTCGCGTTACTCATCGTGGCACCAACAGCCGCAATAGCCCGCGAGGTCGGCGTCATCATCGTCGATGTCGTGATCCTCGCACGCCAGTCGATGTTCGCGGGGCGGCGTATGGTCGCGTCGAGCCGCAGCGGCAATCCTCGGCCAACGTTCGGCCACCTCGGCGACCGACCCGGCATCATGCTCATATTCGGCGCGGATCATCGCGTGATCCTCGTCGACCTGTCGCCAGCCAGCATCATGCATGATCTCACAGACTGTCTCAGGGGTGTCTGCCGACCACTCGAACGGGATCTGGAGAGCTTCCCAAATGCGATCGAGTGTCGCGCGGTATCGGTCGGCGCGATCCTCGGCCGCGTGGAGTTCGTCCACCATGTCGGTACTCATGACGAAGCCTCGGGCGGGTCGTAACTCCCCGGTCCGTAGTTCATCCAATCCAACATGTGGTTCGCGCCGGCGAGCCGATCAGCGTCGGACTGCCCGCATGACGCCGCGATCGCGCCCCACTGGTCAGACGGAATCTGATAATCGCCGGGCCGAATGTTCGGGCAGTCCGGGTCGGTCAAGTCGACACCGAACAGCCAAAACGTCTCAAGGATCGCATAGACCCATGATCGGCCGCCGAGGTCGACCACGTTCGCTAGTTCATCGGCTGACATCGGCCGACGCGTTACCGTCGCCGCGCTCATCGCGACACCTCAGCGTTGACGAGGCCCGCTAGGCCGCGGGTCGCCGCGCCCATATGGCGGGTCGTGAGTAGGCCGGCGTCTACCGCTCGCGCGATTGCGGTCGACACGTCCACGGTGGCGACGACAGGCGCGCCTACCGCCGCCTTGACATCGGATAGGCGCAACGATCGGTCGGCTTCGGTGACGACAACGATCTGATCGGGCTGGGCGGGCTGGGCGACCGCGTGTTGAAGTGCCAGATAGCACGATCGCGTGACCAGCGTCCACCGGCCAGCCGCCTCGCGCCACTTGAAGTTCCGGTTGACGAGATCCGGTGCTGGCCACGGCCGGGGCTCGGCGCCGAGTCCATGATCGACGATCACGACATCGTAGCCTCGACCGTAGAGCACGGCCGGGTCCGGCTCGACCATCCGGACGAGATCGATCATCGGGGTAACCGTCTGGATGTCGGCGATGACGGGGATACACCCCTCGACGCGATCGACGCTACCGGCGATGGTGGCGAGGTCGGCGCTAGGCGCGGCGTCGACCAGTAGAACGCGGCGGTCGTCGTCGAGCGCTAACGCGGCGAGCACGGCGACGACGCTGCAACCCTGTCCGCCTTTCGCGGTGTAAAGATGTTCGATAATCATGGGTTATTTCTCCTTTGGGTAGTTGAGTCCCTCGCCTCGGGCTGGCTCCGAGTCGTGCCCTACGGCAAGCGAGGGGATAGCGGGCTAGGGCAGGGTGTGATACTGACACCGACTGGTCGGTGTACAGAGGCAGGCCGCGTGGTCGTCGTAGCCTGCCGCGAGGCGTTCGGCGATTGTGTCGAGTCGCTGGGCGTTCTGCTCATCGCCGGCGAGAATCTCGCCACGATCGGCGTTGAGGTGATGGACGCCGGCAGAATCCCGCCGGATGTTGCTAGCCTGCCGCCGGATGTCGTCGATGACTGGTTGGGCGTCGTCGAGTGTGGGTAGACGGTAGGCGATGCCACATGTACATTGGAGCACGCCGACTAGGCGACCTTCCCACACTCGCTGTTGAGTGAGAAACGCAGGGCCGGCGAATCCATTACGGTTGACACGCGTTTCGGCGTCGGGCCCCTCGGGACACGGTAGGGATACAAGGTAGCCTTCGGCGCGGGCGACGAATTGAATCGTGCTGTGTTCGACCTCGGGCGGGTGTGTGACGTTCACGCGTAGTTTACGCATCGGGTCGTCGAAGTCTCCGGGCGCGTTGTTGTCCTCATCGGGCCAGGGGAACCGAAAGCGGATTTCGCGCTGGGTTTCTGGGTCCGCCGGATTGAGGCTCCCGCGTATGGGCCAGATTTGGCGACGCTGGTCGTAGCGTAGGTAATACATGTTTTCACATGTGCCTATCTTGATTTCGCCTCCCGAACCGACGAGGTTGGCATATTCTCCCATGATGTTGTTGTCTCCTTTATTGGTGGTTTGAGGTAGATATCGTCTCGAGGTCGAACAGTCGACCCTTGACACACTGCGCGCCGAACGCGTTGACGTAGACAAGTCTCGACTGTTGAACGCTAAACGTCGGTCGAGGTAGACAAGGGGCTGCCGCTGATAGTTCGGCGCGACCTCACGCGGACTAGGTTCGCGTGAGGTCGCGCCGATCATGGTCGCGCATACGCTCCGATTTATCGCCGGGGGTTATGCCGGCGCGGAGCTCGTCCCGTGTTCATTGGGTGACCGCCCAGCCGAGTCGAGCGAACATGGCGCGAACCTCAGCGGGATCCGGCACCGGGTCGCCGTCGGCCTGGTCGTCGTCGACCTCGGCGAACAGAGACGGAGCGGAGCCGTAGGCGCACTCAGATACGTCGTGGTCGGGGGAACCGCAAACATGACAGACACGATCGGGTAATGCGACGGGTTCGATGTCGAACAACGTACCGGCACGTTCCGCCCAGAAGCGGCGTGCGTCGTGTCGTTCCGAGCTGGTGCGGCCGATCGACTCGGGGGCGAACATTCTAGGCGCGGTCGGGTCGTAGCTCATCCGCCGACCACGATACGGTCGGCGAGTTCGTCAGCTTCGGCGTCGTGACCTTTCGCTGCCGCCAGGTCACCGCGTCGGATGGCGGCGACCATCTCGCGGGTAACAGCGTCAAGTTGCGCGTGAAGTCCGGCAAGTCCGTCCGAACTCCCCTGCGGGAGCACATCGGCGGGCACATCGGCGGGGCCACGGTCATCGGCGAAGTCGACACAGAGGCACCCGTCGATATAGCAACCGAGCAACCCGCCCGATCGGATCTCGTGACGGCCGATGCCGTGGCCGCACTCGCAGAACCTTTCAGCTGGGCCCGGCCAAGCCGCGACCATCTCGGCGAGGCGTGCGGTAGCGCTCACGCGTAGTACCCAATCATCTTCGCGATCACACCGCGAGCGTACTCACGCGCCGAGTCGCCTGCCTCCCAACAGTCGAACGATGGGTCGTCGGGGAGATCGGCGACGCTCAGACCGCACAATCCGATAACTTCCCGAACCATTTCCGCGTACCATATCTCGAATGTATCAGACATAACCAGACACTCCTTACTTCAGCGGGCCGACGCCAATCGCCGGCCACAACCGGACAATACCTGGAACCAGCTACCGTTGTCAACCACTGTCTACAGATACACTAGGTGTACCAGGGCAGACACACTCCGCTACCCTCGTCGAGTATGGGCGCCGAACACCTAACACCGTTCACTAAAGGCGACCCACGAGCCATCGCCGCCGGCCGCAAGGGTGGCGAAACCCGCCGGGCCAACCGTGACGCAAGGGTCAAGAAAGCGGCAGACGCCGCGAAACAATTAGCAACGTTTAGCGAGACGTTCGAACGATCCACACTCGGCAGTAACGCCGCCAATGTGGCGCAGTACATCATGGGGCGCGTGGGAACCGGGGATATCCCAGTCAGGAACGGCGACGAGGCAGCCGCGTTACTACGAGCTCTTGTAGACATTGCGCGACTTGAGGAAGGGCAGGCGACATCTCACACGATCTCCGCGACCTACGGTGCTGACGCTGTTGCGAGGGTGGTGGCGATTCAGCAGGCTGCCCGCGACCAGCTAGCTACCGACGCCGCCGGCGAGCTATCTACCGCCGCTGAAGCCGTGGCACCCCTCGGCGCGATCGACGCTACATCGGCGATGGTGGGGGAGGAAGTCGGCAGCACCGCCGGCGGCGATCGAGCCGAAACGGAGAGATCGGTCGACGAGCGCGAACACGGGTAGGGGTGTGCGCTCGCCCCCCCACCCCCCGGTCAGGGGTGCCCCATCGGTGCTATAGGTACCATCCAGGTCTATTGAGGACCTATTTCCGGGTTTTGGCCTTCGGCTTGGCGGGTGCTGTGCTGTGGGGGTTGCTCTCGAGCCAGTGGTGTGTGACTTGGGTTCCGGCGTGCATGCTGGTGATGGTGGGTTCGGGTACGTGGTCTGCGGGGAGGGTGATGGTGAGGTGGCCTGAGTAGGTGTGTGTGGTGGTGTTCATGGTTGGGGTTCCTGTCTGCTCAATGTGGTGTTTTGGTGGCAATCCGTAGCGTAGCGGAGGTGCGGCAGCGGGTTCGGGTGCTCGGGGTGCGTCTGGTTGGTGTTTGTGTGCGGGGTGGGTTGTGAGTCCCCCATCCGGTTGCCTCAAATCCGGATTCCCAGTTTGGTGGCGCAGTTTGACTGTCTGCGTTGTTCGATGGTTGTTCGGGCGTTTCCGCTTCCTGCTTCACCGCTTACTGCTCGACCGTCAGGGGTTGGCGGGAGTTGGGTGATCTACCCAGGTTCCCCTGTTTGCGACCCGCGCCTTGCAAAGGGCGTACATCCTGTGTGCCACCGTGTATTGCTGGTGTCGTCCCGAGCCGCTGTCCGGCTCGAGGTATGTGCGAGTCGTGTTAGCGTTGGGTGTTGCGTGCGGTTTGGCGCCGGTTGCGGAGTTCGTGGCGGTCCGTGATGTAGCCGATGGGGTTGTAGTGGCCGGTTTGCTCGTTCGGGTCCCGTTCCGGCGCGACCCGTTTGCGTGCGATGGTGCGTGTTTGTCCGCCGGGTCCGGTCCGGACTTGCGATGAGCGCCGCCCGGATCTCATGTCGTCACCTGGAGCGTCTCGATGGGTGTGAGGGCGTCGACAGGTATGAAGTACGCTGGTCGTCCGCCTACGGGGTCGTCGCGGTAGGTGTCGCGCATTGCGTCGGTGCCGGTGATCCAGCCTCGGATTAGCACGGTTTGGGCGACTGTGACGAGCACGAACCGTTTGGTTGGGTCGTCGTCGTATTGGACGATGAGTCGGTGGTTGTGGTTGCGTGCGGTTTTGACTTCGATGTTTCCGGGTAGGTCGGCGGCGTTTCGTATGCCGGGTGGTGGGGTCCCGAAGTCTGGTTGTAGTCCGAGGTGGCGGGCGACTGCGTATTCGCCGATGGCGCCGTATAGGTCGTCGTCTGCTGGGCGTGTCCGGTTGTTGCTGACGCTGTTGCGGTGGGGGGTGCCCTGTTTGTTGTGGCGTCCACGTCGGGCTTCGGCTTCGGTGTGGATGAGGGCGCGTTCGGTGTCGGTGAACTCGCATCGGGTTGCGGCGGGTGTGGTCCCGGTGTTGCCGGTGGAGGGGGGCCGGGATGTGCCAGACATCATGTTGTGAGGATGGCAGGATCAGCGTCCGGTGTCAAGGACCGGTCGGGTAGTTGCATTTGCATCTAGTTTCAGGGATTTACTGTTTCGGGTTGTTCCCTGTACGTTCGACCTGGTGGGTTACCAGGGTGAGGCATGGCTGAGGCCGTGGGACAACCCTGGGACCCACCACCTTTTAGTTGCGTGCCGGACGCGGAACCGCCCCCGGTGTCCCGGATGGGGACTCTCGAGGGCGGGCCGCGTAGAATGTGTCTGGCATCCAACAGTTGCGATCATAGTTCTACGCGGCCCGCTGAGTCAAGTACAGTGTCCAGGTATGACGTATTTGGAGGCTGTCGAGTACGCACGCCGGGTCGGGATGCGGTTCCCGATCGGCTACCAAATCGAATACGTTGGGATCGACGAACTGATCCGCCGCGAGTTCCGAGAGGTCCACCCGGCGTTCCTGCAACGGTTCATTCCGTGGCTCGTGTCGCACGCCGGCCGTATTGGTGTCGGCGATGCTGGGCCTCGGAAGAACCCGTCGAATGTGTCGCCGGCGTCGAAGCGGGGCCGGTCGTTCCATCAGAAGCAACGGTTCCGTTCCGGGCAGCTGGTGTTCGCTGCCGTTGATTGTGTGACGGTCGACGGACCGGACGGCAACCACAACCATGACGGCATGACGGCAGAGTTGGCGGCGACCGCTGTGCCGTTCGGGTTGCACGCCAACATCGGGACGCCGGGCGAATACGGGTACGAGGCTTGGCATCTTCAATGCGCCGAGATGGACAGTTACGCGGCTTGGCTGCGTGCGGGCCGACCAGATCCGGTGATGGACTATCCGTTGCCAGGCGGTCCCGGCGGTGTAGAACTACCAGAAGAAGGAGACGATATGCAGCGAATGGTCATCCATCACAGTACGGTCCAGGCGGCGTTCAACGAGGACGGCACGATCATCTCCGACGACGCTTATCAGGCTTTGGAGGTGTCGAATCTGACGCTCGTCGAATCCGATCATCCCGAGTTTTTGGCGTTGGCGTGCGAGGTCAACGGGCCGGCGGTCGCCTACGAGCTCGGGAAACGCGCTCAACGTTTCAGCGGTTGAGCCGATGGTCGCGGCGTGGACTTCGGCTGACGTGACGACACCGATGCGGTGGATGCTCGTCGTCACCGCACTATTGGCGGCTGGTGCTATCGAGGCGTTGTACCGCTCGAGCGAGGACACGAACCCGTATCCGTGGCGTGGCGCGTCAACGATTTTTGTGTTGTACGCCGCGAACGTCTTGTTTCTTGTGATACGTGGCAGCGTCGTCGTCGACGACTGGTACCGACCGGTGTTTTCGGTGCTCAACATTTCGGTGATCGTGTTCGAGGTTTGGTTGCTGGCTCGCATGGTCAAGATGCGTCACTACCGCAACCTCGCGTACGACTCTCATCAGATCCGGTGGCCGGTCCGCGAGCGGCGTTGCGGTGTGGACCGACGACGACATACTCATCCTCAACATGCGGGGTGAGCGTGAATGCCCAATGGTTCACTCTTGGCGGTGCTGCGCTTGGCATGCTCGGACTGTTCGCTGCTGCGTACGTCCGTGACCGCAACAACCCGATGCGCCAAGTCGTAGCGGCGGCGGTGCAGAACACGACTTCGATGTCACGACAGTTGCAGCACGCCGAACATCAGTGCCGGCACCATGAGGTGTGCGCCGATCTGTGGCGGACACAGTTGCGTGAGCACGGCATCGAACCGTATCCGGAACCGCCGATGACAGCGGTGCTTGTGTCAGACTGATCGCATGAACCAGATTCGTAAGGCCATCGCCGGTGTCATCTTCGCTGCCGGTACCGCGCTGACTACTGCTGCGGCTGAGGGCGGGGTTTCTTCGACGGAGTGGTGGGGGATTCTCGCTGCCGGGCTTGTCACTGGTGCCGGTGTGTATTACGTCCCGAACCGTCAACCCACCTAGCCGTCGTGGGTCGCGTACGTGTTCTCGATGCCTTGCAGTAGTCGTTGGCGTGTGCGCCAGTCCAGCCATTGCAACGCTTCCTCGAGCTTCGTGATCGCGAGACTGTTCTCGCGGCACCGGAACTTCGGGTTGCTGTTGAAGAACTGGATTCGTTGCCGGGCCGCTTCGATCACGTCCTCGACGAACGCACCGTTTTGACCGCTGTCGCCGACGATGCCATCTTGCCAGTCGATCGACATGACTCTCTCGTCGGCGTCAGTGACGAGTGTCGTGTAGCCACCGGTCGGATTTCCGTCCGCATCGACTCGGAACTCGCTTTCGACAAGTTCTTCTGATCGTCGGATTCCCATAGCACTTCTCCTTCGGTTGCGCCCCGATTTCAGGGGTACCACTCAGAGTACCAGACGCAGGTCGATTGGGATGACGGCGTGGCTGGTTGCTTCGACGTGGGCTTGAACGTCCGGTTTCGGGATGGTTTGCTTGCAGTTGAAGCATCGCCACTCGTATCGTTCGGGCGTGACCGCGCCGATGTCGAACTCGAGTTGGTCGGTCATGGTGTGACCACCAAGTAGCCGGAGCCGTAGCCGTCGCCGTAGCCGTAGCCGGAGCCGGAGCCGTCGCCGACGGCTCCGGAGCCGGAGCCGTAGCCGAAGCCGAAGCCGGTGCCGACACCGTTGCCGACACCGTTGCCGTTGCCGACACCGTTGCCGTTGCCGGAGCCGTAGCCGTTGCCGGAGCCGTAGCCGTTGCCGGAGCCGGAGCCGGAGCCGGAGCCGGAGCCGGAGCCGGAGCCGTAGCCGGTGGTGGTCATTTCTTGGACCAAACCGGCACGCCACGTAGCGACACCTCGGCCTCCGGGGTGCAGTCCACCACCTCGATTGCGTCAAGCACCCGCAACCGCCCCACAGGTGCCACGAACTTGCATTCGACCGGTTTCGACACCCCCGACAGGGCCATTTCGGCGACGTTGGCGGCACCGGACCAATACCAGATATGTCGGCATTCGGTCAGTTCGACCGTCTGACCGTCCTCACTCACGACGGTCCCGCAGAACACGCCGGAGCGGTCGCCTCGAACGACGGCGTAACGCTGTTTCGGTGTCGTGGTGGTGCAGGCGGAGCCGTCGAGTAGTTCGGCGATCCGGATGGCTTTGGCTAGTGTTTCGGTGTTCATGTTCTCCCCCTCCCTGGGGTTATTCGTGGAATGGTCCGGTGTGTGGGTTGCGGCGGGTTGGTCGTGGGCGTCGGAGTTTGAGTGCCCATAGGGCGGCGGTGCCGGCGATGATGATGGCGGCCGGGATCACGTCAAGCCTCCCCGTTCGATGAGTTGTGCCCAGGCGTGTGCAGCGCATTGCGGCACGAGTCCGTTACCGCCGAGGTGGAGTGCGTCAGCCAGTCCGGGGGGAGGCCCATCAGTGTGGCGACGAAGAACGGGTTGAGGTCCGCCCTGGGTGATCCAGTCGGCCCATCCGTCGTGGTCGTCGGGGCGTGGCGGGAAGCCTCCCCGGCGAGCGTCAGGCCGTGTGTCGTCCCGTGGCTCGGGGCGTTCTTGGTGGTCCGGTTCTCGCCGTTCGAGGCCCGTGGTGTGGGCCACATCTTGACCTGGACTGTCAGTGAGGTCGGTTCGGTTCGACCGCCACCCATGCGGGCTTTCATTGCTAGGTGTGCTTCGGGCGACTTCTGGTCGTCTCTCGCCGTCGGCGTACCCCACATCTGCTGCGCTTTCTGTTTCAGCGTCGGCCGGAAGTCCGCTCGTGAGTGAGCCGTTGAGCCGCTCGCCCCGTCTGACGATCGGGCGGTGGGCCGCAAGCCAGAACCGTTCACGTCGGTGAGGGGCGCCAACGGCTGACGCGGCGAGCAAACCCCATTCCGCATCGAACCCGAGCGCGGCAAAGTCACAGAGGATTTCGGGTAATCCGTGGGCAATAAGCTGTCCGACGTTCTCCAACAAGACGTATCCGGGTTCCACGTCAGCGATGATCCGTGCGATGTCCGGCCAGAGCCATCGGTCGTCGTCAGTACCGCCTCTGGTGCCAACGGTCGAGAACGGTTGACAGGGGAAACCGGCAGCGACGATATCCACGCGTCCGCGCCATGCTGCGCCGTCGAAGGTGATGAGGTCATCCCAGATAGGGCATGAATCCAGGCGCGCCTGGCCCATCCGTTCCACGAGGATGGCCGCTGCGTAGGCGTCCCGCTCAACACGAGCCACGGTTCGTACCTGTGCCACGGATCGGAGAGCGAGTTCTGTTCCTCCGTATCCGTCGCAGAGGGACACGAGTGTGAGGGGATGTACAACCATGTCACGGCCGGCGGGTTTCTCGGGTGCCGGTGCGGTCGATGTCGAGGTGTGCGATGACGGCGTGGGAACATTCGACACAGGTCGGGTAGCTTGCGGGGCTCACGGCGTCACCATCAGTTCGATGGCGTACATACCAGGGGCAGCGTCGGGTGGCAGGGTGATCGCCAGCGATGAGTGCATCACCCCATCCGTGGAGTAGTGCAGGATCAACAATCCCTGATCGGTGATCTCAACGCAGGGGACGTTTGGGACGTAGTCACTGGTCGTCACGATCGGCAACGTCTGGACGACGTGCACCCGCTTAGTGACGGTGTACGGCCCGACCCAATCGTCCATCCTTACTTCGACCCCGAAGGTGTGCTGCCCCGTGCCGCCACACGACGAGCAGCGGACCGACCCGCCATCGTTGTCGAGGTCGTCGAACCAGCCGTCGTCTTCACATTCGTAGCATTCTTGCGGCGACCACTCGGCGGGCGGGATCGTCATAGGCAGGTGATATCGATCTGCGTTCGGAACGCCATCGACGACGTGCCACGGGAATCCGACGGCGCTCACGGCGTCACGTCTGGCGAACATGTCGTCGGGCATTCGCCCCGGAGGGCGTCTAGGTCGGCGGGTAGGGAACTCCGGGGTGTCAGTCATGACTCCGTCGTCCTCTCCTCGTACCCGATGAACTTCCACACCTTGCGCCGTTCGTGATTGACCTCGATGTATAGGCGTTCGGAGGTAACGACAGTGGCACTCAATCCCCTGACAATGGTGGGAACCTTGACCAACCGAACCTCACGGCCGGTGCGCTCCCACGGGCCGAAGATGTGCTGGTTGCGGCGGACAATATCGTCCGCCTGGGCTATCCTGTTCATTTCAGACGATGTTGTCCGATCACTCATGATGTCCCCCACGGTTGGTAACAAGACGACCCGTTATCGACCCACCATTGGCAGAGGTCAGCGGCAGCCTGAATGTTGGTAACGGGATCGCCTAGTTCGGCTTGGGTAGCGTGAACGACACACGATGACCCGCACCGGGCCCGGTCGTAGTTGATGCCGTTGATCTGCAACAGGCCGGTGTCCGACCGATGCGATGTAGATGCCACCCGCAGAAACTGGCAGGCTTCCGTCGCGACATCACCGCCACGCAACTCGCGCCACGTCGTAGAAGTCGGGAACGACAAGGTGGCGACTTGCGGGCAGCACCCCGATTCGCGGCGCATCAGTTTCGACATCTTCACAACGTCCCATCCGGCCGGCGGTGCGAGTTCGGTAAGCATCGGCTCGAACTGTGTGCAACGTGACGTGTCGGTGGTGCCGGATAATCCCCACACGATCGGTTCGGGAGGTGGCGGCAACGTGTCGGTGGCTTGGATTTGGGGTGTGATGCGGACGACCGGCGCCGGGGAGGGCAGGGACGATGCGGCTACCGTCCCTGCCCCGGTCCCGGCCACAACCGTTGTCCCAGCCGGTAGCTGTGTTCCGATCGTAGCGGGTTCGCTGATTTCGTCGATGGTTCGCTGTTGGCCGGCGACGGCTTGGACGCCGGCGAGCAGTCCGACGATGAGGGCGACGGCGAAGTAGACGTGGGCGTCTGGCTTCCTCATGTTGACTTGGCGTCCTCGAGTTGGTGCAACGCCCGTAGCCCGAGATCGCTGATCGACCAGATAGCGGACGGGCGACCCGTGTCCCGTGTCGGTCGGCGCCACCCTGAATCGACAACGAATCCGGCGTGCATCAACTCGGAGCGGCGGGCCCGCAGCGTGGACGCCGATGTCCCCGGGTGCTCGTTGTTGTATGCGTCGGTGATTTGGAAGTCAGCCAACCCGAGCGGCTGCCGACGCAGAATCGTGAGGATTCGAATGTGGTGTTTGCGACACGTTTCGCTAGTCAGTAGAACGGCGGCGGTGACGCTGGTGTCCATCGCGGTGCGCCGGGTCCGGGTCCGGACGGTTCCGGTCGGGAGACTCGCGTCGACCACCCCGGTTCCGTGGCACGTCGGACAGGCGACCCGATCACAGTTCATGTTCGTTGCGCTTTCGTCCAGGCGGCAACGTCGTCGGGCTTGAACCGGATCATGCCGTTGATCCGGTAACTCGTCGGAGCTTGTCCGCGTTTCACCCACGTCCGTAAAGTCGGCGGGATCACGTTCAACATCTCCGCCACCTCATTCACCGTAAGCATGGTTTCGTAGTCGTAGTCGTCTGTTCGTGAGTCACGCATTGGTCTAACATGCCACATATCGTTGTATCCCGTCAACCCTGTGAGGCAGAATGCGGGCGTGAACTCCCCACTGTTGGATCAACTCCTAGCGTTGACACCCGACGAAATCGGAAAGATGCCTGCCAGCGAGCAACGCTGGGTCGCCGACACAATCGACCGCGAAATGATGCTGCGGTCCCCCGCCACGTTCGCGGTCGCCCTGTCGAAAGGCCAATGGGAACCGTACAAGCATCTCATTCACACATCCGACCTGATCGTGTCGATGATCGACGAGGACGACTGCGACATCCTCGTCATTGAGGAACCCGTCCGCCACGGCAAAACGTTGACGTGCTCGAGGTGGACGCCGGCATGGTTCATCTGTAAATATCGGAAACGGGTCATGCTCGCCTCGTACGAAGCAGACTTCGCTGCAACCCATGGACGCGCCGCCCGCGAGATCGTCGCTGAGCACGGCTCCCTGTTCGGTGTCGAGATCGACGACACGTCGCGTGCGGCGTCCCGTTGGCAACTCGTCGGCTCCGATGTTGGGATGGGTACCGCTGGTGCGAACGGTCCGATCACCGGCAAGGGCGGCGACCTGATGATCGTGGATGACCCGATCAAGAACGCTGAGGAAGCGCAGTCGCCGGTGATGCGCGAGAAACTGTGGGAGTGGTGGCAGTCGACGTTCCTGACTCGCCGCGAACCCGGCGCTAAGACCTTGGTCATCATGTCCCGCTGGCATGAGGACGATCTGATCGGCAGACTTGTCAAGAATCCGCCCGTTGGCGGCGCCCGGATCAAACGGGTTCGGCTGCCGGCGATCGCCGAGGAAAATGACGCTCTCGGTCGCCGACCTGGTGATGCGTTGTGCCCGGAACGCTACGACGAGGAAGCACTGTCAGGTATCCGGATAGATGTCGGGCCGGGCCCGTGGGCGTCGTTGTATCAGCAGCGCCCCGTGCCGCTCGGCGGCGGCATGTTCAAGAGGGAATGGTTCGGGAAGTACGCCCGGTTCGAGAACAACGATCGTGCGTATTACCGGTTCGGGGATCACATCGTCGATGCGTCCGAGGTGTGGAAGTTCTCGACGATGGACCCGGCGTACACCCGCACCCAACGCTCCGATTACACGGCGATAGCGACGTGGGGTGTGGTGCCGGGCGAGAACACGATTCTGGCGTTGCTTGACATGCGGCGGGTCCGCGCCGAACACCACGAGCACGCCCCGCTGATCCAGTCGGTGTGGGACACGTTCGAGCCGGCATGGGTCGGCATCGAGAAGCAGGCTGCCACGCTGTCGATGTTCAGCCAGGTGCAACGCAACGGTGTCGTGGTCCGCTGGTTGACACCCGACAAAAACAAGATTGCACGCGCCGAAACGGCGGCGGCGCTCGCTGCGGCCGGCCGCATTTGGATACCGGATCACGCTGAGTGGGTGTCCGACTTCTTAGACGAAGTGTTGACGTTCCCGGTCGCCAAGTACGACGACATGGTGGACTGCTTGTCGTACGCTGCCGGCGAACTAGCGAAGCGGGCCGTTCACGCCCGACATCACAAGGCGGAACCGACGAGCGCCGCCGACATCATGTGGGAACGAATCCGCAAACGCGAGAAGGCAAACAAGTATCATCAAACCCTTGGAAGGTTCTAACCAGCATGAAAACCCTTGAAGCGTTCCCGATTGACACCGCTACCGGCGCCTGTCTGATTCTCCGCAAGTCCGACCCGGCGAAAGTCGGTCGGATCGTCCAACTCGATGTCGACCTCGAGGGGATGCCCCCGTTCGGTGTGTTGTGCATCTCCGAGAAGGGCGTCGAGGTGTTGAACGCCCAGCTCGACCTCAAGGTGGTGCCGAAGGGCACCCGTGACGAGGTGAAGGTCAAGAACGCCGAGCTCGAAAGTATGCGCGCCGACAACGACCAGTTGCGTGCGGCGCTCCGCGACGTGTTCAACGCTGCGTCGTTCGTCGGCGTCGACCTTCCCCCTGAGGTCGTGTCGTTGGTTGGGTCCGACGAATGATCGCGGCGGTCGTCATCCTTGCTGGTGCGGTCGCCGTGCTCGCCGCTATGGCGTGTGTGCTGGTGCTCCTACACCAGCGCGAGAGAGACAACTGGTCGGCGGAACGCCGCGCCCTTGTCGATCGGGCCATCGCCCGCCATAGCGGCGAGATCATCGCGTTCGATCGGCAAGCCGGTCGGGCGGCAGCCGACCCGAAACCGGCCGTGGAACCGGTGCTTGTTGAAGGGCTGACCTGACATGGACATGACACAGATGACACCCAAGAAGGTTCGGGACGCCTGGGAACAGGGGATCAAGTCGACTCGTGTCGAACGCGAACAGGCGTCAGTGAACGGTGCGTTCATCAGGAACCGGCAATGGGTGTACTGGAATCGTGCTTCGGGGCGTCTCGAGGAACTCCCTCGTTCCCCACAACGTGTGAGGGCGTCGGTGCCGCGCATCGGGCCGGACACTCGACGCACGATGGCGAAGCTGACGCGCCGGTCGCTCATATTCGATGTCCCACCGACCTCACCCGATGATGCGTCCACGAAAGCATCGCGGACCGCTGAGGCGGCTCTAGCCGAAACCCATCTGCGACAGAATTGGGAAGGGTTGCGGCTCGACCACGCGAACTGTGTTTGGGAGGCCGGTGTCGCCGGGATCTGCGTCGAGTGGGACCACCGTGTCGGTGTGCAGGTCGCCGCCGACAACGACGGACAACCGGTCCACACGGGCGACGTGAAACTGACTGTCGTGTCCCTCCACGAGATCGCTTTCGATCCGGGGACCCGCAACGGCGAGGAAGCCCGATGGTGGGTTCGTGGGCAGGCTCTCCCACCCGCCGAAGTGCAACAGATGTTCGGGCTTGAGAAGGAACCGGCTGCGGACGCCCGAGCGGTCGAAACGATCTGGAGGCTAGCGGATCGCTCAGAGCGAGGCGAGAACATCCCGTTGACGATGGTCCTCACCTACTATGAGCGGCCGACCGGTCAGAACCCTGGTCAGGTGATGACGGTCGTCGGTCAGGAACCGGTCGAACACGCCGAGTGGCCTTTCCCGTTCACTGATCGGCTCAACATTGGGCTCGCTGTCGTCGAACCGATCCACGGCATCTGGACCGGGCACACCCCCGTCACCGATGCGGTCCCGGTGCAGGCGATCCTGAACGCGTCGTGGTCGTCGATCGTGGAACACATCAAACTGGCTGGCAACGCCCGTCTGTGGATTCCGAACGGTTCCGTCGATGACGTTGAGGAACTGACCGACATGGCCGGCGAAGCTGTCGAGTACAACCCGATCAACGGGGTCGAACCTGAGTACAAGTCGCCTCCGTCGATGCCGGACTGGTGGATCAGACAACCGGGCATGTTGGGCGACGCTCTCGACGACATCTTGTCGGTCCACGACATTTCGCGTGGCGAGGCACCGGCCGGTGTCGAATCGGGGATCGCTTTGTCGATCCTGTCCGAGAACGACGACACCCCGGTCGGGTCGTTCGCTAAGGCTCTCGGCGAGTGCTGGGGGCGGGTCGCGTCGATGGTTCTCGAGTTGTACGCCAAGAACGTGAAGGAAACCCGATCGTCGATGATTCGGATGCCGACCGGTGTCCCCGAAGTCGTCAAATGGACTGGTCCTGATCTTGAGCAGACGACCGCGATCGTGCCGTTGGATTCTGTGATGCCTCGGTCCCGCGCCGCTCAGGCGGCGTACGCGATGCAGTTGTACGATCGTGGGATCATCACAACGCCGTGGGAGTTGGCGAAGGTCGCCGATCTGCCCGATCAGGACGATCTGTTGGCTGGTATCGACCCGGACACGGCGAAGGCGCAACGCGAGAACTATTGGATGGCGACCGGTTCGGCTCGCACGATCGACGTGATCGACGACCACCAGAACCATATTCGTCTCCACCGCGATTTCGTTCGGTCGGAACGCTACGAGAACTCACCGGAAGAAATCCAGGCCATCATTCGTATGCATCTTGCCGGCCACGAACTATATGCGGCGCAGCAGGCCGCACAAGAAATGCAGGCCGCAGGGTTCTCGCCTGCCGCAGCGATGCTCCCAACCGAAGCCACCACGGTTCTGCCGGCTGGCACGATGGCTGACGCCGCCGCGCTGCAAGCAGCCGCACCAGGTACAACGTCGATCCCAGCCGACATGATCCCCGAACAGGAATCTCAGCCCCCACCGCAACAGCAGCCGGGGCTACAACCAAACAGCGAGGAACCAGAAGATGTCACCAGCGAGTGAAGCGCCAACACCCGAACCGGTAGCGGACAGCGGAGGGGACACGTCAAGTGGACAGTCCGCGCCCCCAATAGCGGCAGACCCAACACCTGAACCGGTTTCCGCACCGCCGTCAGGGGACACAGCCCCGGACGTTCTAGGGGACCTCGCCGCCGATCAAGCGGTGTTCGACCGTGGATACGTCGAAAGCATCCGGGCCGAGGGCGCCCGGTACCGGACCCAAGCCCGCGACCTCGAACAGCAGTTCGCTGACCGTAAGGACGTGCTCGCCGAGTACGACCAGTTCACCCCGGACGACCAGCAGGCATGGACGCAGTTGATGGGAGAATTCCGCACCGACCCGGTGTCCGCTGCGTCACGGTTCCAGGCGGTATCGGAAGCCATCCTCGCCGAACACGGCGTCGACCCGAACACGGCGACACCGGAGCAGCGGGCCGCAGCCGACGCGGCAGCCGCCGGCGAACTCACCCCCGATGGTGTCGACCCGGCGACTCTGACACCCGAGAAGGTGTCCGAGCTCGTCGCCCAGGAGTTAGCGAACCGGGACCAGGAAGCCAACCGTAAGGTAGAGGTTGATGGTGTGTTCGCGAAACTTCGGGAAGCAGGGTTCGATGCCCGCTCCGACGACCCGCAACAGGCCGGGGCCGGGTTCCTGGCGTTGTGGTACACGAACAACCATGCTGACGGCGACCTCGCCGCCGGCGTCAAGTTCGTTGCCGACATGAAGCAGGCAGCGGTCGACGATTACGTGAACGGCATCAAGAACGGGACCAGGGCAACACCGGCGCCCGATGGCACCCCGTCGAACCAGCACAATGAGGTCACTTCGTGGGAGGACGCACGCAAACGCACGACAGCGATGCTCGCCGCCCGCAACGACCCCGGCAGCACCTGACGTAAATCGCACCATCGCACAGTTTTGTGTGGAGGTGTGTAACATCAACAAGTGAATCGGTGCGGAGCCTGGTGCTCGGCCGAGAGCGAGTGTGGGGCCAGGAGCCCAGCTCGGACGGGACGCGGTTCCTGGTGAACGGTCCAAGACGACAACACATCCTCTCACCGAAAGTGGGGTTTCCCCATGTCTCTCACCCGTACCACCGCCGACGCGGCCCTCAAGGAGTTCTATCTCCCGATGGTCCGCAACGTCCTCAACAACGAGGTGTTTTTGCTCTCTCAGGTAGAGCAGAACTCCGAAGATGTTGAAGGTCGCCGAGCGGTCCTCTCCATCAACACCAACCGCAACCACGGTGTCGGCGCCCGCGCCGAGAACGGCGCTCTGCCCACCGCTGGCAACCAGGGGTACTCCGAGGAACGCGTCGTCCTCAAGTACAACTACGGCAGCATCCAGATCAGCGGACCGACGATCCGTTCAATGGGTTCCGATCGGGGTTCGTTCACCCGAGCCGTCGAGTCGGAAACTCAGGGTGTCGTCCGCGACCTCAAGAACGACGTGAACCGTCAGTTGTTCGGCACCTCGAACGGTGTCATCGCAACGTGTGGTGTCACGTCGGCCGCGACTCTGGTCGTGCTCGCCGCGACCACGCCGGCGTCGGCGATGCGCCAGTTCCTCATCGGCATGACCGTCGACATCGGCACGGTCGCCGATACCGATGTGGTCAGCGTGACGACCCGCACCATTTCGGCTGTCGACGTTGCCGGGAAGAAGATCACCATTTCCGGTGCCGCTGTCACCACCTCCGCGATCCACTTCGTGTTCCGCGAGGGCGCCGGTGGCATCGACGGCGGCGAAGGCCAGAAGGAACTGACCGGTTTGCAGACGCAGATCAACAGTTCCGGCACGCTGTGGAACATCAACCCGACGACGGTCCCCAATTGGGTGTCGTTCGTCAACGACAACGGCGGCACCCCGCGTGCCGTGTCGGAGGACATGTTCATCGAAGCCGACCAGGAAGTGAACATCGCTTCCGGTGAGCAGATCAACCTGTGGATCACGTCCGCTGGTGTCTCTCGCAATACGGCTGCGTTGTTCACGGCGCTCCGCCAGTTCAACACGCCCACCGAACTGCCCGGCGGCTACCGGGGGCTGAACATGTCCTCGATCTCGCAGGGCCAGACCGGCGCCAACACGGTGTCGATGATGTGGGACAAGGACTGCCCCGATGGGACGGCGTTCGGGATCACCACCAAGCGGATGCAGAACTATCGCATGTCGGATTGGGAGTTCATGGACGAGGACGGCGCAGTCCTCAACCGTGTCGCCGGCATCGACGCGTATGGTGCCACTCTGTTCAACTACATGGAGTGCGCCACGGACGCACGCAACGCGCACGCACGCATCAACGACCTGACCCCCTGATGCCAACGGTTCGTGACCGGGGCGAGTGTAGAGCTTCCTCGCGGTTCCCTAGCCCGTCCCGGTCACGAGTTCTCTCTACCCGCGAGGAGGTTCAGTGATGCCAGGAATGATTCACCCCGAACATGTGGGGGGCCGGTCCCTATGGATGGACGCCGGCATGACCGAGTTGATCGACAAACTCCACTACGGGGACCCGGTGATCGGCTGGGAAGGCGACGAGCGTCTCGCCGTCTACTGGAACGACCCGCGATGGGAGATTTGGCGTTGCGAGGTCGATAACAAGTATCGGATGGTGTGCCGCTCGAAACCTGGCGTCTTGTTCGACGAACGAGTCCTGATGCAGCTACGCGATTACGACTCGCGTCGGGTGCAACGGGATTTGTTCGTCGAGAACAACGCTCACAACGACAAGATCGACGCCGACAAGAAGTCGGCGTTCGACGAATGGATTACTGAGGAAGCGGCACCGCGTCTGGCGCACGCTTTCAGACAGGACATGTGATGACCGTTTCCTTGATGCTGTTGCGCCGCCTGACCCGTTCGAGGTGCGGTATCGCGATCACGGACCGGTTCAACGGCGACGACGCACTCGACGACGCGATCAACCAGGCGGTCCAAACGCTCGAAACGGAGCAGCGGTGGCCGTGGCAGGAAGCTGTCGCCAACCCGACGATTTCGGCGCCGACGACTGCGTTGTCGATGCCGTCTGATTGGCGGGCGACCCGTTCGTTGTTCATCGGCGACGACGAACTATCGGCGATCGCGCCATCGGATCTGTATTTGCGTGATCTGACGCAGAGCGGTCAACCCGAAGTGTTCGCGGCGATCGGCAACGCGATTGAGGTTCGCCCGGTCCCCGCGACCGATTACACGTTCATCCATCTGTACTATCGGACGAGCGCCGCACTGGTCGACGACGCCGATGCGTTGACGATGCCCGACCAGTTCGCCGGTGCGGTCATCTCGAAGGCGGCTGAACTGTTGTCGATCCGTGAGGACGACCGCACGGCAGCCGCAGCGCATCTCGCCGAGTACCTCCAATGGGTGCAGCGCATCCGGCGTGACGTACGGCGCACCACCGGCCCGGTTCGTATCCGGGTGCGAGAAGGAAGCTGGATTTAGGTTGTGGTCGACTTCGCGATCCGGTGGAACGACTTTCGGGGTGGCGACTACGGGCATCTCGATCCGTCGCGTGCCGCCAAAGACCAGTTCTCGGGTCGCAACGTCAAACTGTACCGATCCGGTCTGATCGGTCCCCGAGCCGGCTTCAAGCAGATCACCGTCAACGGCCTCCCAACGCATCCCGTCGTTGACGGTCCGATGGGGTTCGACGTGTACGGCAACAAGCTCCTGGTCGTCCTCGACGACTTGTACGAGTTCCCGATGACCGACCCTGCGACCGCGACCGGGTACGCAACATATCCGGTGTCGGCGTCGTCACCCGTCGACTTCGTTCGCGGCAACAGCGTCCTGTATTCGTTGTATGACGGTGTGCTCTACAAGCATGTGGCGTACGCGACGGCGCCGATCACCACGCCGGGCCCGTTGTCGATGGTCGTCCGATGGGGTGCGTTCATGGTTGGGGTCGACGAGAACATTCCGTGGCGGATCTGGTACAGCAAAGTTGATGCGTCCGGAGCCGACTTCGATACGTGGCCGCTCAACAACTACTACGACATCGGCAACAACGAACCGGTCACGGCTCTGATCCCGATTTACAACACCCTGTACTGCGGCAAAAAGTCGGGTTGGTGGTCGATTTCTGGTGTGCTCGGCAACCAGGCGTTCATCCGTGAGGACATCGTGGGGAACGGCCCGGTTGAGCATCGCACCTCGAGCGTCACGACCGACAACCGTGTCGTGTACTGGCCGACGCAGCAGGTCCCGGCGTTTTGGAATGGTGAACGCGTCGACCTCGACGAGACGCAACGCCTCGACCCTCGAGCCTTGCCGTTCAAGGGTCACACCTGCATCGTGACGCCGACCGCGCGCACCTTGATTTTGGCGGGCGAGGACTCGTCGACTACTGGCACCGACTGGTTGTTGTGGAAGGACAACGCTTGGACCCGACACTTCACACCGTTCGATTTAGGGGCGCTCGCGCCTGCGACTGTCACCGACGCCGCCGACATGCCTGACGGTGTGATCTTCGCGATGGTCCGAAACGATCAGGTCGGGCTCGCTCCGGCGGTGCTGTCGTTCGCCCATGACAACGCCCGTCCGGCGCACAACGATGACGATTGGGCGGCACCGGTCGACTACGGCGACACCGATCTTGTGACCGGTACTTTCACGCTGCCAGCTTGGTATGACGGGCAGGGACGGCAGGTGCGGGTCCGATCGTTGGTGATCCAGTTCCGTAAGTGGGCGTCCGGTGTGGCTGACACGTTCAACCAGATGCGGGTCACTATTGACGCACTCGGGCCGTACGGCGGCGGGCTCGTAACCACCAACCCTGAACCGTGGGTTGAGGCTTGCGAGGCTGCGTCTGCTGATGGGACACCGGATTCTTGGCGGGCCAGTTTCGGAGAGCAGGGTTGGGCCAACGGGTTCCAGATCCGGTTCCCGGCGCTGCGTGGTGTCGCGATCCAGGATGTTGTCGCGCTTGTTGATGTCCGAACGGCTCGGACGTGAACGGGTTAGTGTGTCGGACATGAACGAAGCACCCGAACCCACCCCGTCCGCTACCGGTATCGGCACGTTCACGCCGCCACCCGGTTTAACCCGCGAGGACTGCGAACGCCTCGCGAAAGAGGCCGACGAGAAACGAGAGAGAGAGAACGCATGACACTCGGAATCGTGGCGACGACACGCAGCAATATGATGGACGAGATCCCCGGTTCGATCGGCGCGTCCGGGCTTCTCCGTGTGTTCAGCGGTACTCGGCCTGCCACCGGTGGAGCAGAAACCACCAAGCTCGCCGAACTCGCTTTGTCGGTAACATCCGCGCCGGCGGCATCGGCGGGTGTGCTGACGTTCAGCGCCATCTCAGACGACACGTCAGCAGATGCGACCGGGACCGCCACCTGGGGTCGGCTCGCCACCTCGGCCGGTGCTGCCGTCGTCGACTTCGATGTCGGCACATCAGGCTCGGACATCAACTTCGACAGTGTGGCGTTCGTGGCGGGCGGCAACGTCGCTGTGTCGAGCCTCGTTTACACCGCCGGCAACCCCTGATCCTTCCCTTCCCCGAAGGGAGGGGCCATGACAGTCCCGGTACTCGAAACAGGTTGGACGACACACAGCAGCGTCAGCGACGATGCTACCGTTTCGCTCGGTAAGCCGACCGGTTTGGTTGCGGGCGATACGATTCTAGTCATCGCTGCCAGTGAGCAGTCGAACAACAACTACATGCCGAACATCACGTCGCCGGACGTGTATGAGCGGATCTCCCACGGCAATAACCGGGCCGATGTCCAGCTTGGCATCTATTTGCGTGAGGCGACCGGAACCGAGACATGGCCGCTGGTATTTGAGTGCAGCAACCTCGATTTCTACACGAACGTTGCGGTCTGTATCCGGATCACGGGAGCCTGCACGACCGGTCCGCATCGTGTCGGCGCGTGGGCAGGCCAAGGCGCCACCGGCACCAGTCTGACGATTCCTGAGGTCACTACGGCGGTCAATGATTGTCTCGGGGTTTGGGTTGGCGCTACTGACGGCTCCGACGTTTCGCCGTTTTCGATCACGTCCGGTACCGGGTGGTCCCGTACGGGCGGGCTTGAGAACCCGACGAACGATAGCAACGGGATCGGCCTCGACTTCGGTGAGAAGGACCACACGACAGCGGGCGTGTCCGTTGATCTGGTTCTTGATATGGCGGGCACGACCGCTGACGGACGCGTGGGCATCCAGTTGATGTTCGCCCCTGATACAGAGTTCACGGACACCCCCCACAGCGATCCGACCGAGGTCATCTCGTTCTTAGATGAGACACCGGGTGCGTCGTCGCAGGCGACCGGGTCGGGTTCATATGTGGCGGGGGACGCCTATGTGGCGATCGTCACGTCGTTCGTCGCGTCGGGTTCGGTGGCGGCAACCCTGGCTGGCTGGTCGAACACCTGGACTGACGTGTCGGACACGCTCGGGCAGACGACAAGCCTGTGGAACACGGCGACTGATCGGCGGGTCCAGGTCTTTGAGATCCAAGGCCAATGCGTCGGTTCTGGTTCCGGCGCGCTCACGGTGTCGTACTCGACTGCGCCGAGCTCGATCGCTGTGCAGGTAATACGCATTCCGAACGGCGGCGACATCGTCGCGATGGACGACGCCACTGGCACGCTCGGCACCGTCACCGACTACCCGTACGGCTGGAACTGGTCTGACGGCATCGACGCCCTCGCTGATCCAGGTTCGAGGACCATCGCCGTGTTCTCTGGCAACGCCAACAGGGCGTCAACGGTCACGCCCGCCGACGAAACCGCACAACTCACCGGGGCGAACGACCCGAAGGTTGGCTCTGCCACGACGGGCGGCACCGCCCTCGGATGGGGCACGTCACCAACCGGGTATTCGTTGGTCACCTGGTCCGATGTCTCGGGAGCGTTCAGCCCGTCACCGGGTGCAAACAACGACACAGGCGGGTCGTCGGCGTCGTATCGGCTTGTCATCGAGGTCGGCGTAGCGGCCCCCCCGCCCGCCATCACCGGCACAGGCGCGTCCACGCTCGCCGATGTCACGTCGGCCGGGACAGGTGCTTACACGCCTGCTCCTATTTCCGGCACGGGCGCGTCGACCCTGGACGATGCAACGTCCGCCGGTTCTGGCACCTCCGCCGTCCCGGTGTTCACGGGGACCGGCGCCTCAACTCTCGACGATGTGACATCGGCCGGGACGGGCGCTTACACACCGCCCGACATTTCTGGCACCGGGGCATCCACCCTGGCTGACGTGACATCGGCCGGTGTCGGCGCCTACACGCCACCCGGCATCACCGGCACGGGCGCGTCCACTCTCGCTGACGTGACCTCGGCCGGCACAGGTACATTCTTGGTGGGGCCCATCACCGGCACCGGTGCGTCAACTCTCGGCGATGTCACATCACACGGTGTGGGGACCGGCACGAGCCCGCCGCAACCCGACCCGAACATCACGTCCCCGTTCCGATACCGGGTCCGGCAACACATGGTCGACCTCCTACCGCAAGGCGCAACAAAGGCCGGGGCAGGCGAACAACACGACCGCGAACTCGAGGACTACTTGGCGTGGATGTACTCGAAGGTGGCGTTCCGATCAGGGCAGTACGGGCCGACTCTGGTCAACATGGTCATCGGTTCGGGAGGCAACCCGGTCAACGTCGCCGACTGGACTGTTTCCAACGACCAGTTGTTGATCGCCGGCAAAGTGCTGTTCGGTACCAGCGGCGCAACGTATCCGACCGGTGTCGTCACACTGTCGTTGCCTGACGATTACACGTTCGATGATGCTGTTCCTGATGATGTGGCGGTCGGGCAGGCTACACACTCTGACGCGGGTGTGTTGACCGACAGCACCATTCGGCGTGAATCTGCGACTACTGTTCGTGTTGTGATACCAGCAGGCATGACGTACGCAGCAGGAGATTCGATCACCTACCAATACACCGTCCGTATCCCGCTGATCTGGACCCGAACGTAAGGACCCTCTGATGGCTGTCGAAGTACAAAACGATGCACTGTCGGGGTTGATGGCCGACTTCGGGATTTCGTACCCGAACGCCCCCCGACCCTCGCCGGCGTTGTTGGCGTTCACTCGAGGGTTGGGTATGAATCTTGACGAGGCGGAGGATCGGTCGACGAAGCAGATCGGTCGCACGAAACGGCGGGCGTCGGACGCCCGTTCTGATCTGCGGCGGTCGTCGGCGCGTGGCAAGGAGAATGTGACGGCGGATCTGTTGCGGCGCGGTATCCATTCGTCTGGTGAGGCGAACACCCGGTACGCCCGGCAGGCTGAGGACGTTGGCGCCGCCGAGTCCGACATTGCTCGCACTGAGGCCGAGGGGATCGGCGCCGCAGAGGATGCTTTCCAGCAGATCGGCGGGCAACTCCGCACTGGCGCGATGGAAACGGTGTTGGGTGAGGAAACCCGTCAGTCGACGCAGAAGGCGGTCGCTGACGCCACCGAGGACTCGTGGAAGCGGCGGGAGGCAGCTGACGAGGCGGCGTACCAGCGGTCGAAGGCCGAACAGGACAAGCGCGCCGCCGAAGAAGAAGCGATGACGCGCAAAATCTACAATCTCCCACCGAGGGCTTCATAGATATGGGCACGCAGACTGTTCCGATCACTTCCGCCGAAATCTTGGCGGCTCAAGCCGAATCAGGGATGGAAGGTGTCGCCGCGTATCAGGAGGCTCAGGCGAAGCTCGGCGAACAGAAGCACGGTGCCGTGGAGCAGGCGTTGGCCGAAGCCACGTCTCGGGGCGCTCCTGCGGGGGCGATGCCGACTGCCGGGATCGCCGGCGCGTACGACGACCGGATCGCGTCGATGACCGAAGGTGAGGCGATCGCTTCCGCGTCCGCGTCGTCAAGGTCGCAGAGGATGACGGATTACAACGCGTCGGTTGAGGCTGCTCGTTCGCTGATCGGCGACGAGGCTGCTCGGGCGGTCGCTCCGATCAACGCGCAGTCGGACTTTCAGGTTCGTGCGTCTGAGACGGCGGGGCAACGCCAGGTGGATCAGATCAACGCCCAATGGCGGCTCGACAAATTGCGTCTCGAGGCGCAACAGGCTGCCGCTTCCCGTTCGTCCGGTGGTGGCGGCGGTGGTGGTGGCGGCGGCGGGTCGACGCAGGCACGTTCGATGAACCAGTCCGAGCTCCGTTCGCTGTTGACGCGTGGCGCTATCGGCGACGACGGTGGCGGCGGGTTGATCGGTGACGCGATCTCCGAGTTGAATCGTGCGACGGCGGGCGGCCGCAACAAGGTGATAAACACCCGGAATGCCACTGAGGGTGACATGCGTCGGGCGCAGGCTGAGCTTGACTGGACTTCGAGTCATCCTCCAGCGGTCCGGCCTCTCCGCCAGGGTGATCGGGCTGAGGAACAACGGATGGCACGTTTGCGGCCGACTCCGAAGGTGCCGGACCCGCCGTCTCTCGGTCTTGGCGATATTGCTGCGCCGGTCCCGGTTCCCCCACCGTCGCCGTTCCATGGTGGAGCGAACCGCAGCACACCGGCGGCGTTGCCTCCGGTCAACCGAAGTTCGCTACCGGATCGTCCACCGGCGCTCAACATGCCGTCGTTGCAGGATTTGATGACACCGGATCAGATGGCCCGTCTCCAAGACAGCCCTCTGTTCGACATTATGATGCCGGCGTTCGGGGTGGACACCCCAGCGTTCGGGGCGAACACACGTCGTTCGCTTTGGGGTGTCGAGGATGGCGGTCGCCCGGCGGGTGTTGGTGAGGCGGCGTCTGCTACCGCTGCGATGCGTCAGGCGATGACGTTGGCGGCGATCCAGGCGAACGAAACCGGTGAATACAACATCAACGCGGAGGAACTGTTGGCCGCTTTGGACTACGACGCGGCGTACGAGCCGGGCGGGTCCGCAGCGGCAGCGTACGATCAGTTGACCGGGTACAACAGTCTGGTTGACGACGCCGAACAGGCTGGTTCGGATGCCAGGCAGGCCGACTCTGATGCTCGCGCTGCTGATGCGGCGTGGCGAGCGCAAACCGGGTTCGAGAACTCGCAGATGGATCGGGCCGCGTCCACGATGTCGCCGCTTCAACGCTACGAGGCGGGCTTGCCGGTGTCGGACGCTGACCTCAATGCCCAGAACGCGAGGGAGCGCACCGAAGCGTTCGAGGCGAACATCCAAGAGTTGCCGTCCGGCATGTCGATCGACACCGCCGAACAAGCCGTTTGGATCGAGGACGGGGAGTTGAAGGGGCACGACCGTTGGAATGAGGCGTTGACTGTTCTCAACGACGCCGACTTCGATGCGACGTTGGATGTCCTCTATGACACTTTGACCAGGTACATGGACCCGCCGCTCGACATGAACAACCGGATCGACCAGATCGTGTTCGACCTTCTTGAGGCCCGGCAGCCGTAATGGCCCCACGGGGACTCTCGTCGCTGTTGGCTGGCAACCGCACGCCACGCGCCCGACCCACTCGGGTTGCTCCGCCGCGTCCACGGTCCGCGCCCACGGCACCACGCGCCCCGGCACCACCGACGACGACACCCGACGACGGTCCGTCACCGGCCGATGACGCGGTAGCGCAGATGCGGGCCCGTCGTGGACAAACGGCACCCGGCGGCACCCCGACCCCCGAACCGCGTCCCGGTGCTCCCGTCCCGGTGTTCCCAACCAAACCCGCCGGTGGTGGCGGCGGTCAGGGTGGTTGGGGATCGCTCCCCGGCCAACTCGGCGCCATGATCGGCGGCATCGGTCCAGCTATCGCGATGCTCACCGAACAAGCCGCCTGGACCACTGTCGCCCCGTTGAAGATCGGGCTCGACGCCGCTCGAGGCGACATAGATTGGGACCGTTATTCCGGTGGGCTCAACGGCCGCGACATCTACAACAACGACAACCTCACCCAAAAAACGAAGGACTACATCGACGAACAGGGGTTGCCGACCAAAGAGTACGGGCTGTCCAACGCCTTCCATGACTACATTCCTCTGACGGCGATGATGGCCGACTCGGCGACCCGCACGGGTGGCCGCATCAACGAAGCCCGCAAGGGCGACTTCTCGCAGTACGTGGACGCATGGAACGAAGGCCACATTCTTGATCTGGCGTTCGAGGACATCGGCAACGTCGGTATGGGCGGCGCGATCGCCGGGAAGATCGCCGGGCGCGCCGCTATCGGCAACGCGATGTTGACCGTGGAGGAAGCGGGCGCGTTGGGTGCTAAGGCGATGCGCCCCGGCGGTGTCGGTTCGGCTCTGTCCCGTTCGGTGCTGTCCCCGTCAACCGGTGTTGGCGCCGCCAAACGTGCCCCTCATCAGATCCCTGGCACCGGGTTGGCCGGCAAGATGACTCCCGGTTCGACCGCCGAAAAGGTGGTCGCTGGCACGGGTGCGGGCATTCGTAAGGTCGCCCGCCTCGGCGAAGCCGTCGACAACGCTCAACTGTCGCTGCTCCCTCGCCTCATCTTCCTTGCCGCCAAAAAGGGTGGCGGACCCGCTGTCCGTGGGGTGGGTCGTGCGGCGCAAACGTACTCGAACCAGAACCCCGGCCGGTGGGCGAACATGGTCGGACGGTTCGGGACAGACAACCGGGCGTTCGCCCGCGAGGTACATCGGATCGAAGCCGACTTGGGTCGCGAAATGGTCGCCACGCAACGCGTCCTGATGCACGCCGAAACGATCGCTGACGCTGCCGGGCTCACCATCTCGCAGTCTCGTGCAGCGATCTTCAACGTCGACCAGGTGTTCCTTCCGCTCGTTGAGCAGTATCGGGCTGGTGTCGCAGCCGGGTTGAACGACGCCACGCTGACGAACATCATCGAACGCGCCTACGCGGATCTGCCGGCGACGTTGCGACCGGAACTCGACGACCTCAAAGCGTACGACGATTGGGAGTCCGGTCGGATCGACCCGGAACTCGGCGCCAAGATGGACGAGGTTGACGCTGCGGTGCGGGAGGTGTCGGAAGCCGACACAGCCAAAAAGGTGGAGCTCGGACCGGACGTGGACGGCGGTATCGACCCGGCGCAACTCGAACCGGAGGCGATGCCCGAGTATGTGGCGCAGGAACGCCGCAGGCTCGAAATCGAACGGGATCGTGATGTCAAGAAGCTCGACAAGTTGTGGACTGGTGCTGCTCGAGCGGCCCGGCAGGCTGATGTCCGTGAGGCCGTCAACGCAGAGTTGCCGCCGCCGCCTGATCCGAAACGGTTTGCGTCGGAGGGTGAGAAGCTCGGGTTCGCGAAGGCGCATGCCACGGCGCTGCGTACCCAGCATCAAATGTTGCAGTCGGAACTGCGGGCGACTCTGGATCGGTATGAGCGTGCCGTCAACGATGATGCGGGCGCGGCGACGGTCGCCCGGTTGGAGAAAGAACTGGATCGCAAACTTGTGCAAGGCGAAAAGCTGCGGGACGACATAGCGGTTGCCGAACGCCGGGTCGACGCCGCCATTCCGTTGTCTCGGGTCAAGGAACGACTCGTCGAACCCGCTGCCCCGTCTGGTTCTCTGCTCGATACCCCACCCCGACCCGAAGTCAGCACCGATCTGTCCGGCCTGGACACACCGGCCGCTATGAAGCGGGCCGCTGCGGTTATCCGTGAAGCCGAGCAGGGGCAGGTTCTGCTGGAGCTTCACCAGATGACTAGCGGCGACAGGCCGATCATGGAAGGCCAGTGGGAGGATCTCGGGACGGGCCCGGAGGCGACCCGACTCAAAAAGAACCCGGACCGGGGCCAATGGTTAGGGATAGCACACAGGCAAACCTCGTACGGTGCGGTCGGCAGAGGGAGCACGCCAGAGAACTTCGCGGACACCGTTATGGACGCTCTCAACATAGACCCAACGACGGTCAGCGTTATGGATGTGCTCGAGATGTATTTCGGTGCCGTCAACCGTTACTACGATGTCAGAGCCGCCGGCAACTACCGTGCCGTCACCGACATCTCCGCGGACACCGGTTTCTCGCGAGAAGCCGTACAGATGGCTCTCGAAGGCAAGGCCGGTGATTTCCGCCATATCGTGCAAGCCGACCGGATCTCGGCGGTCGACGATGTGGCAGCGGTGTTCGCTGGCATGGAGCCGTCGGTACGGGAAGGCATCCTCAACGAACTGCGTGACATGAGGGCGAAGGGGTTGCCCGAAGGCGAGATCCTCGACTACATGACAGAAGTGATGGAGTCCGAGAAAGTGAGCGCGAGACTGCTTGATCCGATATGGACCTCGGTGTCGTGGAACCAGTTGTCGGACTGGCTTGTCGGTGAGTCCCCCGTGCCCGACGCCGTGTACGAACGCGTCGTTAGCCGTCCGGATTTAGCGCAGTCCCGGCAGATCGCCCGGATGCAGCAGAGACTCGTCGACCTCAAAGCGGCGGAACGGTCAACGGGTGTCGACCAGCGTCGTTTGGCGGACATCCTCGAGAAGCACACCGCTAAGGTCGCCCGTGACGCTGCGACGGCTGCCCGGCGCGTCGATGACGCTGTTGGGGCGGAACAGAGGGCTGCTGCTGCTGCTGACGCGTTCGACGGGTCCATGCCGGTATTCCAAGCCACTCTGGACGCCGCCGCTGCCGCCAGGCGGACGTGGAAGCGTCGGAAGGGCAAGGATGCCCAGGGGAACGAAACCAGCCCGTATTCGCCCGCTGAGCGTGCGATCCGCCAAGAGGGCACATTGCGGGAACGCGCCAACGTGCGGCTCGCCGCCGTCCAAAATGTCGAACGGTCGCTGGCTGGGTGGAACGCCAAGATCGCCGAACTGCCAACCGAGTTGAAACGCGACTTCATCGAACGGCTGATAAAGGACAAGAACCAGCCCGCTATCAAGTCGATCGCGTCGTCGATCCGAGGTATCGAGGCGCAGTTCGGGCGGCTTGAGCCCGGCAAGGCTGACACCCCGGACGTAGTGACCGGTGTGATGGGTGACATGGCCCACAAGTACGGGGTCCACGACGAACTCGTGGCCCAACTCCACGACGAACTCAAGGTTGCAGAGAACGGCCAGATCATGCCGGTCGCTGCTCGTGGCGCGTTGCAACGAGTCCTCGAGGACGGCGGTGTCCGCCTCGACGATGTTGACTTGGCGACCATCGAACGGTCGTGGCAGGCCGACCAGCTGCTCGCTGAGATAGACCAGATCGTCACCCGTTCCGCTGAGAACGGTGGGGCAGCGAACACACCGTTCCGGGTCATCGACCATGTTCGTCGGGCCCGCTGGATTGACGACTTGAAGATGCCCGACGAAGTGATGTCCAGTCAGGGCGTCCGGTCGCAGGTTGAGGCACGCTGGGCGCAGTACGCGAAGGCTCGCACCCGGTTCCTACAGGAATCGTACGACGCTCAACTTCGGGTCATGCCTAAGACGTGGCGCGCGATCGGGCAGCACGCCCGCCGCAACATCGACGGGTTGCTCACCGAAGCCGAAGTGTTCGCTGACGCCGGCGATCATACGTCGGCGGCGCTCCTGATGGAACTCGCTGAGGATGTCCCCACGACGATGCAACAGATGGCTGACGCCGGGCTCGACCCACAGTATTTGCCGGGTGGCGAACCTCCGTTGCACGCCCAAACCGCTGGGCGTCCGTCCGGCGGGCGCCGGTCGGCGTTGCGGGCATCGCACGAATCCACGACCGGGTTGCGTGCCGTTGACCTCGCCGATCAAACGTCGTTGCAGATCGACCAAGCCGCCAAGTTCTTGCAGAACAGCGCAAACGACTTCATCAAAGCGAACATGGGTCGCCCAGCGAAATCGGTCATCGGTGACGCGATCAAGAATTGGGAACGCGCCCACCCGCACGACACGATGATGCACCCCTCAGACATCAAGGCCGCGTTGAACGACGCAGGCTACGACGTGCCTGCTGGCACCAGAAGCATCGGGTACGACACGGTGGTCATCCCGAAAGCGATCGCCGACCAGTTGAGCCGGGCGGATCGTCCCGGCGGTGTCATCTACCAGACCGTCGACAAAGGCAACCGGATGTTCAAGACGGGTGTCCTGGCACTGTCGCCTCGTTGGCTTACCGGCAACCTCGTCGGCAACGCTTTCATGGCGATGTTCAACTATGGGATGAGCCCGATCGAGTTGATGCGAGTCGTCAACGACATCCAGAAACTCGATGGCGGCTGGAAACAGTTGTGGGAGCAGGGCGGGCTCGCGTCGTTCGCACCGGACGCTCTCGCGTCGCACGGGCTCACCTACAACGAACACCGGTTGCGGTACGGCGAGAAGGGTCAACAAGTCGCCCGTACTAGGGCAGGACGCGGGTTGAACCGTGTCGCTGAGTATTCGTACAACATGAACGAGTTTGTTGACAACATCGGCCGGTCCGCTGTGTACCTCAAGGAACTCCAAAAAACGGGGAATGCCGACGCTGCGGTCAGGGCAGGGCTTCGCACGATGGGCGACTTCACTCGGATGACACCGTTCGAACGCAACTATGTGCGTCAGGCCATGCCGTTCTACGCGTGGATGCGACATCAGACGGTCGCTGCTGTCCGGTTGCCGCTACAGTCTCCGACTCGGGCGGCGTGGCTCCTGCATCTGTCGAATATGATGAACGACCCTGAGTACGGCGATGAGATGCGGCAACTGTTGGGGTCGAGGATGCCGTTGGGTGGTGGCAACTTCTTGAACATCGGCGGACTGTCCCCGTTCGGCGATCCACGGTCGTTGCCTCTTGACCCGACCCGGCTGGACACGTTCACCGGCGGGTTCTCACCGGTGATCGACCTCACCGGGAAAGCTCTCGGGGTGGACATCGACAGAATGAGGCCGGTAACCCGCCCGTTCGGCGATCAGGCGACCGACATGTGGGGTGGTGTCGTCCCGAAGTCTCCGATCCGGCGCGCCATCGAAGGCGACCCGTTGGGCGGGCTCGGCGAAATCGGGTACCAGGCTTCCGGTATCCTCCCGCAAACACGGGCGCTGCGAGACGCCGTGCTCGGACCGGGCGACTTCCGGTACGGGTCCGGTGATCGTGGCCCTGAACAGTTCGACGACGAGGCACCCGCCACCGGCCACTTCGGTGATCTAGTATTGCGAGGGTTGAACCTGCCACGGATCGACCGGATAGACACGAAACAACTGTTGCGTGACCAAAGGAAACGAGAAATCGACCGGCGTCGGCGTGAAGCCAGCCGCAGATAGGAACAGACATGGCGTATCCGCCCACGATCCCACCGAACAGCCGAGCAGACGGCACAGTGACGTTCACCAACCACCCGTCCGACCACAACGCGACCGCTGATGCGTTGACGGACATCGTGAACGAGCTTGGCGCCGACCCGAAGGGCGGGTTCGCTGACGTTGCGGCCCGTATCAGCGCGATGGTGCCGCCCGGTGTCATCTCGGCGTACGGTGGCGGTTCGGCCCCCTCGGGGTATCTGTTGTGCGACAATTCGGCTGTCGATCGCACTACGTACGCTGCGCTTTTCGCTGCGATCGGCACGTCGTTCGGTGTCGGCGACGGATCGACGACGTTCAATCTGCCCGACTTGAAGGGTCGTGTCCCGGTCGGACGAGACGCATTGGTCGTGATGTTCAACACCCTCGGCGAGGACGGCGGTTCAAGGGACGCGGTGCCCGTCAACCATGCTCACACTGTCGACGGGCACGAGCACGGGCTGGGCAGCCACACCCATACGATCGCTCACGCCCACACCTCGACGAACAGCGGGCTTGGGGTCACCCCGAAGGCGGTCGTCGCTGGCTCCGATTTCGCTCAGCAGTCCGGCACACCGTCCGACCAGACGTTCTATGACCTCGACGTGGCGTCGACCGGTCCATCAACGAACGCCAACTCGGGTGGCCCGTCGATACCAAACACGACCGGTGGAACATCGCCGGGCACCGACAACGGCGACGTGACCGAGGCCGGCACCGACAAGAACGTGCAGCCCTACCAAGTCATCAACTACATCATCAAGACCTGATTCATCATGTCGTCACAGATCGAGCATCGGCTTCGCCTCATCCAGAACATTTCGGTTCCGGGTGTCTCCTACGGCAACGTCGCACTCGACTACGGCGACGGGATCTACGGCACCAGAGCAACCGACCCGGCCGATCTACAGGTGTACGTCGCGGTGCCGCTCACGTCCGGGTTGTCGGCCCCTCATGCCTTCCGTGCTCGAGTCGGTGACGCTTTCCCGAACGACAACTTCGCGTTCCGGGTGGTGGCGTTCGGCGGACCGTTCGAGTCCGGTGAGGGCACCGTCTTGGACCTATCGACGGTTTCCGCTGCCGAACTGCGGTTGGACAGGGTTTCGTGGGGGCACCCAGTCGCGATCGGGTTGCGGCTCACTGTCGACGGCACGGCGGACACATTGACGCGGACGATGACGGACGGCGACCTGACCGATCCTGGCACGTACCGTATGGGGATCATTTTGACGTTTCTGTCGGAACGGCAACTCACCATCCCAGCGCACGACAACCGCACCCTGCTCGTGTCGGACGGCGGAGCGATCGAGGTCGCGCCGCCGCCGATCATCGGCCCGTACGATCTGTGGACTGGCGGCACAGCCGATACAACGGGCGCAGATTTGTTGACGATGGGCACCGCAGCAGCGACCGGATCTGACACGATCACACTAGGAGACGCGACAACATGACCACTTTGGACGGCAAAGGCCAACAACGATACGACACGACCGCTGACTGGGCGTCGAACGACCCGATCCTGCTCGCCGGTGAAATCGGGTGGGACACCGACCTGAAACAAGGCAAGCTAGGTGACGGCACGACCGCGTGGACTGCGTTGGCGTTCATGTTCGATGTGCTCGGCACGGCCGCGACCGCTCAGACCGCTGCGGAAGCGACCGCTGCTGCGGCGCTCGCTGTTCACGCAGCGGACACGACCGCTCAGCACGGCATGGCTGACACGTCGCTCCTGCTCGACACCGGGGATATCAGTGTGTCTGTGGCTGCACACTCGCACGCTCACACCGCTGTTGAAACCAGGACGTTCTCGGTGCCCGGCGCGCTCGCTGTCGGTACCGGTGTGATCGAGTGGCCGATCACCCGCCCGGAGACGCTGACGAAGATCACCGGTCGGCTCGGCAACGCCGACTCCCCGGTCGGCGCCGACGTGAAAATAGACGTGAACTTGAACGGCACCACAGTTCACTCACCACAATCGAACCAAATCACGATCATCCCGACCGCTGTTCTCGACACGGTTGTTCCTGACGTGACCGCTATGGTCGACGGCGACTGGCTGTCGATCGACATTGACCAGACCGGGCTGGCGTCGACGGAAGGCTCCAACCTGGTCGTTGTCATCGAGTCAACTTACGCGATCTGAGGTAAACGGTGGCGATCGGCACAATCACAGAATGGGATCATGTGTTCGATCCGACGCCCCCTGTTGGGGTGGTGTCGACGGCTTCGCTCGCCTATCTCGCGGACACCGTGTATGTAGTTCAGATCACTCAGGCACGCCTGGACTCCGTTGAGCCACCTACCCCTGGTGTGACCGGGATGGGCGTCACATGGGCTGACGTTTCCGGCGCTGACACGTATTGGGATTCGATCCCCGCGTCGATGCGTAAAACCAGCACGTTTTGGGGACGGCCGACATCGGGTGGGACCGACACAATAGATGTCACCTACGCGACCGACCCGGCAGACGTTGACGTGCTCGTGCTCGAGGTGCCCGGCGGGTTAGCGCCAGTCCAATACTCCGGTGTTTCGCACACAGCACCATCGGGCACGCTCGCCGAACCGGTCACGTTGGCTACACCGGGGTCCTCCAACAACGCGGTGCTCGTGTTCGTCGCCGCGAACGTCGACTGTTCGGCCACGGCCCGTCTCGAGATGGACGCGGACGCCGGCGGCGATCACGACTGGACTTCGTTTACGGCGCTCGGGTCGGGGTCGTCGCCGACCGGGACCTGGTTGGCTGGACACACGATGCCGGCGACCGCCGATCTGACACCTGGTTGGATTCACACGGCCGGGCCCACCGCGAAGGCGTACCTGTATGCCATCGAAATCGAGGCTGCACCCGAAACGACCGGTGTCGGCGTCATGTTTTGCGGTGTAGAAGCGACGTTCAAAGATGTCGTGTTGCCGTCCGGCGTCAACTTCTTGATCGGGTCGTCCATCGACCTTGACCCGGTGTTCACCGCCACGACACACCCTGCCGCCACAGCGGCGTTCGAGGCTGACCTGGGTGGCGCACATTTGCAGATCGCCCGCCGATACGACGGCGACCTGGCGACCTCGTTCGCGACCGGCGGCAACGCAGCCAACGATTTCTCCCAAGACGAAGGAGTCCGTCACCGGTTTGTGTCCATGAAAGCACCGTCAGTCACCCGACCGACGCAGGCCGAATGGGCGACGTTCTTGGCGACCGTCCCCAACGACAACGACGGCGCGGGCACCGATTTCATCTCCTGGGTAACGGCATGGCACGAACCCGAGGACAACATGACACCGGCACAGTTCCGGACCCTCATGGGGTTCCTTCACGCTGCGTGGGTCGCTGACGGATCGAACGCCTGGATCAAACCGTCGTTGTGTTTGATGTCGTGGAACGAACGCGACCCTGAACCGGCATCAGGAACGTCATCGGCTGATCTGTTCCCGACGACCGGGATCGCTGACTTCACGTTGTGGATCGACTCGTACGATCCGAACTCTAATCGGACGCTGCAACAGCAAACGGAGGCGACCGTCACACTGTGGAAGGCCGCTGGCGGCACAGTTTGGGGTGTCGGGGAAACCGGGACGAAACGGACCGGCGCCGATCTGGCGAACTGGATCTCAACCGGGATCGCATGGTGCCAGTCCGACCCGGATTGTGTCGGCTGGATTTGGTACCATTCCGCCGGCGGCACGAACGGTCCGTGGTGGCTGACCGACGCTGACGGGCTCGCAGCTATGGCCGCAGAAATGGCGTTGACAGCATGACCTCCACCCTCGCCGTCGAACGCATCGACCTACGCGCCGGCGACTCGCTCCCCGGTTTCGCTGCCGTCATCGAAGATCACAACGGGGTCGCCGCTAACCTGGCCGACTCACTCTGCTACTTGCAGGTCATCAAGAACGGGGTCATGGTCGAGAACGAATGCACGATCGCGAACCCGACAACCGCGACTGTCACCTACGACTGGACTGGCACCGAAATCCGGCTATGGGGTGTCGGCACCCACGAGCTCCGGGTGCGGGTGTTGTGGAACAACGGTGATGCGTTGATCGCGCCGGCGGACCGGTCGTGTCTGCTGGTCATCAAACCTGAGATCGCTTCGTTACTCTGACGACGACGAGGGCGAGCCGGTCGACGACGAGGGTCGGGATGTTCTGTTCGACGTATTCGAGGGTGTCGTCGGGCCATGCGCCGGCGGTCACGAGTCCGTCAACGATGTGTTTCACCGTTTTCGCGAAGTTGATGGGGTCGCGGCGGCGGTTCGCTGGGAACGGGATCACGACGTGGACGGCGGCTGGGTGCGGGAAGGTTCGCCCGGATGGTCCGGCGCCGGGGTGTGCTTCGCACCATGCCCAATAGGCGCGGTCGCGCCATGCGGCGGTTTTGGTTCGTACGTTCCATGTGTCCCCTTCGTTCATGGAGATCGGGTCGGCTGGCGGCTCGAATGTCAGCACGACCTCAGTCATCGACGCTGCCAGTGGCGAGGCCAGTCCCATCACAGTGCGGGCACGGGTTGGCTTCAGCCATTGCAACCTGGCAACACGAACACGGGTGGCCGTCTGGCAGGTAGCACCATTCGCCGCAACCGCACCATGCTCGAGTCGTCGTCCGATAGTGGTCATCGGGTCGGCTGGGATAGGCGATCATGTCCGCCACCACAGGCTCACGGTGTTACCGCTGGCATCTGGATCTGGTCGGGTTTCACGGTCAACAGTCGCCCGCTGCTGAACCGGACTCGTGCGACGTTGCGGCGACGTGACCCGTCCGACCGGCGGGGTTTCCATGCGACGAGTACGGCGTCTACGGGGCGTCCGTCGATGTCGACGATGATAGGGCAGCGTGCTTTGGCCCGGTGGATCATGGCGTGATCCTGACCGGTCAGGTCAATACCGCCGTCAGCGTTTAGGTTCATGGGTTCCTCGCTGAGAATCGTTCGCACACGCAGCGGGCCACGGTGCAGATCGGCCGATGGTTTTGTTCGGCGTGGCCGCAGGTGCAGATCCTGAGCACGGTTGGGTCGGCCACCCAATCACGCCACGTCAAACCGTGGTCATCCACCTTCGAGGTCCATTTCGGTTTGCTCAGGCGGTGTCTCGTACCCGGTCAACGTCGAGATCGTCGCTGATGCCTCCTGCCACGTCAACTTGTTATGCGACGTGATGTCGTGACCGATCAACGCGACCGTCGTCGCCAGCTGCTCATCACGATCCTCCACCTTTAGCCGCTTGTACTCGCCTTTGATCTTCCCGACCTGATGTTTCGTCGCCGGACGCATCGACCCGTCATCGGCGGGTGCCGGCGCCTCACCGGTTTCCGCCGACACCCAACCCGACGCCTCGGCGTCCTCGGCGTCCTCGGCGTCCTCAACGACTTCGCCGTCCACGATGTCACCCTCCCCCTCGGCGACCATCTCCTTGAACGCATCCCGCATCGCCGGCAAATGCTCATCCAACAACGGAGCCGGCACCCCGTCAGCGAACGCCCGATGCAACACAGCGTCAGAGTCCACCTCACGTTCCTCACACCGCCGCCGGAACTTAGCGATCGCTTCATCCGACAATTCTTGCGGGCCTTCCGACGCGTGTTCGACCTCGCCGACATCTATCACGTCGCCTTCCTCGCTGATCGACGCCCCAAGTTCCTCGGCTGAATGAGCTCCCATCGTCACATCCGAAAACAGGACCCGACACAACAGTCCGACAGCACGCCACCAACACATCGTTGACGGATACTGCTCCCACGGCAACGGCTTCCCGCTCTGCGACCGAGCAAACGGCTTCCCGTCCTTCAACCTGCACAGGTTTGCTCGCAACGCGTCGTCGAGCGAAAACGTGAACGTCATCGTGTCCCCGTTGTCCGCTCGGACCCCTGTCACCGTCGCACCATCAGCACGCACCTCACCGGTAACCGAATGCCCAGCCTGACGCACCAGACCAACCATCGCCTCCGGTTTCATCCCCCAACGACCCTCGATCACATGACCCTGGTTCATGCTCGTCATCACATCCCAGCCGTGCTGCCGGCCGGTCAACGCCGCCACCAACACGTTCGCTGGTTTCCGCTTGTACGCCGATGGGATGATGTCGGATGTCGCCAACGCTTCCGCCTGCGAGTTCATCAACGCCCACTCAGCGGCGGGCACAGTCGGCCCGCTCGAGGGCCGCCGTTCGATATCGGTACCAGTCATGTTCTTAGCCTCGCTTCGTGAGTGAACCGCTCAGCGATCCGTTTCTGTTGATATGGGTAGGGGAGTTGACATTTGTGTAATGGTTCGTATGCGATGTACCGGTCGCATTTACGGCAGTACACCAAGAGCACCGGGGGGACGTTCATATCCCTGACGGCAAGAACCGGCGCGCACCCGGCTTCTCCACGGTGTACTCGGCGACCAACTCGGGGTGCGCCTCCGTCAACCCGACTTTGTCCAACGACTTCGACGACTTCGACGGCTTCCACGACACGATTTTGGTGCCATCCCACAACCCGACCTCGTGACCTCCGAGCGCCCCGGCCACGACATCTTTGATCGCGTCCATCTCGACTTCGGCTTCCTTCACGCGTAGTTTCAGATCCCGATAGTTGAACATCAGATCCACCGTCGCCTCATCCAACTCGACTTCGCCGACCGGTTCCGGGTTCAACGCTGCGACATGGCGATGCTTGAGTTGCGGGATGATCCAGTCGGGCACCATCCCCAACTCGATCGCCGCCATGAACCGTTCCGCCCGATTCATCAGGTCCCGTTGTTGCACCTCGTCCGCGTCAACAGTCATCGACGCCAAGTCGAGGGACCCGTCCATCCACACCAGTTCGATCACGTCCCGATCGGCGCACAACATGATCGCCTGGCACTGATCCAACCAGTAGTCCTGCGGCTCCGAATGATGCCCGGACGCCGTTTTGATTTCCACGGGTCGGTCACGGGTGATGTCCCACCGGTCAACGGTCGCCAACACCGGCCCGCACGCATACAGGACACCGGGTTCGATCACAGTCACACCGTCCTCGAACGCCCACCACTCAGCCACACCGTCCTCGAGATAGTTGCCTCGTCTCATCGCCGACGTTTCGTCATCGTTGTCGACTCCGGTCAGCTTCTTCGTGGCGTAATCGGCTGCAGATTCGTACGGGTGACGGTCCCATAGACACGCTGCGGCTGACGCATTGAAATACGGCTGGCGTTGCGCCAGCCAGTCCTCGCGGTCGTATGCCCGCTCGAGCGTGTACCTGTCCATCATCGTCATGTCAGCCATCCTGACTGAGGGCTGTGACACCCGACTGCAACGCCACACCGGCCACCATCTCGAGATGCGACCAGCCTTTCTCTCGCAACGCCTCCATGATCAGTGGCGGCACGTTCATCGACGCCGCCTGGAGCACAAGGGCGTCCTTCGTGGCTTGGTCGATGACGGCGATCACGGTCACATATCCGTGTGCGTCGATCGCTGCTCGCACGTTCTCGAGGTCGTCATCACCGGCGCTCATGGGGTGCTCCGGTGTGCGTAGTCGGTTGGGTTGAGTCCGGCGTAGTTGCCGAGCAGGTTGGCGGTTCTGGCAGCCCAGGCGGCAGCCCTGGCGGCATCCCTGGCAGCCCAGGCGGCAGCCCAGCCATCCCTGGCGGCATCCCCGGCGGCATCCCTGGCAGCCCAGGCGGCAGCCCCGGCGGCATCCCTGGCAGCCCAGGCGGCAGCCCAGTAGGCAGCCCCGGCGGCAGCCCTGGCAGCCCAGTGGGCATCCCTGGCAGCCCTGGCGGCATCCCTGGCGGCATCCCCGGCAGCCCAGGCGGCATCCCTGGCGGCATCCCCGGCGGCATCCCTGGCGGCAGCCGAGATCAGGCCGTTGGCGTAATCACGGGCCGCTTGGATCGCCAACCGAGG
>Ga0255048_10000209_pt1 | contig 43170 bp, 53 predicted proteins | sample JV7_2_2_MG_FD_183619 | JGI IMG/M metagenome (GOLD analysis project Ga0255048, IMG submission 183619) | Seawater microbial communities from Jervis Inlet, British Columbia, Canada - JV7_2_2 | ecosystem: Environmental > Aquatic > Marine > Inlet | place: Canada: British Columbia | collected 2016-10-06 | reverse complement strand
CCATTTTTTTGAAGAACTCATTTACTGAATCGTTTGTTGGGTCCTGTATAGCTATGCCCAAATGTTCCAGGAGTTCCTCTGCCTCGCCTTGCCCACCTATAGCCTCAGCCCACTCTTTAGCGCGCTGAACGCCTTTCTGGAGTCTTGCGTAATGCTTATCTGATGCTCCACTACGCTTGAGACGCTGCGCCAAATCTTCTGGTATACCACGGTCAAGTACGCCAAGACGCAGGAAATGTGTTTGCAGATAAAATTTAAGTTCCTTTTTATCCATCCCGCGTTCGACCAAAGGCTTTATCGCGCTTCGTACACCAAGCCAGTCGGTGTAATCACTCTTCTGAGCTTCGTCCATTGTCCCTGAAAGATAAGCAATGTAATCAACCCATTGATCAGGAACCATCTTTGACCTACTATCCACACTGAACATTTCCTTACATTCAGCTTTCATCCGCGCTTCATCTATCTGGAGATATTCTATCATGAGAAATGCTGTGCGCCTGAAACGGTCTGGATCTGCGCCCTGCTCAGTCTCGCCGGTTTCGCCACCTTCACCCTCTTCCTGTTCGGCAGACTCCAAGCGCCGCCATATCATTCTCCTTTTGTTGTCCCGGTCTTCGTATTCCTCAGCATTTTCCTTTTTCCATTTCCTGATAAATGACGGCCGCCAGAGGTCTTGGGCAATCCCAATTTGCTTACACAGTCGCATGATGGCGTTACTCTTAGCGCCTTCCATTGCGTCACCATAAGACATATACCAGTCACCCTTCTTGTATTTCTGTTCCCCCCATGCAAAAGCCACCGGTTGTCCCTGAATGAACAGATGGAATCCCCACAGTATCGTGTTGTCTACCTCTACAGGTTTCGGAGACTCAGGAACAATAGCCCACTCTAGGCCAAATGTTTCGCACAGAACAACTTTGTACTCCACCGCTGGAAGGTAGACTATCCCATCTTCCCTGATCTCCACCAGATTAGGATCGACTTTAGCAAACAATATGTCACGCTGGTCATCGGTGAGTTTGATCGTGCCTGCTGTTTCCAGCAACATCTCTATAACGTTTGTGGTTGGCACTTTCGTCAACTCCGCCGTCTCAGGTATCGCTAAGTTAGTTTCGGGTGTTCTTGTTTCTTCGCTCATTTTAGCTCCTTTGCCTGTATGTGTTCACCATCGAAGGTGATAGGCTAGTTACTATCATTTATCGCCTCCGCCAAGCGCGACCACAAATTCGATGTTTCTTTACGCCCGCGCGAAGTCTCCGTCTTATACGACTGTACCTCAGCCATAAGTTCCTTAACGAACGTGCGCCAGTTGGCATTCGCTATACGCAGTTCCGCCAACTGCTGCTGCGCTAATAATAACTCTTGAGTGATACTGTCAATTTGACGCTCAAGATCACACTGCATGTCAGCGGATTCCAAGACCCCGCGGTAAGGCTCAAGCTTATTCTCTATATCTGCTTGTAGCCGCTCTCTCGCTCTCTCTGCTGGTGTCATTTTTTCACCTTTCCAATTTTACCGATCAGTGCCTCGACTGTCGTGTTGAGTACCTGCGCGATCACAACTGCCCTATCTGCCGGCGCTTTCTGTCTTCCACTCTCATAATTTGCCACAGAACTGTATTTGATGCCGGTTAGGTGTGCCAGTGATTCTAACGGCATCCCTGCTTTTTCCCTGATCCGTTTCAAGTGTTTCATCTGCTATCACCCCCTATCTGGTTATCCTCATCAGGGCTGGTACGTCCAGCCTACGGCCACGAAGGGTCGTGTCGGATTACAATGCAAAATCCTCTATTTCGACCTCGCCATTATCCCATAGGTCAAGCGGGAAATTGCACCGCGCCACTTCCTCTACTTCCTCTACATTTTTCCCATCTATTCTTATTGAATGGACTTTATCATCAATTCCTATATCATCATCTGCTATTATCCAATATCGTTTTCCGTGAGATGTCTCAAGAAGAATCAAGTAATAGTCATGCAGTGCCATCATCTCAAATCCTTTCTGGGGGCTTGCGCCCCCGTTCAGTGGTCTATTTAGAAGGGTATGTAACCCGCATCGGACTTTTCGTACTCTGCGAGGTTCTTCGAGTCGCTGTCGTTCCACAGAATCTGCCGCGCTGTGGCTTCCTGCTCGTCATCGTCCTGGGGGTAGCTGTCGTCAAGATGGTCGCGCCAGAGGTCTCGCAGTTGCTCGTATTGCGCCTTGAATCTGTCGGCCCTTTGCAGAGCTTTTTCCTGCGCCCTGATTTCCTCGTCCATCTTTGTGATTTCCATTTCCAGGTCGCCAATTACCGCATTTCCCTCAGCCCCGATTTGATCTATCATGATTTGAGTTGTCATTCGCTTTCTCCTTTGCCTGGGTCGTTAAGTAACTTGTTGACTATCTATAGTATACCATAGTATGTTACGAAAGTCAAGAGAAAAAGCAAGGAAATGACAATAAAGCGGCGGTGTTATTCAACGTATGCCGCCCCCGCTACAATCTTCGGGGAGCCGTTATCAAGACGTATTTACGGTTATCCCGCACAGTACTCTGGCGCACAGGGTAGTCTTTCTGGATATGGATATTCTCGCGCTCTCTGCGTGGCTCCTCTTCCTGAGCGGCAAACTCGCCCTGGGTAGTATCTGTATTGACCTCTTCGCGCCATACCTGACTACATGATGCTGTTGTCACTGTGCCACACGAATCGCGCCAGGCGCAACGGTCGCAGACTAACTCGTTTAAAGTGAACATGCCCAAACACGCTATCATAACTCCCCTTTCGTATTAAAACAATCCGTAATTGCAATGTCATTCTGTTAGCAAACGCCATGCAAGCGCAACCACGCCTGGAACCTGGGCGTTGCCAAGGGCTTTAAGTCGGCTTACGCGGTTTGCTGTTCCGCATGTTGTTCTAGCAACGCCATCCTCCCAGGAACCATCCAACCATGCCGTTCTGCCGTATCGTGGATAAATTTGTGGCAATATATACATAGAGTCTGAATATTTACAGGATCGTTGTGGGCAGGAATCCCATCCACATGATGGGCGTGTAGTCTCTCCTTCATTCCGCACGCTTCGCACAGATTCTTCCTGTGCTTTCTTGCTCTCCAATGATATGTTTCCCAGCATATCGGGCGTTTCCTGCTGTTCGCACATTTCAGGCTGCAATATTTCCGACGCCGAAAGACTCCCCGATCCTCCAGCCTGTCGTTGTATCTTTTCCTCCCAAACGCTATCCCGCAATGTTCGCATATTTTCAGTTTCATTTTCCTGTATCTCATTACCAAAACCTCCAAGCCAGCGTTCCCATTCCACATTACAAAACGGTTCCAAGTCAGTCCAGCCTCGCGGGAAGCCCATCAAGAGTCCCACCCAATCAGGATTAAGCTGCCCCTTCTTCGTCCTGTCTTCTTTTCTGTCTTCTATCACGACCACCTGATCCACAAGCCTGATCTGTATTGGATGGCCACCCGCCCCGTGAGTCTCTCCGTTCAGTAGTTTCAGGCAAGGACTCGCCACATTGTTGCGTGTACCCGCATCTGGTGTGCGCCATGTCCTCGCCTGATCCGTCAGTCTGGGTTTCCAACCCTTTGCAAGTGCCTTCTCGCTCTGGTAGTTCCCCGTCGAATCGCTCTTTATCGGCGTTGACCATTGATGCGAGTATCCAGAGTCTTTTTCTGAGATGGGGCGCTCCCACGTCGGCCGCCGATATAATTCGCCATCGAGCATCATACCCGCTTTGGGAAAGGTCGTTAAGTATTCGTCCGAAGTACCCATGACTCCCGCTAATAAGACCTGGGACGTTTTCACACAGCGCATAACGGGGTCGCACTTCCCGAATAACCCTGATGGTTTCGGGCCACATATTCCGGCTGTCGTCTGCCCCTTTACGTTTTCCTGCGACTGAGAACGGCTGGCATGGCTACGGGAAGCCTGCGCTGACAACATCGACATGTCCTGCGTAGGCTTCCGCATATCCCTCCTCGATAAATTGTCGGATGTCTCCGAAGATTGGAGCTTCGTCAAGGTATCCTTCTCTGATTCTTGCTTCGAGAACTTGCTGGCAGTATTTATCCCATTCGACATACCCGACTGTTTTCCAGCCGAGAAGTTTGCTTCCAAGCAATCCGCCTCCTGCTCCAGAGAACAAAGAAAGCTCTCGAAGCTGTTGAACTTCTCCGGCAAATATATCAGACATGACATCACTCCCTCCCTATCGGACTGTTGTGTTTATGCCAGTCGATATAATGCGCTTTATCTGAGAAGAACTCAGGCGCGTCTTTTGGAATAGGGTTGAACATTTGTGCCTCCTGCTAGGGAAAGGCGGTGGTGGGTTAGCGGGTCCTAGCATAAGGCATATGGGATGCCCAACCATAACCCACCATCATAGTCATAATTCTGTTGGGATAGGCGAGTCATGCAATTAACTCACCATGTTTGTATTGTAACACATTGGCAGGGGAATGTCAAAGGAAATGGCAGGATTATGGGTTTATTTCTTTCATTTGTGGTTCTGGCAGCGGTATATCTAACACATTGCAGAATAGAACAGAGAGCTTCCATACTAAGCGGCGCCATCTTATTATCTTCGTGCTGTAAGACATTTCTACGAAAGGTTTACCATCTTCAACTTTAAGCGCTCCGACTTTCACGCTTATGTCAACAAATCCACATCTATAAGTTCCATCGATTTTCATGGCTATCCTCCCTTAAAAAGAACGGCGGCCACTCCCCGGGAGTGCGACAAAGGGGAGAGAATCCCAGGGAGCGCCGTCTATTTGGATTTCAAAAAAGTATATATCAAGGCTAGCGTGGCAGGAATCGCTCCAGCAAGTAAACCCCAAATACCAGATTTAACTTTGAGCATGGCGATCTCGACTCGCATGGATTGTATCAATTTTCCTTGCTCATCGTAACAGTCATTAAGCCGCTCCAGTTCTTTCAGGACGTATTTCCCCCACTCGCTCCAGCCGTTTTGTTTTGCTTCTTCCATTCAGGAGCCACCTTTCCGCGCTGTGGACGCTCTGGCAAACTGGAATACATTTCTCTGATTTCGTCCATCTTGGATTCAGGGACGCACTTAATGTCCTTTATTACGAATTTCTCTATAAGTTGTTTTATCATGTCTTCTACTTTCGACAGAAAAAGTCACCTCCTACAAAAAATGTTTTTTTTATAGAGGTGACTCCTTTTTGTTATACTATGTGATGCTGATGATTCTGCCGCCCGATGTATACACAACATTCAAACGAGTGAACGGTGGATTGCCTACGGCTCGAAATTTTAGACTTGCGGATATTATTGCCGAATTTTTCGGGATGGGAATATTTTGATACCGCAGACCTGTTATTAACCCGTCGTTAGGGTCGCTCTGGCGACCTGCCGCGATAGTATCAGCACCAAACAACAAAAAATCACTCGCAACATAGCCATCGTCCCAGACATGGTTTATATCTGCATCAGTGATTGCTGCCATAACTTATCCCTAATCTATCGTAAAACTAACTCATGCTAGAGTTTTATTATACTGAGTTGTAAACTTTCTAAGGTTAAATTAGTTGCGTCCGTAACGCCTTTCACATGCAGCTCTAGAGTGTTCCCGCTGGTAAGTGCTGCAATCCCGCCGCCCGACATAGAACCTATATCCCCCACTCCGGCTCCGAATTGCCTATGTGTATGCGCAACGTCAACACAAGTAGCCAGGAATGCTGTTCCACCAGACGTGTAAGCCGTATAACCGGTGGTGTTGATATTCGCACCGTTATCATCGTTCAACTCAAAGTCATTTGCGCCAGCACTGGCAACAGTATATATCTGCCCGTTCAACTCCGTCATGCCAGCCACACTCGCTATCTTAACCCTATTCCCATTGCTAAAACTGTGTCCCGTGGCCGTCACTACACCAGGGTTCGCCTGTGTTACACCCGTTATAGTATCGCCGCTAGCCGCTATCTCAAACACATCGAACTCGTAAACCTTATTATTACCAGCACTCTCACCAGATAGATGCACACTGGCTTTATAATCACCCGTGTTCCCGATAGTTATGTTATTGTTGGAAAAGTCACCATTACTCACTACTTCTGGCATATTGGTATCGAATATCGTAACAGGTTCATAAGCGTCTACCAAAAGAATAGTTGTTGCTACCGCATTATCATCACCAAATATACCAGCGTAATCAGGTACGCCAGCATCTATCGATGTTATCTGGAAGTTCGTACCATCATACACAGCAGTCACCACGCTGCCTGACTCAATATAACCGTTTCCCGGATCTCTATCGTGATTCACCTTCAGCGACTTAGCACCCAGGGCATTAACATTCACCGTACATGCGCCAGTATTGGCAGTATTAGCTGTGAACGTTATCAGCATACCTGTTACATACCCGTCGGGGGCTGGGTCCAGGGATATGACGTAAGTATCACTTGCCTCTGCGTCAGCCGCAAAATTATATGAATCGGCAACCAAACTACCGTGAAGGATCGTCTTGCCAACTGACGTGATACGCATTCTTTCCGTAGGGTTGGCATCGTTAATATCCCATGTTAAAAACCGCAAACCAGCATCAGCGCCGCCATGTCCCGAACCAGACCTGGTATGTATCGCTTCTATAGCTGCGGCAATATTAGGCCCAGTAGCTGTCGTATCGTCATTGTAGAATTGGATTCCAGAGAAAATGTCGTCAAAATCCCATGTGCCTTCAGTTGTGTTGACCAACCTGATATACGGTGTTGTGGAATCCGATACCTCAAGAAGCTGGTCTGGATCGTCAGTATTGATGCCGACATTGCCAGTATCGCCTTCAACAACTATGTAATTCGTACCGACAATAAAATCATCAGCAGCGCCAGGCCCCAACCCGAACGAGTGGCGACTATCCGCGCCATACAATTCCAAACCGAACTGCGCGTTATCCCCCCGTAGATAACTTGCCGTCAGCCCGGTAGTTGTAAACGTCGCGCCGCTTGCACGCGAAAAATGGTCGAATATTGACGATATGACAGTTGTATCAATATCCAATGCCGTATAGCCGGTATCACCCGCGCTATTAACGTTCGATATTGATAACCTATCTACATTTTTGATATGGAATCCGTTGAAACTAGTCCCAATCCTGATGTTACTAAAAATGAGATCGTTGATGGCGTCGTTGTGCTCTATCCACGCAAACCAGCCGTCCTTATTAACACTGTCGCCATTCTCTATCCTGAAATCACGAATGGCTATATTCAACGACCGGAGCGACTGGGTTCCTTCATCCCAATAAAAGCCGTACTTCACATGGGCAATGGCGTTGTTCCCTGTAGCTGTAAAATTATATACGTTCTGACATACGAAATGCACACCATAACCGTTGTCCTGATCGCCTGCGTGCATTCTCACATTCTCTAAGTAAAAGTGATCACAATCTATGGTGGAGTTGGCATTGTCGTCTATATATATGGACGTTATGACGCCCGAAAACCGCACGTTGCTTAACTTTATATTGTCTCTTCCCTTGGTCCAGACACCTCTGTTCGTCACCGTATCAGCATCGAAGTCCTCTATGGTCACGTTATTGATCCAGAACTGCGACGCGTCAACTATTTCGATAGCCGCCCCTGTTGCGGTGCTACCGCCATAGAATGACATATCCCTGATCACTACGTTGTATACTATATTAACTCCTGCGTCCCGCTCTACCTTCATCAGGCTCGTATCATCGATCTGGTCATAATGAAACCTCGTGACAGACATCCCATCGCCAGATAGCGTCCAGAACCCGGTAGAGTCCAGAGTAATCGTACTCTGATCCTCGTAGTTCCCGGCTGGGGCATAGTAGTGAGAAATATTACCATTGGATGCAAAGGCGTTTCTTAACGCGTCCACCCACCTTGAGCTATTGTCGCCAGTTCCCGACGCTGAATACCAGACGATATTGATGGTAGGATTTGCCGCGAGTACCGCTGTACCCGCCCCACTGAAGATTCGATATGTCCCAGCCTGGATACCGCCATTCACTGTAAACGCGATGGCATTGTCTATCAGCAGCAGGCCGCCTTCCTGGAACACTACGGTAACACCAGCCGGCACAGTGACATTAGCACTGAGTCTGAAACTGGTTGCGGCTTCTGGTACTAAAACTACACCACCAGCAGCAGCAGCGATAGCAGCAATAAAAGCTGCCGAATCATCCGTAGACCCATCGCCAGTTGCTCCATGCTGTATGACATTCTCGCCGAGGGCATTAATTCCGTCAACTAATGTATTCCAATTAGTTGGATTTACTGGTGTTGCGTTTGTCCCTTGCGGTATTGGCATGTTGCCCTCCTATGCGAAATCAACCAGCGTCGTGCTCTTGACTACTGAACCGTGTTGTATTTTAATCATTATGTCACCGACATCACCAGGACCAGATCCGTCATCACACCACAACACCGCTTTTTCATCGGGAGGATCCCCGGGCTCCGCTATCTGGGCTATGGTAAAGCTGGTGCCAGTAATTGTATCTACGTCAATAACGCCAGTGACAGTTAGATCTCCACTCAAAGCAAGCGTCCTGCTATCAGCCACTGTTGCATCATTCGATACAGTACAATCACCGCCTGGCGAAATTGCGCCGGTAGTCCACGGGGAGTCCAGAACTTCTAGCCGGTCGATAACTACGTCCGGCGTTGAGAAAGACAGCTTCGATACGCCACCGAATTTTACAACTTTGGAAGCAAGCAACTTGAGATCGCCAGACGAATCAAACAATACTGGTATTACAGCCGTCATGTCGGTTATTGCATTGACGATCCTGTTGTACATTATCAGATCGAACTTCGTGGTATTTATTACTGCTGGAAAAGCCGAATCAAGAAAGCTCATCTTCTTTTATCCTGTAATATCACAATGCCGAATAATCCGATATTGTGAAGTTGGTCGTCCCGCCGCCCTCGGTTATCTTGCAACAAAAGTCGCCTGCATCACCGAAGCCTCCTGTCCCGTCACTAATCCAAAACACTGCATTGTTGTCCGCCGGATCTCCGGGTGCAGTCGCCTGCGTCATTGTCCATAGCTCACGATCAACGTAGTCCTGAGTCACCGTTCCCGCAACAGTTAAATCTCCGGTTGTGGGTGTAATTATCAGGTCGTTGCTTATGATGAGATCACCTGTTACTGTCAGGACTGTCACTGATGGCGTATCAACTACCAGCGCTGTATCAACTTGTAAAGCACTGAATAAAATTTCCCCACCGGAGAGGTCGATCCGCTCTGTACCATCCCAATAGATTCCTTTGGTAACGCCTAATTCTATATTGCCCAGATAATCCACAAATGGCGTTATGCTTGCCACCAAAGAGGGGATATACGATATAATTACCTGATACAGATCATCGCCTAGCGGTACATCATCATGGCCTGCGGGATAGTCTGGCGATTCTGGATAAACTCTATCTGGATAGAATGTCATCAGGTTCCCTCCTGCATAAATCTATAATGCCGAAAAATCTGCTAATATGTCGGTTTTTGCTCCTGCCTGCCCATCATCCCGGGTTATGAGAACCAGGTCGCCGTCGGCAGCTACCATCCGGACGAAGCCGGTGTCGTCAGTAGTCGCAAAACCCGCTATGCCTGTAAAGACAACCTCATCGTCAGTCACCTGGCTTTGTATGGTAGCATATGCCGTATCTGATAACTGAGCGTCATTGGCAACAGTGCAATCCACAGCGGCGCTGTCATTATTCATAGTCAGGTCAGCGGTAATGAAATCGCCAACTAGCGCGAGAGTCGTAAACTGAAGTGTAGTGACAGTCACGTTTGATTCTGCTGCATCATAGGCGATCTTTTCCGAAGTAGTGTCCCATGTAATCCAATTAGCTTCATCTAGCGCCACATTCCCATCTGTATCCGCTACTGCCGAAAGGTCGTTATCTAACGCTGTCAAATAATTGCCGATTGTACTGTAAGTATCCAGGTCGATCTTTCCTGTAGCGGCAAAAATAGGAGCATCAGGATAGTCCCCACTGGACAATTCTGAATAGGTCAACTCCAGAACAGGTCGATTAGACTGTGCTTGTCCGGATAGAGTAACATATTCATTTTGAGTGGGAGCTGCTTGTATAAAATCATTCCAACTGCGGAGGCCTATTTCAACTTCACCTACCTGTATAGCGGAATTTACATATGCTATTCCCGTGCTATTGAAAACAATACTATTAAATGCCCCCACTGCTATCCCGACTGTTGTCAACATTCCGAACGATGCGCCAAAATTTGAATAATCCGAATAAGTAGGTGGTGAACTAAGATTTACCTCACAGGCGAATATGAGAAAGTCTGTATCACTTGAATCAGAATTAACGTATATTTTCAATGTCGCTGCTGTGATTTCAGCATCAGGGGGTAGCGCCGAAAGGTCGAATACTAGGCCATCACGCATTACATTCCATATAGGTGAACTAACTTTCTTGTATTGGCCAGGTTGTACTGATGTAGCATTAAGATACATTCTATTAGCGGAAGCTAGACCCCAAGCTGATAGATAGCTGATTGATGATCCACCTCTTAGTGTGACTGTGGTGCTACTCTCGATACTAAGTGACGGCATCAGAATAACTCCCGCTCAGATAGCAGCACTAATCTCTGGCTATAAGATGATGCCGATACAGCCCCATCTATACCTATAATAGTCATCTGCCCATGTATGTTTCGCTTCTCTGAATCAATACGCACTTTGTCAAGTATATCAAGATAGGGGCGCGCTGGACAACTCATCTCATATATCTGGCGCGGAAACTTTAAGTACCGAACGGAGTCCCTGCCAAACGGTAATATGTTATCCCATGTGGTCAGCATTTCCTCGGACTCGAAGTCTGCCGATACGCCAAGCTGTGCTTGAGATTGTTTGTCCTGCGGCGTATAATTCGACTGACCCCACCTCAGGGAATCGCCAGCGGTAGCAGACCACGGAACCGGGGCAGCGGTTCCCAGTGCAATGCTCTTCTCGTTTATAAGCTCCGCCATCTCTTTATGAACGATCCAGCCTATATCATCATCTGTGAATAGTTCATCCGACTCAAAAGCGAAATCCCGCCGTTTGCACTGCAATTCACCGTTGCCGTCAAAGAAAAATACATAACCGATTCCTAATAACGCCCCGTGAGTAATAGCCCAATAGCTTCGGCGCGATAATGGGTTGGTGAACCCCAATGTAAAAGTCGTCGGCAGGCCCGTTTCGTTTTGCCATGTTGGAGCTGCCAGATTTAGTCTATTCAATAACTCATCAACCAACAATTTCGGCGTATTGAAAGCGGAAAAGTCTCCGCTAGTTTGCGCGCCTTTCATAAGGAAGCCGTAATCCTGTAGCGCAAGCGTAATTTCGCCAGTGGTTGTGTTGACTTCTGGGTCCTGAACTACGCCCGTAAAACGCGGCACGAGATCCCCATCAATAAATCCATGCCGCGCATAGCCTGCCCAGACCTTAACCTTGTCGCCAACCTGGATCACCGAGCGACCATTCCTGATAAGCGTGCCATCAGTATCTACCAGAGTCACCGATCCCGACCCGTGATTGGGTTCGTGCAGAGAGTCCTTTATCCTGCGATTGTAAGTGGCGCTCTTTGCACTCGCAGTCACCGACCCCTGCCCCTCTACAAAGACCGAGAAGGTAGGCTGTCGTCGATTACTTCGCGTTTGTCTGAAGAAGGGATCCAAACGCCCGATCTCTTGACCAAGCAGCATCCAATCTGCAAGCGTGAAGCCGTCGCCTAAAGTCCATTCTCTGGCTAAGTTCCCGAATGATGGCATCAGTCCTCCGTCAATACGTCAACAGACTGCAGGCCCAGATCGGCAGTCCGGGGCGGTGTTGTTGGTGTGCCTGTGCCGATCCATTGATCGGATAGTGATGCCGCCTGAGTTACTTTCAAGCGGGGATTGTAAGTGACCTGGATTATATCTCCAGCGTCTTCGCTCATGGCTTTTATATTATCCAGCCCATCGCCTATTTCGTACTCAGTCCCAAGCGTCAGCACGTTGTCATCGGTAATGTTTTTCACTTCAACAACGTCTCCGCCTGAATCAAGCGTGACTTCCGACAGGAGTTTGACTCCAGATCCCATGTCCTGGTTGATCCATACCGATATGTAATAACTCTTGAGTGTCAGGTTGCCACTAGACCCTTTGTGTCCTCTGGAGCGAACCAATATAGCCACCGTCTGATCGCCTATGTCGATAAAGTCCTGGGCTTGCACCGGCTCGTCTGTGCTGTAGTCGATGGTTGTCTTGTCCTTGCTGGCCGAATCGCCTATACGCATCCAGTTTGATCCGTTCCAGGCATATACCACTACGCCGTTCACATCATTATCCGACAGATCGTCACACTCTCCAACGTATTTTACCTTGAACCGCTGGATGCCATCTATTACAGAATATTCGCCTGAGATGTCTATTACAAAATGGTGATAGATATATTTCTTGATATTAGATGAGGTTGTTATGCTGGTATCTACTGAGTTCGAATCGTTTCCATCCACCGCCCCATAATTTGCTGTAGAAAATTCAGTCGTCTGAAAATCTCCCTCAGCATTGGGGAGATCTACATCAGTGTCATAATAGGCAACATGCGTTCCTGATGGGTTAGTGATCCCCGAATAAGTATACTGAGTCTCGGTATATGCCTGCTGCTTAATAACCAACTGTGGCAAATTGCCATCATTAAAATATGACTGACCTCGCGAGCGAGCGAACTTGATAAGACTGGCGAATTGAGTATTGGTCAGATATTCCCAATGCAGCGGGAAGAGCATTCTTGAAAGTGAGGAATCCTCGACGATAACACCGCGCTCGGTTATATGCGTATTGCTCTGACGTGCGAAAGAGCGATTATAAGACGCGGATTCCGCATCTTCCTTGATCACATTCCCGCGACAACCGATATTATCTATATAAAAAGCCACCGATGTAGCTGTCCCAGCCCGGAGAAATAACCTGATTGTCACACATGCAGTCGGCGTCGTGACTTCCCGATAAAAGCCCAGCCAGTTTGCGGTAACATCCAGCGTTCCCGAAGCGATAGGCGCGCCATTGGTCTGGTCGTATATCACCCAATCTATTTCCTGAGTGGCATCTATCTTGTAATCGAACTCCACAACGTGCGTCTCGTCTACGGTCAACCCGGTAACGTCAATATAGACGCCCTTGCCATCAGTTGTAGAGACGACCTTCATGCACTTTGGATGTGTTGGCTGGTTTACAGTATCTTGGTTCAATGTGCGCGTTACAGTGCCGTCCTCCGCTGTCCATGCAGTGACGTTGTGCAGATCGTCAAACTCCGTATAATAGCCTGCGTTATCCAGTAAATAGAAATTGACAGCCATTTAGACAAAACCTCCCGCCCGTGCTGATGGACCAACAAGCTCCCATAGTGCGCTGCCTATCTGTCGTTGACTCACAGGACTCATTTGATCGGATTGAAGTGCCTGCAATATCTGGTTCAATACAGATACAATGCGTTCGACTCCCGCAGCCCCGCCAGCCTGACCGCCTTGTCCGGCCAGACCAAATTCACGAGAAAGAATATCTTCCGGCCCGCCTCGGCCCAACAGTGATGGCAATGTATTGCGTGTTGATAGGAAAGGAGCCGTTTGGCGAAACTGCTCATTGCGTATCCGGCGTAATTCATCACTTACAGTATTTCCTGTCCCTGCCAGACTAAGATTCGGAGTACCCGGCCCGAACACATGACCAAGCGTAGGAATGTCATTCAGTTTCGATAGACCAAAAGCAGCCGCGCCAAATGCCAGGAAAGGTGCCAGAGCAAGTGCTATAGGAGCAGCGGCACCGGCAGCGCTTGCTATTCCACCCGCAGCCGCTCCAGCCCCCGCCTTGATCCCGCCGCCTATCTTGCCCAGGACTGCTCCAATACCGCTCGCTGTTCCGCCTATCTTGCCAAGCGTCCCTATTCCACCGCCTCCGCCACCCAATGCCCCAGCTAGATCCGTTGCGCCACCGCCACCGCCGCCGGGTAAAAAGCTCGCAACCTTATTGATGATCGTCACGGCGCTCTTCCAGACCGTTGTAAGATCGTTTAATAAACTAGCTATATTAGTTACCCAAAGAGTCATATCGGATAGCCATGTGTCGTGGAACTCTCGCTGATCTCCCGTCAGAGTGCGCCACATATCAACGATTGAAAGATACGAATTGTTCAGAGCATTAACGCCTCTAGCTGTCACATTGCTAATTTCTAACCAGCTTTTTTCGTCTATCGTGACGCGGCGTTTCATTAAATTCTCATAATCATCGACTACTTTCTGTCGAATCTGTTGAGTTTGCTCCTTTGCCCTGGCTGCATCTTCGTCAGCTTCTATACCCATTTCCAAAGCACGTTGTTCTATATGTAGTCCGGAGATTTCCTGCTGCCGTATTTCTTCGTCTCTTTCAGCCTGTCGATCCTTATCGAGAGCTATGTCCATTTCAAGTTTCGCCATAGCCTTCTTTTCTTCTTTTGTCAACTTCAACAAATCGAGCGGTTCTCTGAGTGCAATTCCTTGTGCTCTAAGTGCGTCATTTTCCGCTTTAAGTGCCGCCGCCCTCTCCTGTATTGTCGGCAACATCAACTTGCCAGCATCAAGAAACGCAAATGATGCTTGATTAAATCCGATCATTTCGCCAGTGAGGTTTTTCATTAGTGTTGAAAACGCAGCAACCGGATTGAATATTGCCTCAACAACGCTCTTGAAAACCGAGGTATTAGTGGTTGCGGTATCAGTGATACCGGCAAGTGCCTTTGTAACTTTTTCGGCGGCATCAGTAACGCTGATATAGCCATCGCTACTACCCAGTGCAACTTTTATCTTCGCAATCGCCCCGTCAGCGACGACTATATCATCTCCCAGTATCTTTGTAATTGCCGCCAGACGCTCAGTACCACGAGCGGCATTAGTGAGGGCAACTTCGGAGGCCATAAAATTTTTATTGGCGCCCTGTACAGCTTCCACCAACTCGCGCATTGCCTCTGCCTGTTCTTTCAATGCCAAACCGTGAATTTTGCGAGCAGTCATCAAATCAAGTTCTTTGTTGAATTTTCTTATCTCAAGCACGCCTATAGTTATTGCCGCTCCTAACGCTATTATACCCGCTGTTATCGGCAATGCTGGGGCAAGGGCAAGGAGAGATGTCAAGCCCGTTATCATTAAGGGTATTTTCGGCAGAACTAAAAGCATCCCCCCGGCGATAACAGAAAAAGCGCCGGTGATAGCCGTTCCCCATCCTATCATCTTTTGTTGGTTATCTGTTAGCCTGCTGAACCAGCCTGTTAGATCTGTTAATTTCTCTATGAGGCTCGTGATTGTAGGCAGCAAAACCTGTGCTAACTCAAATCCTGCCATCTTCACACTACCCGTCAACTCGGTCAATCGATCCTCAAATTCGGCGGATGCGGTGGCAGCTTCTGTAGACATAACCAGACCTAGCTCGCGCGCCCTATCCGTGAGTGTGTTTATGCCCTCACTCCCCTCTTTGAATAGAGGAAGTAATTTCTGCCCACTTCTGCCAAATAGATCTTGAGCTATAGCGGTTTTTTCGGATTCAGACGACAGAGTATTTAGTCCGTCTGAAACGTCAAGCATCACATCAACACTGGAGCGGAGTTGCCCATTTTGATCTAAGACACTAATCCCCAATGATTCAAAGGATTTCTTAGCCTCTCCTGTTCCCTGGGAAAAATCCAGCATATTGGCAGCAAGTCGCCGCAATCCTATTTCAACGTCACCCATTGTTGACCCTGAAATTTCTGCGGCAAACTTCAAGCCCGATAATGCTTCGACGGATTCTCCCGTCCTAAGAGACATCTTATCAAAGGCGTCGCCAGCTTTGCCAGCATCAAAAATGAGCTTGGTCAATGCTCCAGTAACTGCGACTCCTACGCCAGCCATTGCTATTCCAACAGTTTTTAGCCGTTTAGTCGTATTTTCACTAAAGCCCTTAAATTGCTTATCACCTTGCTTTAAGTCCTTAGTAAGTTGTTTGGTGTCCGCCGTAATATTTGCGTTCAGCGTTCCCAGATTGCGTATAAGCATTTATTTGCCTCGCACCTTTGCAAGTGCCTGTTGAGAAGTCATTGTCTTCCGCCGTTTATTTCCGCTTGTCTGCCATCCGTCTTTATCAGTTGGCTGTGTTGCTTCCTGTGCTTGCTTGTTGCGCTCCATCTTCTTTATGGCGTATCCCATCAGGAAAGTGACCTCGCTGTCCATAATCTCCTGTTGCGTATATCCAAGCTCCAGAAGGTTAAAGGCTATCTCATCGAGCATCTGGAATTGCTCCTCTATTCCGTAGGGTCCTCTACCGGCTCGCTGACCTCCTGCTCTGGCGCATCTTCTTGAGCATCAGCGTACCGCTCTTCTATTTCTTCCTTGGTATTCGTGGTATAGAAGTAGAGCAAATCCTTGATGATAGGTTCCAACAAGTCGGCCGTCTGATTGCCTATGCGATCTCCGACCTCTTGTGTGGTCATATCCTTGTTTTCGCGTCTGGCCAGTATAGTGCAGAGAATAACCAACACCTCTTCATCAAGATCACCGTTTCCGTCATACAAACAAGCCGGGATATTTGCCACGACTCGTGACGGCAATAGCTTTTTTACCTCGATAATCTCATTAAGAGTCGCCTTATCACCTTGTGGCTGCAATAGCTCCAAAAAACTCATCCTTTAAGTCCTTTCTTTGCTCCTTTTTCAAGCAACTCTATAATCGTCTTTCGCATGTCAATTACACCCGGCCAGAGATAGGCATATTTCCCTGACCATCTAAACTCAACGTATATAGCATACGAAGTACCAGCATAAACCACGCCAATAACACCACGTCGAGTTATTATCACTGCCTGCCCTATACTGGCTCTCAAGCGCCCTGTCTGGTTGGCAAAGCCTTTGCCTGTATTTGGTCGGTTGTATCCGCGCTTGATATGAGACGAAGTGGCTATGACGGCCATCTGCATCCCACCAGCAACACCCTTAACGATGTCACCCCCGGCCTCTTTCAATTCTTTCAAGACGTCTTTGAGGCCTTCCATGTCATCTGGCATATTAGTCCTCGACAATATAGGTGAAGCCACTTAGTGGGATTACATTCACATCATGGACGACAAAATCCTCATTAGCAAAGCCAATTTCTCCCAGGGTTATCTTTGCCGTGGCATAGTATATCTGATTGGTTTTTGCGTTGGCATCGGTATATTGAAGCATGAACTGGATTGTAGGCATAGTTACCAGATCGTTGAAATCGTACTGCCGTTCATTGATCTTGCTCACCGAGAAGTTATCAAAGAAAGCCTCCGCGCCATCGCCGTATATCTTGATGGTAAGCGTGGTTGTGGCGGCTGTGAATCTGTTCCTGACAGTGACCCAGTTGGTTGTATCAGCTCCATTATCCAGTGTTGTAGTGGTCGCCTGCGCTCCCGACAGCACGACTACCCCGGAGTCAGCAGTACCGCATTTTACCCGTCCAGTAAATGTATAATCAATGCCAGCCACAAGAGTTACATCCTGGCTGATGTATTTTGTGGCTGGATCGTCGCTGTTGATACTGTAGCTAAAAGTTCCTGAGTCTTCATCTGTATCGGCGTCGTCTTCTGAAGTAGGTACGCCAGTCAAAGCCCAATCACTACCAGCGTAATTAGTCTCGAATCCGCCAGTGTCAACGTAGTTCTTGTATAGCTGTACAGAATCCCAGTAGCCATACTCCGCATTAGTAGCCGACCCACTTCCCAGATCTATTGTCGTGGAAGTATCAGCAGCCTCGAAGTCAAACTCTATCTCGTACCACGCTCCGGCAGTAGTAGCCCCTGCCTGGGTCACTGTGATCCCCAGAGCGGCGGTGCCGTCAACGTCAACCAGTTGAGCAGCCCCTGACGGTGTAACAGGAGCGAAAAACCAGCCGTGGAAATGGTACTCAATAGCAGCGATGGTCGTGACTGTAGCTCTGGCAAATGCCTGAGTCGCGTCAGTGTTTCCTACCCGCAGCGACGTATTGCCAAATTTCCGGCGTTGCTTGTCCTTCTTGATCTGGCTTGCGGCATCGCCTGCCGACCAACCACCGATCCCGTGATTGTCAACCAACTGATCGAAGCCCAGGAGATTTGCCGTCAACAATGCTTTGGTAACTCGCGAATGCGTCCCGAAATTGGTGGTAGTCCCGCCAACTAAAGTGAGATCCAGAGAGTTTGCAGCAGTAGCCTCGTCATCCAGCGTAGTAGCCGCTGCCAACCCATAGAACGTCCACCAGGCATCAGGGCTACCGGTTGGCTCACTTAATGGAGTCGTGGCTATTGTGAGCGCATTGGCAGCCGTTAGAACAGTGTCGTCCCACACCGCCGCCCCTGCGATCTTGCCATCGAAAGGAACTCCGCCGTCAGATTCTGCGCCTATACTGAATACCAGAGCGTTGGAGCAGTCGTCAATACTGGCCAGCGTCCCGGTTTTGGATGCAGTATCATCATACCCATCCAGATAAATCTTGCAGTTTGACGCGTCAGATTCATCATAAGTCACGACAACATTGTGCATTTCGCTTTCTGGGATTGACGTTGTGCCGTTGATGATATACGCGTCTGTACCGTCATTCACGGCGAAATGCAGAATGCCGCTCACGTCGATATAAAGCACCCATCCCGCTGTTGTGCCGGCGGCTGTGCCTGACTGATCGCTTGTCTTTGCCATCAATACTTCTGTCGCCGTCTGTCGATCCCGTTCAAACCAGATGGAGCATGAGTAGTCCTGGGCTGCGCCTATATCCAGAAGCACGTTATCCGCCCTGGTGAAATACTGCGGCGTTGCCGAATTAATGTCCGCCATGATGCCTATATCGTCTATATTGGCAACTACAGCCCCGGAGCCGTTATCTACGTCAGCGGATGTGTCAGTCGGCGTCCCGTCAATATATCCTTCCTTGAATCTTCCCAACCGATCCGAGACAACTATTTGCTCATTATCCTCAAAGGCTTCGTCTGTCTCTGATGCTGTTGTGAGCGTGGCCTCTGTGCCGCCCTGGACGATGGCAGTTACAGCTTTTCGTGCCGCCATGCGTTCAGGATCGATGCCCATGAGTTCGGCAAGCGTATCCACCCTGAACGCCACCTCGGAGATAGTCATGCCGGGATCCTGCTGTATCTGGACAACTTGCTTTCTAGCGATGGATTGCCCGTACCATTCAGCAAAAGTTTCCGCAATAGACAGGTCATAGCCGCCCCGGTAATCGGCTATCTGAAAATCAGACGTATTCAGAATAGTCTCCGATGTCTCTGCGGCATATAGCTTCCCGTTTAATGCGACGTGTTCGGTCGCCATGATCTCACCTTCCTTTTGCCTTCTCAGAGAAGGTGTTTAAGTTTCGTGAATCAAGGTCAGAAGGCTGCCCGTGGCTCCATACAAAATCAAGTCCACATTCATAACGACAAAATCCTGATTCGTGAAGTTAATCGTGGGTGTCATAATCTTCGCAGTGGGAGCGAAAGCCTGGAATGTCTTGCCGTCAAGCTGGCATTCAACCAGATACTGCATCTCTTTTGGAGCACCGGCTGTCGCTGAAAAATCATAACTCGTAGCCGCCTCTGCTCCAACGCTCTTGATAGGCGTTGCCCCTACAGTTATATTGTAAATACCGAAAGCCTGAGCGTTATCAAAGATGTTAGGTTTGAACGCCACTTCTGCTATACTGATATTTATATCTAGCTGTGTCAAGATGGCCGCTTTTCTGGCAATACTCTGCCCATACCATTCAGCGAAAGTCTCTTCCAACGCCACCGTCCAGCCTGCTCGGAACTCTGCAATTTCGTTAGCCGCTGCATTAGTTACAGCGGAAGCATGGGCGAATAATTGCCCTGTTAAGCCAACATTTTCATCAGCCATTTTATGGCCTCCTTCATGCCAGATTTACTATGTATTCATAGCGTAACGCCTGGCTGTGTGTTGTTTCGGATACATCTATTTCAGGGATAACCCCATTTCTGAATACTTCTCGTAGTCCCTGCACTCGAATCGCTCCATTGGAAATACTCTCTTCCTGTTTGTGCAGTATTGACTTGATCCTATCGCTGATCAAGTTCAATACCGTCATGGGCTGTCCTGCCCCGCGTGGCTCTGATTGCGTGTAAGTAAATAATGATAGCTCACCACTCATGGAGTCGGTAAAATCCCAGGCTTCCGCGCCAGTCATTCTGAGAACTATTGTAGGAAAGACCACTGGCAGATTTCCTGTCGCTGGTATAATCTGATTCGCTGGCACGATAGCCCGATCATCATGCGATACTGCTTGAGATGTAACAGCGGTTATTATCTTATCGTTGAGCGTCAACACGAGGCTGTTGATAGCCGTTATCCACGTCGCCAGAGTAGAGCCGCCTGTTCCGGCATTGTCAACCTTTATACCATGCCCCACAGAAAAACTCGTAGTTGCTGCTACCGTGAGTGCTGCCGACCCGGCCGATCCCGTTCCCGTAGTAGTCGTACTGGAGTTGGCTGGTGTGGTCAATCCGCTGTCATTCGCCAACGCCCATCGCAAAGCCTCGAATGTGAGCTGCCCTATCGCCATTATTCTTCCTTTGGCAACGATTCAAGCATCTGTATCTTTTGCGTAAGTTCCTTGATCTGCTGCTCCAATACCGGCATCCTGGAGCGATAATATAATAGCTCTTGTCTGCCTGCTACAAAAGTCAATAGCGCTGTATTATGCGCCTCTTCTGTTATCTGCTGTATCTGCATCGCTCCCCCCCTATTGTAAATTAGTTATCCCGGCAATCGTCTCTGTGTGACTGTTATACGGTCTCACATGCTGGATCACATACTGATTGTCCTTGCTGTCAACCAACCTGTCATCAACGTTAATATCAAAACCCGGACGGAAGATTATCGAAAAGCTGTTGGTGAAGACTTGGCCGGGATCCGCCTGATTCAGCGCGGCTACTTTCGCAACTGACAAGGCGCGTATTACAACGTCTATGGTCCCGCCGCCTTTTGCGCCCTCCCAGGATTCCCCTGCTTCGCCGGCGGCGTTACGTTCGCCTTCTACCCGCTCTAATACTGACACCTTCGTCTTTCGTCCTCTCATACTATCACCTTGATCCGATAGAAATCCATAGCTGCTAACGTTGACGCTGGTAGCCATTCGGTAAATTTTATAGTCAAATCGCTTGAGCTGAATGACTCAACACCGAATCCGCTCTCCTCGCCCCTATCATATAAAGCCTTCACGCCTTCGCAGACAGCTTCTATAAGGTTGTTGGGCATAGTCGCCGCCGTATAACCTCCTGTGTATCTTACAGCGTAATTCTGGATGCCAGACGCAAAGCCTCCCGCCTTGTATATACCGCCTGTCGCACCCTCGAACCGTTCTATATTGATTGGTTCATCGGGGATTTTGAGCGTTTCATCAGTAGCAGCAATGCCACGTTGAGATCCACACATGATCGACTCCGGTAGAAGCTGTGGTGAAACTTCATTATTCAGGTTGGAATCGTAGATGCTGGCCACCCATCCTTTAGCCGACAACGTGTTGATCTGCGTCACTACAGTCGACAGTGTTGTATAAGTGGCCCAGTCAACATCGTCCGAGCCGGGATTGGAGCCGCCTAAAAGTGTCAACGTGAGCTTGCTATTATCCTTGTCAACCAGCGCCTGAGCATAGGTTGCTGTCGTGTCGGTGTTTCTGATATTGATAGCACTCGCTCTGCCGCTGAAGACGATAGGAGCAACGACTATAGGCGGATTCTTAACCCACAGAGCGTCCCCGCCGTTGCCATCTAGCAACTCATTCACATATGCGGTAGAGTCAAATTCGCGGTGGCATTCTTCGTTGAATAGTTCATCCATGCCTTGCAGGTATATATTCAGAAGCGTATCCTGGGTGTTGTCAGTGACTGCAATCCCCAGAAATGATTTCACCGTCGCCAATGTTGTTATCACAGCCTATCCTCCACGCATTGGATCCAGACGACTTCATGCAGTTCCTCGCTTCCAATAGTGACAACGAAAATAACCTCATACCATGATGTCGCAACGAAAGCCGCAACCGACGTATCTACCAATCCGCTTACATCCGGCGTCAATGTCGAGTTGTCGGTAATGGTAGCACTTGCAGAAGCCTGCACTTCAGTACCATCGGCATCATTTACTGAAAACGTGGCGGAAACTACGGTAACAGTCTGTCCCGGCGTGTGCCTGTTCCGCACTGTTATATAGACATCTTCTTTTGCATTCTTTCGGATATTTTGCTCCGCCATACATCACCTTAAAATATGAGTAAATTGATATTTGGATCCCTTGCCTTCAAAAGCATGTTTACTACCATTGTGAGTGAATAAATGCTTTGACCCTTTATGATCAAATACGACCGGAAAATTTGCCGCAGCTTCGATAAATGTCGTATCAAACCATACCGCATCGGCCGTGTCCTTCCATACCGCATCGGTTGTGTCCTTCCATACCGCATCAGCCATTATGGTGTCCTGAATCCGAGGCGTACCTCAAGTCCGGCTGTCCCTGTCCCTGCTACATCAACATCAATTCGTATTTCGTCGCCAGTTACCACATCATCATTCGTCCCGTCAATAACCGCTGGGGTCAGCGCGGTACTAGAATCCTTTTCGTTTGCGTCTATGGTGATCTCAGTGGTCAGCATGTCAACAGTGTCGGTCAAATTATGAAGTTGTACCGTAGGTGTCCCGGAACTGGAGACTGTGTAAACATGAGCGCCGACTGTAACCAAGTCCATGCCATTCAATTCTATAGGAACTGTAAAATGTGTTTTGCCGTTACCTGTAGTCAGTGCGGTATCGTCTGCAATCACCTTCACAACAGCCGTTTTTGTGCCGTGTATGCTCCCGGCCAGTCCGTCAGGGCTAACCGCACGCGTCGCGTCCGTTCCTGTATCTGTCTCCGCTGCGGTAGCAAGTTCCACCTCGCCAGACACTGTTGTTGATGCCGCTGGAATTGCCTCCCATTTCAGTCCTGTGGCTTCGCCGGAATCTGCTACCAGCCTATATGTATCCGTTCCGACTGACAATATGAGTGGCGTATCATCCGCGCTGGCAGAAATCAAATCGCCTTTGGCGGCCATGAATGCTTTGAGAATTATATCTCCCGTATCAACCACCGTGCCGTCAGATATTTTTGTGTTGAGATCTGCCAACGTATCCGCGTTATGCTCTGCTCCTGCTAAATCGTGTGCCACTGGCGCGGCTGGCGTTGCCCACTTCATGCCGGTGGCTTCTACAGAATCAGCCGTGAGTACAAAATCATTCGTCCCTACGGATAAGATGAGCGGTGTATCATTGGCACTGGCTCCAATCAGATCTCCTTTGGCAGCTATAAACGCTTTCAGGATCGCTTCGCCATTAGTAGGCACGTCAAAGAGAGTTCTGCCCTGAGCCGGCGTGAGTGCCGCTATATTTCCAGCGGTGATCCTGCCGACAAAGGTCTGTTCGCCTACGGTCAGTGTAACTGGGGTATCATCAGAGGTTGCAGCCAAGATCGTGTTTGCATTATAGTCAACCTCCATCACGGCTCCAGCCGCGTTCACATTCGTGGCGTCAGTTACATCCGCCCCATCCTCGACGTTGATTATCGTTCTGAGTTGCGTGGCTGTTAGAGCCACGATATTCCCTGCCGATGCCCTGCCTACCACAGTAGACGCCCCGACTGTTAATGCCACAGGCGTATCGTCAGAGACGGCATAAAGAACAGTGTGAGCATTGAAATCGACTTCCATAACTGCCCCTGCTGTATTCACATTCGTCGCGTCGGTAACATCAGCTCCGTCTTCTACATTGATAAGTGTACGGATCTGCGTTGGAGTCAATGCAACAATATTACCAGCAGTAATACGTCCTATCAACGTCTGTTCGCCTATAGTTATGGCAGCAGGCGTATTGTCAGCAGTAGCCGCAAGTATTGTATTAGCGTCAAATAACGCTTTCAGGACGATAGAAGCCGTATCGACTAAAGTAGCATCAGAGACTTTGGTGTTGAGGTCGGCGAGAGTATCAGCGTTATGAGAAACGCCACCCAGATCGTGCGCTCCTGGCGCTCCTGCTGCCGCCCATTCAACGCCTTCTGCCTGCGCTGAGTTGGCAGTCAGTACATCGGTATTGGAGCCAACAGCAAGTCGGGTGAAAGTATTGTCTGCCGTCGCCACGATTATATCGCCTTTGGCATCGGCAAGAGTGGCCATAACAGCACCAGCCGCCGCGACGTTGGTCGCATCCGTAACATCCGCTCCATCTTCCACGTTCAATAACGTTCTTATCTGCGTGACCGTTAGAGCGGTTATGGCTCCAGCCGTGATGCGTCCGACTAGCGTTTGCTCACCAACACTCACGACTACAGGAGTATCGTTTGACGTTGCAGCCAGGATGGTATTGGCGTTATAATCCGCTTCCATGACCGCGCCAGCGGCGTTGACGTTTGTCGCATCCGTTACGTCAGCGCCATCTTCTACGTTAAGCATCGTCCTGATCTGAGTCGGAGTCAAAGCGGCAATGCTACCAGCCGTTATCCTACCAACTATTGTCTGTTCGCCGATTGTCAACGTTACGGGAGTATCGTCTGACGTAGCTGCAAGCACTGTATTGGCATTGTAGTCCGACTCCATGACAGCGCCGGCCGCATTTACGTTGGTCGAATCAGTCACATCGGCATTGTCTTCCACATTGATCAACGTTCTAATTTGTGTTGGCGTTAAGGCGGCAATGTTGCCAGCCGTAATCCGCCCAACTAGCGTTTGTTCTCCCACTGTCAAAGTTACCGGCGTGTTATCCGAAGTGGCGGCAAGAATTGTGTTTGCATCAAAGTCAGCTTCCAATACGACGCCATAAACATCGTTCAATATCCATCGCTTTGTGCCAGCATTTGCATCCGGGGAAATAACGTCAGGCGAGGATTCTGCTGCTCCTGAAGTAGCATTCAGGATATAATGATATGTGAAGCCGCCTTTGACGCTAACGAAAGCCATGTCCTGATCGGCAAGGGCAGTGCCATCTATGGCGTCAAGCGCGCCTGTAGCTCCCCCTGTGAGGGCATACGCTAGATAATTATTCTTTGCCACAGAATCTCACCTCACATTACAAATATCGGTTGCCAGGATTTTAGTAGCGTAATCATTACAGGCATATTGCCGATGCTTATCAACAAGACCAGAAGAAGTATTATTCGCGGAACAAAAGCCGAAGGAGCCGCAACAGTCTGATCCTGCCATGCACCGATCTGCGTTCCGCTTGCTCCTTGCCATGCGCCTATATGTGCCGATCCCATCTAATCTATCCCTTAAAAAGCAATAACCCTAGCATCGAAATCATCTACGCCACTAAAATCCCCATTAGGTGCATCTGCATATCCTGGGGTCTTAGCGGTTGCGTTGGGGCCTTTAGTAAAGTTAGTTGCATCCGTTCCAGAACCCGCACTTTCCCAGTAGTTATTATTGTCGCCAATATTGGTAACGTGCGGTGTGCTAAAAGAAATTCCTGTTTCCGTGTTACCATACTCAATCTGATTGTTCATTATAATTATATTAGTTGGATTAGTTCCAGAAATACCAATAGGACAACCATAAATAGTATTATGATTTATAGTCATATTGTCAGCAGATTGTATTAACAATCCTGCTGTATCGCAAGTATCTATATAATTATAGGCTAGCGTAATAAATCCACTGGTGACCTCTATACCCCATTCGCTATCACGGCAGTAATTCCACATAACATTTACATAGTCACTACTGCCAATATCTAAAGCATTGCCTTGCGCTGATATTAACTCGTTATTCTCTATGAAAGCAGGAGTCGATAGAGTAGCTATTCCTGGTCGGCCAGCAGTACCACTAGTATTATTTGCTTTGCAATTTCTTACATGACTGCCTGGCCCTGTCAGTATACACCCCGAACTTGCCGTACTGTTCAAATCAAGATTTTCTGCGAGATAATAATCACCGTTAAGATAGAGATAATACACTCCCATGTTGAATACAGGGCGATCCCCGCCGCTTGCCGGATTGCCACTAGCATCTACACCGCGCAAAGTTATGCGCGCAGTTGTAGACCCATTCACAGATAGAGTATAATTCGATACCCCGGTAAAATCTCCGCCGTCGCCATAAAACAAATATATATCGCCAGCAGAGGCAGTTGCAAGATCGGTAATAGCTTCTGCGAGAGTGAAAGCATTGGCTTTGCTGTCACCACTACTATCGCCTCCGCCTGCAACAGTCACATGAAATGTTGCCATTACTTAATTACCTCTTCCCGCCTCTTTATCTTGATAATAGACTCTCCATCAAGAGTAGCAACAATATCTTCGGGACGCTTGCTAATTCCAAATTTGTCGTAAAGTTCTTTTGCTAGTGGTTCTATAATAACGCCATCTACTCGCAGCCATTGCTCACCATCCGCCTCAACTGTAATATGCTTATGGGTACAGCCAGCACCTACAGTGTTTCCAGGCGCTACATACACATTATCTAAATTACAGCCCTCGAATGTAACCCCAGTCATAGCCTCCGGGAAGATATGCGAGTCGGGTTCTTCGCATCCAAAAGAACTACCAACTATCGTTCCGCTTATATCCTTAGTGTACCGTAGTGGCAGATAAAATATGTATACCGCTTGAGTGCCATGTCTTATGTTGCCTGCCTCCCATAATACGTTAATCTCGATTTTCCCATCAGCTATCAACCACCGAGTGCGAGTATCCTGTTTAGCAATCGTGTAATCAGGCAATATGGCTACATCAGCATCCGCTAATAATCCTACAATATCAGCCGGTATTGTACCTGCATCCAACGCAGTTCGCAGTTTTCCCAGCGTCCGGAATATTTCCACTCCCCACCGAAAACCTTTGTGCGAATATTTCTCACTTATAGCCATTCTCTCGTTTTTCTCCGCTTAGATGTCTTACGCCTGCGAGTCTTACGCTTCCCGCTATGCAGCAACCACATTACCAGTGTCAAGCATCACCTTATGAAGATATACACCTCGCCTGTATTGCTATTTCCAGCGTTGGTGATTGCTACTGTCAACGTGCTGGCTACAACAGCACCCAACGAGGTGGATAGCACATGCTCAGTATTCGTTTCGTCCCGATTCAAACCACCAGACATGAGAACGTCAATACTATTGCCATCATTAGCAGCCACATCATAATTATCGTCAGGTTGCGTGCCGCCAGTTCCTGGCACAGTGGTTAAGCCCAGAATCTTGCCAGTGAAAGACTCGGTTGTTGCCCCGCTCACTGCGCCAGTAGCATCATCAGCTGTCCATGCGGCTTTTATGAGCTTGACGCTTTCATATGTTATATTTGTGAAGACCATCGCGCTGCCAGCCATTATCTAACTCCTGGGGAGTATAGGGGCAAGATCTCTCCTGCCCCTGTTGATATTCAAACTATGCCGTTAGCGCACCTTATGATACAACGGCTCCATTTTAGCGTTTACGCTGCTGATACGGCACCAATTAACGCACCTGTCTCGCCATCATCATTGACCTGATAATTTTCAAATAACGACAACGCTCCAACGGTGTTTATACCTGTAAGCTCGCCGTCTGTCGCTATGCGGATAAAGTTATTAGCCAGCCACCCAGTTGCAGCAGCGAAGCCCTCAATCCCTACATCTACGGCATTGGCATTATTAAGCCGACAGCCTTCTATACGCACATTAACTACCGCGGCGGACATATCAATATTAGCGGCTGCAAAGTCACCTTCTGACTCAAGCCCTAAGATACGCACATTAGATGCGGCGGCCATCGTGATAAAGCCGGTATTGCCTGCGGTGGCTGTGCCTTTATTGATACAATTCTCAAGCGTGAAATCATCAGCATCGGCAGAAAGCGTTATCCAATGCAAGGAATTATCCGCTCCCAAGTCGATAAATTCACAATTCTTGATCGTGATATATGCCGCTGTAACAGGTATCCCGACGACCATAGCATCAATGTCGCAGACAAAACGCACGTTTTCAATGGTTGTGTTTGCCGCTGCCATTGTCATAGTGGCAGAGTCTATCGTTGTGAAAGTGATAGTAGGCTTGGATGATCCTGATCCCAGACCTTTCACTGTGACACCTGCGATATCACAAGCGATACCAGCGGCTCCGGTTACGTTCTCCACATGCCCGGGCATGAGATACACTATGTCGCCATTGTTGGGGGTCAGTATATCCAGTGAATAAGCAAGAGCAAGGCTTGCCAATGGTGACTCTGGATTGCGCCCATAACTATCGGTTGAGCCAACGCCAGAAGCTCCTGCGTCTACGAAGAAACGATTTCCTGTCGTAAGACTCTGATCTTCTATGGCGAACATGCCGCCTGGTTGCTGGTTTACAAAAAGTCCTGTTTTCGCTAATTGTCCCATTATCTATTCTCCATTCCGGGGTCGGTTCTATACGGAGTCCCGTGTGAGGATTATTTTTTGACAACCGCGCCCTTGAGTTGCTTATCAACAGGCGCGGTGTCTATTTGCTTGAGCTTGCGCTTTAGACTGGCGTTTTCCTTTGCGAGTTTCTCGATCTTAGCATCTCGCTTGTCGTCTTTTACATAAGGCTCAACGATCTTACGGCTGAGCAAATCCTCCGTGATGAAGGGGACGAACTCGCATACGTCCCCAATACTTGAGCCTTGCCATGGTTTCAGAAATCTAACTTGCATTTTCCTCTCCCCCGTTTTTATTGCTTAATCAGTTTTCTGCGTTCCCAGCGTACTGATTGCAGGATATGCGCGGATTCTCGGATTGAAGAGATTGCATATGGCCACTCCCTGAGTCTCGGAAGCACTGGCGTCGGCAAGTAAGACTTGGAAATGATCAAAGTCATTATCGCCATCAAGCATCGTATCATCTACCATGATCGCATAATGCTTGAAAGTGATAGCCAGCGTATTGAACGTATTTGACGTGGTAGTCATCTTCAGCGGCACGTCCTCGTCTGAACCTGTCCCATCTGCCGAAGCGGTCGCTCCAGAAGTGCCACCCGTTATGGTTTCCGTATCCGTCCACGTTGTTGAGCCAGTAATCGTAGCAATCCAAAGATGATCAGAACTGATCTCTTTGACAATGGCAGTGTTTCCAGAAGTACCACCAGTGATGGTTTCCTCAAGGCTGAAATTGGCAGCGCTCCTGCCAGTAAAAGCCAATTTCTGACCATACTGGAAATGATTGGCAAAGGCCAATGTCTTGGAACCTGTTCCGCTGGCATCTGTTGCCTGCAGCAAGGTTACTGCACTGGTAGCACCAGCAAGATCACCGATCAGGATGTGGACTATACCAAGCCTGTGATCCGCCAATGAGATCCATGGTGAAGTAGACGCCCCTTCGCTAAGGTCCTCCGGCCCGATGCACTGCACCGAGGGGGTCAGTAGGTTGTTTATGCCGTATTCCATTTTTTTATTTCCTCCGTATATAACCAGATTGCGTACTGGTTTATGCTCTGGCTGCGATAGTCACAAAAGGAGCCTGAGAATCGCCATATGCCGGCTTGAACTCAGACGGCCACCAGGGTTGTCCATCCATTGCTGTTATAGCTCTGAAGGCTGTATCTCCAAAGTTGAAATACAGATGGATACTCTGCTCAGTTTCCAAACCTGCACCACCAGAAGGCTCGCCTACGAGATACCCACCACCCCAATCGGCAAGAGTAACGTCGCCAGCATCGCCCACGATAGGCATCTGACCATTGAATTTAAGTGGTATTCCCAGCAACGAAAATACAGGTTTGCCCTGTATCTGCTGATTCACCAAGAAGATACCTGATCCGCCAGTGCCAACCACGACAGAGAGTTTGCCGAGTGCCGGTAAGGCCGTTTTGTTAGCCATAAAGGTTCCATCGCCAATATCCCCGTCGGCGCTATAATGCCTTGCTACTTGATCCAGGATGTTGTCGTAGATATATGTATCAGCGACCTGACTGTCAGCTTTTGGTATTTCGAGCTTATGCCCGCCATTCTGCAAGATGCCCTTCGGCTGCTTCACACCAGTTCCGCGAATGAAGCCACGGGAAAGTGCCGTAGATAAGCTCTGATCAAACATTCTGGACAGAATAGGCTCTATACTGACAGCAGAATATTTCAGCAACTCCCACGTCACGCGCACCTGTGCAGCCAGCTTCCTGAGATTCAGCTCAGTCGTGCCAAAAAGGGCGTTAGTTTCGGTAAACGCTTCCGACTCACCTTCCCAGTAGAACTGCCCATTTCCCGCTGTTTTGCCTTGACTCTCATCGAATCCGTCAATAAACGGTATCACAGCTTTGCCTGTTGCCATCGGGATTACGGTGGCGTTAGCCATAATTGGGTTGTCGGCTCTGGCACGTTCCATTATCCGCTCGATGTATTCGGCTGGAATAAGCGTCCCACCTGTTGCCGGGTCGCCTGCTGCTTGGTTCGCCTTGAGCGTTTCGCGCCAACGCTTCAACTCTGGCGAGGTCGCCTCTCGGTTCGGACCTTCGGTGGCCAACTTAATCATGAAATCATCCATCGACTTAAAATCATGCTCTAGCTGACCCTTTGGCTGCGGTTCCCCCTCCAACAGTGGGGCCTTCTCGGGTTGTTTCAGATGCGTCAACAGAGTCGAAAGAGTCCCTTCCATCTCTAGTTTTTTTGCTTTCAGCGTTTCCAGCGTCTCGCCTTGATAGTCGCCTTCGGATACTTCCGACTCGACAACTTCAACAGCGTCGTCTATTGTAGCTATGCCCTTCTCAGCCACTGCCGCTATCTCGGCAAGCTTCCGGTCGTTTTTATCTTTTATCTTCTTCAGTAACGCTCGTTCTTCATTGGTAAGCATTATAAGTACCTCGTATTAGTTTGCGTTGATTATCGTCTCGTTCCCACCGCTCGCTAATGCCTCCAGTCCCTTCGCCTAATATCTCCACCCCGCTAAGGGCTAATATCTCCAGCGTCGTTACCTGGCATCTCTACGGGCTTATAGCTGGTCTATAGAAAATGGCCTGTCTCGACCAGCAATTCCTCAGCCGCCGTCAATGTTTGGTCATCTTCGGCAGTTTGTTTCTCCTTATCGTCTAACTCCAGTAGTCTCCGCGCTAACTCTGGCGTGATCTCTATCTCATCTTCAGCGGCTTCTCTCAAGTCCGCTTCGTTAAATAGCTCCTTCGTTTGCGTACTACTTAACCCGGCCACGAGTTCCATCTGGTCGCTCATCTGGATCAGACTCTCCAACAAGGCTTTCCCTATGCTGATCCCCTCGTCTTCGGCTATGCCGTGCGAGTATTCCACCAGGTGATAGATATGCGCTCCGGAGAAGCTGTCTGTGCTGTCTACCAACACATCCAGTATCTTGGCGTCTATATCGCCAGCCCATAGCTTAAACATCTCTTTACGTTGGCCAGCGTCCGGGAGATCGAACAATAGAATATGATGGAACCTGCCCGGCCGGTCTATGAGAGCCTTCGGCAGTCTATCAGGATGGTTCGTGGTCAATATGGTCATCAAACCCTTGTTTTGTTTCAGCCCGTCCAATTCGGTCTTGAGTAGGTCTTTATCCAATGACGTGTCCACATCTTCCATGAACAGCACTGTGGGAGCCAGCTTCCTGGCCATATCGAAAGCAAGCGCAAGAATACGATCAGGCAACCCGTACATAAAGTCTCTCGCTGATACCCAGATAAAAGTGCTCTCGGTATCATTCATTATGGTACGACCAGCTTTTGTCTTACCAGTCCCGGGCGGCCCCACGAACATGAGTCCACGGCTATTGCCATCTGATTTCTGGGTGACCTTCATGGACTTCTGTATCGCCTGCCTGTCCTTTTTGGCAAGCACCAGGTCGTCCCACGAGTCGTCTGTATCACCCAGGAACTCTCCAGACAAGGCGAACTTCTCACCCTTGAGCATATGATTGTTATCGGCTTCGGCGTGTACAGCATTCATGATCTCGTCACTCTTGGCTTCATTTTCCGTGCTGGTTATGATGGCAAATTCTAATCCATACCATCCAGGAGTGAAGTCTTTGACCAGAGCCATTTCGTTATCATGACAATATTCGCTTCCGTTGACCAGAAATTGCTTCCGCTTTTCTGAATTCAACTGGATATATGACCTTGTTGGTGGTGATTCCTTGCCTTCATATGAAAATCTACGCGTGTCGTCAACGGTCATATCAGCAGTCACTACGCTGATAGCTTCCAGGTAAGTCCCAATCAGCGGGGATGGAATATCGTAAGTATTGACGTATATCTCTTTGACTTGGCACTCAAGGAATTTGGTGAATAATTCATATCGGAATACTGTGTTAGCCTCGTCATATTCTGCGATGTTGAAAGACTTTGGCAGGGTTCTATTCCACATGCCGTTTGCTTTGGTCATGGTCTTACCCGTATCGGTATCATCGGTTTCTATTGCATTGGCATCTAACAGATCCCCCAGTGCCGTATGAGCCGTCGTTACGGCACTTAGCGTCTTCTTTGATAATGTGCGTCCTTCTTTTATGACTGTACCCACCAATGCCTCGCCAGCATCATCAAACTGCACCACATCCAGCCCCGCTATGGCGAAAGTATCGCTTGTAATGCCATCAGTGCCCGACTCTTCTGGAAGTGTATATGTTGCCGCCTCGCTTGCAAGCAACAATCCCTTTTCAACAGCCAGGGACACAGCAAATGGATTTGACGGGACCATAACTTTTGAGTATTCAAGCAAGATAACCTTCGTGAATATACGCTTTACACCTTCGATCATGTCCTCAGTGGCTTCTCTGCCTTTTAGCTTGAGAAATGCGGTCGTCCGCTTTACCCACGAATCATATACCTTATCCCAGCCTTTGTCCTGCGGCTCCACAAAAGCAACAGGAATAAAGCCTATCGAGTCGCCTATAGGCATATCCTCGATTGACCAGTGGTATAATTGGTCTGCCAGCGGATTTGCCTTTTTCGATGCAAACTGCGTGCTGGCCAGAAGCGAATGTATCTGCTCAACTGCTGCTTTCTCGTTAGCATTGAAGATGATCCATTGATTTGAACCTATCCCAATCTCGTTATAGAGATGACTTCTCAAGACTATCGGCAACTCCCTGTAGTCATCCATCATTACGCCTTCAGGAAGTATAGCCTCGCTATCCCTGTCCTTCGCTATTGTGCTGATATAGCTCTGTACAAAACGCCCTGTATCTTCGGCGTCAGGTTCACCCTTCTTATGTATATCGCATACAAAGTCCTTCAATACAAATTGAGCATTATCCACGCTCAAGCCAAAAACTTGCTTGGCTCGTTGCGCCACAGCCTCCGCAACTTTCATCACGCTGGATGCTGAGGCTTCCTTGTCTGCGCTGGATGCTTCGCCAAGTTGCGCCATAAATGCGTCAAGTGTCAAGTCCATCATATCACCTCTAATTGCCCGGCTACAGGAAAGAGAAACGCCCGACCAAGAGCAAACCTCTCCTGTAGTCGGGCGTTTCATGTATATTCAGTTGGGTTAATTGTCTTGTGTCACCCCTACGATAACCGGCGCAACAGAAAAAGAAAAACCGGCGAAGGAAAAACTCATCCTGCTGCGCCGGTTATTTTATATTGAATTAGATTGTAGGTCAAACTTCTACATTGCCACCTGCTTAATGACAAGCACAAAATTTCGCATCATCTGGAAGTCCATGCTCAACTTTCACATGGTAATCCGTTCTGTCAATAAATGCGAAATGTACGAAATCTGCTGGCATTTCCAATATTGCTCTTCTCATGCCGCCTCCGTTGAATCAATCTGATTGTCACTTGATATTTGTACCATTTCCGCAAGGTCTCTGACTAGCTCGCGAGCATCCGCGAGATCCAAACATACCTGATCTGGGTATGGCTTACCCGTCTTCAATACTCGCCAACAATGTCTCAATTTTTCTTTCAGCGTATACTTGTTACCGCCTTGATGCCAAATAGATATTTGATATTCGTCATTAGTGTAACGCTCCCCAGTCTCTGATAACCATTCTAATCGCTCTATATGTATAGCCTCAGATCCACAGTTGCATTTATATGCCTTCACGCCGCCTCCTTGAGCTTTCCAGCAGTTTCCGTACAACGGCAATTTATCACGTTTCCTGGCAATCCACTTGGATCATGGGGATGCAATAGCCCATTACTATACCGCTTGTTTAATTTCCGTTCCTGCCCGTCTATCCTATGCTGAACTCTTACATTAGCATCCCGGCTGTCTATCCATATTTTCGTCTCAACTATTTCACTGGCAACATACGCCTGATGCGTTCCGTTGTTGGAAGCCCCTATGATCTCCGTCCGGGCTATCTTATCTGTCCGTGAGCCACGGTTAATATCGAACACGCCAGCGATGCGCTTGCTTATCTCCGGTATACCTTCGCCAGCGTCAAAGCCCTTTATCAGAGCACGCTTGAGCTTCTCTCGCGTCTCTTCGTTTATCCCTTTGACGCTATCAAACACTCTGTCTTTCAGGAACTTCCGCGCCGTTGGGTTGGTGACGTTGAACGCACCTTCTAAGCCTATCTCTACAAATGCGGCATCGCCAGCTTCCTTGAATGCTTCGGTAACGAATGGTAGCATAACAACTGTGAACGGCTCCTGCCACGCCGAAGCTGTATATATCTGGTCAACAAATTTCTCGGCTTCTTCGCTGGCTTTGAAGATAGCCTCGTTGTCCTTAAACAACATATAGACGATTGACTTCTCCGCATCGCTGGTGTCTGGTATACGCTTGCCTTTCAGCTTGGCCAGCACAGCCTTCTCCTGCTTCGTAAACACCGTCTGCAACTTAGGCTTGAACTTATCCTCGGTCTTCTCTGTGCGCTTCACAAAGACGTGCCATTTCGCTTCAAGGTCGGCTTCTTCCAGAGCCATGAGCTTGACTGCCGTTGTGACTATGAGGTTGTTGATATTAGTTGTCATTATAATGTCTCGGATGACTCATTGACTGCTTCCGTATAGCCGCCTGCTGCATTGCCCACGCCTTCCAACTTCTGCAAGATTATCTCCGAACTCTCGCCGCATTCATCCGGAGCAAACATGATAGTCAGATAAACGCTGTCCCGCTTCCAACACAGTCAACCGCTCTTGGAGTTCGGTATTCTCTGCTTTGAGTTTGGCTAATTCATCCTTGCGCCTGGTATTCTCAGCGTCAGTAATAAAGACGCCGTTTATTGTTTCAATTGGCGGCGGTCTTCTACGCTCCGCTTCTTCTGCGACATCTTCCGGCTGCTCTTCCGCTGGTTTATCTACAAAGCGGATGCCATCGTTATAATGGCATCGTATTGTCTCCATGCCCACTGTAGCCCAATACCCATGTGTATCATAATCAGCGATATATCCCTTGCTTGCATGACCGATTACCACCACCCGATCCTGCTCCCAAGCTATCCTCACTATCTCTTTTGTCGTCTTGCCCATCTCTCCCCCTCAATCGCTCATAGTGGTCTGAAATGCTACCTTATGTCCTTTGCTGAATAACTCCCGTATTGCTTCTGGCGGCTCGCACGCGAATTGCCTGCCTAGCCAACTATTATATTCTCGATCATATCGTATATATAACTCCATGAACCGTATGTCAGTCGTACACTTCTGGGGGTCATTCGCTTCAAGCCATAACTCCATATATCTATAATCGCTACTTGACTCAGCTCTCGTTACACCCCACACGAACAATACAGAACATAAAGTCGCACAGCTTAGGAATGTAGCCATCCAGCAAAACACGCTCATCCCTTCAAAGTACCTATTCAACACCAAGAATATGCTACTCAATCCAGCTAATGTTCCCAGAATATATATCATCACGCCTCCCGCTTCTCTCTACGCTTCTCTCTAGCCCGTTCCATTATCAGGTTCACCTGGTCTGCCTGGGCATCTACGTCCTGCTGGCCAACCATGCTAAGTGGGACTCTACTGCTGTCAACCCACGGCTCCGATGATAGCCCACCAAGCGGCTCTCTGCCATCTCGTACGCGAATCTCATCAGGGGTCGTCGCTCCATACTTCAGATAAACGCTGTCCCGCTTCAACTGGAATTGTTTGTCATCCATCACAGGATTGTCAAACGCGATGATGATATTGTCGTTAAATTGTGGGGATAATTGAGCATTCAACGCCTCTGTCATAAGTACACAAAATGGCAGAGTAGACATCAATGCAAACTGCGTCAGTGACGTTTCCAATCCTGCTCTCGTGCTTGATTGGCTTGTCATCATCGACTCAGGAACGCTGAAATTGCGTAACATCTCGCGCATCAACGTTTCCCTGGCGTCGTGATAGTCCAGTTCCCTGGGAGTCATGCCCAATGGCTTTGGTTCGACGTTCTCCATTACCATCCACTTACCGGCGTTTTTCACACCTACATAACCAGTCGTGAATTCTTTGCTCAACTTCTTGCGCTGTTCCGGAGCAGTCTTGCTAGTTGTGCTAAGAATGCCACCAAGATTAGCATCGTTCTGGAATATCTTTTGCTCAAACTGTTGTATGTTCTCTGTCAAATTGAAAGCATCAGCAGCCCCCGCGACATCGCCTCTGCCATGAAATTGATAGCTTGCCCCAGGAGCGTATAGCCTGAAGTGGATCACATCTTCCGGCGGGAATACAATTTCTTTCATACCCCGCCTATAGACATACTCTTTGACTAATACATTCTCATCAGGCCGGATCCGCATATATTCTGCTGGTGCTATCCAGATAGCCGATGGAACGCCGATCTTGTTCCGCAACAACAACCAGTAAGCATCGCCAGTGAGCGACATGTACGCTCCCGTAACGAACTTCAACCCGAAATTGTCCCATGCGCTATTGACGTTTCTAAGCAGGTCAACCAGGGGATGACCCCCGACTATTTCTTCCAAATCGTTAGCTTGTGCCAGCGGAGTTCCTGGCGTCGCCTTCGAGATCATTTCTTTCTTGCGATGCTCAGACACTTCCCGTACTTTGGTATACTTGAAATTAGATTTGACGTTAGGTTCCTTCGTCTTGTAAACCCGCAACGGCGTAGTCGCCAGAGCGTTGCTAATTAGTTTGACCGAGGCATGTATGTTGCGCTTATTAGCCTTTATCTGAAATATTGGGTTGTCCGGATCAATCACCGTGCCGCTGATCCCTGTCATCATATTGACAAAGCCCAGTATGCCATCATGCGAGCCATCAAAGCGGATAGCCTTCTGGCCACCGAACATGCCGCCGAAGAGCGGATCCCAATACCGCTGGCGCAAATTATCAACACCTACTGTAAATATGCCTTTGTCCATGCTATCCTTTACGAAGTCTATGTATGCGACATTTCACAAACAATACCTTGCATCCCCAATAAAAGGCGCTCATTAACATCCGCATTAAACGCCACCCTTTATGATACCAGTGTATATTACCGAATGTCAAGGCATCGTCTTTGACTTTTTTAATTCTATATTTTTCGTCAACACCTGCAACCCCTGATACAACGAGAATATCGCCACGCTTAAAGCCTGTCATGTTCTCTGAGAATACAGAACCTTCTACATGCTTGCGTTTACGAAACTTTGGCATAGCTGTATCCCTCACAAAACCCAAATGGCTGGCTTGTCATCATCATGGAAGCGAGAAAATAATGCGTATCTCTCAGCATCCTGAAGATGGTCATTTTCTTTCACAGGATCTTCAAGGATATTGCCATTCTTGTCTTCTTTTCTGCGATACTTCTTCTTTTCCCAAAGATGATTAATGCTTGTAGTCAATATCTTTGAGCGCTTAGTATTCACACAATCGATACCAGCTATAACTGAATTGTTTGCTGGTTTGATATTGAATCCAGCGTCATATATTTCATCTATGAACTCCGGCTCTGACGGATCGGCAAATATTTCATCATTCTTGTCTATATCCAGTTCTTCCATCCTGGCTATTCTGGAAACATTTTTTAACTCGCTTTCATATATGAGTTCCTTCTCATATACTTCGCCATCTTTCAGGCCTATCATGATCAGTGCAGTTGGTTTGGCATAGCCAAAATCCATTCCATAAAACACTTCGTCAAAATGTTCAGGCCAATCAGCTTCGCTTATCTCTTCGTAGTTGACATATATACGCTGTGCCAACGCAGTCCATAACCCTTGATCGTATATACTGTATCGTGCGGGGTCGCTTTCCTTTAGAGCGGTAAGCATGGCGACGTATTGATCGTCCACCCATTTGTTGTTGCGCCAGGTGGAGTGAATGGCAGTGGCATACATTTCAATCTCTTTCTTCAACTCTTCTATAGTGATGGTTTTCATGACTCGGAAGCTGTTACCGTTATCCCATGATTCCAGTTTGGGGGATTTTTCTGAATCAAAGAACTCATCATTGATCCAGCTTGCATCATCCATTGGATTGAATGTCATTATAATTTGATAATAGCTAGGAGCCTCGCCCCGAAGCCGGAGATCGAGTTGCCTGAAATCGCTTAAAGTGAACTGAGTCGCCTCTTCCATCCAGACCCCCGTTATATTCTCAATCGACTTCACCTTCTCTGGGTCATCAAGCCCGCCACAGGATATGAACTGGCCACCAGGCCAGGTATAGGATAGGTCTGTTTTGTTGGATGTGATTCCTTGTAGATCCCAGAGGTCTAGATATGTCTTGAAAAGAGCAAAAACCGACCGTTTTACATCTGGCGACGTCTTCCGTAAACACAAAAAGCCCTCATGATAACCGTTCATCGCTGCTTTTTCGATTCTCACGAGGATCTTCTGAGCTACTTCGTGACTCTTGCCGCTGCCGCCACCGCCGTATGGTAATAAATATCGGTCGTGGCATTTTGTCAAGTCGAAGAATTGGGAGTTGGTCGTCTCCACCATATCTATTTCCACTAGATGTCATCCTCAGTAAGTTTATTTCCGAAATTGAATGAAATGGCAGATCCACTTAATTGCGCATGACTATCTGCCTCGCCCATCAGGAGCAAATCTGCTTTAATTAGTTTCTCAAGTGACGTTATCATGCTCGCCATGTCTTTGGGATCCTCGACTGAAAACTTTATTACACTTTCTTTTTTCCCTGTCTTTGGATTCTCTTTTTCGATGATTGCTGAATTTATCAACGCCTTGATGGGCTGTAGAGCCAACCTAATATCTGCTCGATAATCTGCCTTCGTATTAACTATGGCATCGTTGGTTTTCTCTTCGGTTTTCTTGTTTATCTCAAGGTCGCGCTGGATGACTCTTTCGTTCCAGTTAAAAGCCTTTGACCACTTAGCTACCGATGTCTTGGAAACGTGCAACTCCTGTGCAACTTGCATATAACTTCGGCTGTTACCCAGGGAGTAGTAATAATCGAATGCGTCTCCATGCCGTTTGGTTTCGACCACATCACATCACCTTCGCACTTTCTGGATACTCCATCATTTGCACATTCAAGTTGTCATCTATACGCATTGTAAGTTTTACGTTTTCCTGCTGACTTAGCTGGTGTGGCCGCCTGGTCATGAGCATGCTGATCTCAAAGACAGTATTTCCCTCAATCATATGCTCCGGGATATACTCAGCAACAGCCTCGCCTATCAAGCCAGCAGTTTCGCCATAGGGAAAAACTAAAGGCGCTTGAGAATCTTTACCCATTATTTGTTTCAACCGTCCTGCCAGCCAACTCATTGCCATCATATCACCTTGACCGATCTGGTTATCTGCTCCCAGGCTATGCGGTCAGTTCCGCGCTCAACCCAGACGTCCTCGGATGATTCCCTGTGCGCTATGTACCGCTTGACTATCACGTCGCAATACTTCGGGGCTATCTCCAATCCATAGCACACCCTGTCAAGCTGGTCAGCGGCTATGAGCGTTGTGCCAGAGCCGAGATAAGGATCGTAGACTATATTATCAACACTCCCCCATTGGGTCATTATATCAGCACATAGCGACACAGGCTTCTGAGTGGGGTGTACTCTATTTCTGGCATCACTCTGATTTCCGCTGCTCAAAAAACCAAACCAGTCATGCCTAAGCATCCGTCTTTTGTGTTTGATCTTTGACCAAATCAACTCGAACTCACATCCAATAGCATCGCTCTGAGACTCCTTGCGCTTGTCCCAAACTAGCCAAGAACCTTTATCTCTTTGTGGTATTCGTTCGGCATAGTAATCAGCACCAAAAAGAAACATTTCGCCACATTCGATCTCGAATAAATGCGATGGTTCAAATGGCTGATCATCTCCGATCACCGGTTCGTATTTGTTCCCTTTGGTCATATTCTTTCTGCCTATACTGCCTATACAGTCAGACCAGTCAGTATCGAGATCCATTCCATAAGGCGGGTCAGTAAACACCATATCAGCCTTCTCGCCGTCCATTACCCGCTCAACGTCCTCGGCCTGCGTGCTATCGCCACACAGAACGCGGTGCGCTCCCAAATGCCACAGGTCGCCAGTCTCGGTGATCGGTTCTTCTTCTGAAACTTCTGGCGGGTCGTCTTCTGTAATCACGCGGTTATCGACTTCTCGTTTCAGAGTTTCTATTGCTTTTAGTTCAAAACCTAGCGGCTGGAGCTCAACATCAATCCTTTTTAGTTCTACCAGATTAGCCAGTTGTGTGGGCTTGTCGATTACGCTTAACTTTTGATATTGATTGTCGGCTTCCATCCATGTAAGTGCTGTTGAATCATCATAATCTTTTTCGATAACCCAAGCCCCTGTATGCCCTTCTTGCTTCATGGATTTTATCAACCCATGCCCTGTCATAACAAGACCTGTGCTTTTTTGAACTGAAATTTGGATCTTACCATCACCAAGACGTTCTAACATAGATGCCATCGAATCTATTTGCTCTTTTGGATGAGTGTTAGAATTCATCGGATGCGGTTTTAATTTGTTAAATTCTCTCCAGACTAAATCTGGTTTTTCGTCTTTCTGGCTCATATTACACTTTTCCACATTGTCCGTTTGCCTATGACGTGCCTCCTGTGGCCGCCCGCTTAGGATATGGCTGTCTTAGCTTCTCGATCTGTCGTCTCATCGCTTTGTCTAATGGGTATAGATAACGATGTTTCGATGGCATACTTAATTCTTTTGCACCAGCCGGCATAGGCGACGCTCTATTATGACCATGACCATTATATCGCCGGGGATCAATAAGCGAACCATCCAAAAGCATAATCATCTTACTTGCTCCCTTAGTTGCCCCACTATATATCCAATTAGCAGCTTGATATATCCCTCCATAATGTTCATGGTAGGGATCAGCAAACGATATGCATAATCTCAATTTAGGATTTCGCTTTTTAACCAATCTTAATGTTATAGCGATCAACAGGCTAACACAAGAACTATGCCCATTCAATGCTATTCTTGTTAATTCGCAGGTCTCGAAAATATTTAACCCATATGGTTTCCCAAGAGACGGGGATGCTCCCAATCCATAAATGATCGATCCTATAAAAATACTATTTTCCCAAATCCCGAATCTATTGCTTTTATTTGCCGGAATAGTCTTGCTATAGTGCCAGTTCTCAACAGCGTACTTCGCCGCCTTATATGAGCACCAATCAACTTTTAAATCAACATCACACTGTCCACTCATGACCACACTCCGGACAAATTGTCGCGCTGGGAGTCATGCCGCCATCAAAAAGCCGCCTTATTTCTCTCACATCCCCCGCCGTCCCTTGCTCTGCAACTGGCCGCTAAACCGGCTGCATCTTCAATCTTTCACTTCTATTATATCATGCTTGCCTATTGTGTCAAACTACCTTGACATTCTGCCCTGCAATCTGGAGCGGACGGGTCGGGATCGAACCGCCTGCGTCTATTGGAGTAGACGTGCCTCCTGTGGCCGCCCGCTTAGGATATGGCTGTCTTAGTTTCTCAATCTGTCGTCTCATTGCTTTGTCCAAAGGATATAGATACCGGTGTTTCCCCTCTTTCCAAACCTTAATACAATCTAATGGGCTAATCATTTTCGATGATTTCGATAAATCCTCCGATACGTTTCGTGGATGCCATAATTTCCCTTTTTATCTTGAAAAAAATACGCCCCTACGCTTCGTCCTGTATAACACCAATTACCTGATTGATATATGCCGCCATGATGAGACTCCCCCGGGTCGGCAAATGATATAATTAACCTCAATTTAGGCGATTGCTGCTTTAACATTGCTATAGAAATTTTAACAATTTGTGACATTGGAGCTCGATGTTTTTTTAATGCGATACGCACCAATTCGCAACCTCCTTGGATAGACAAATTATACCGCACAAGCAAGAATGGGGTTGCGCCATTACCAAATATTACCACACCAATAAAAACACCATCTTCCCAAACGCCAAGTTTTAACAACTTGCTCATCGGCATCCTTCCGCTATAGTGCCAGTTCTCAACAGCATACTTCGCCGCCTTATACGAACACCAATCCACTTTTAGATCAACATCACGTTGTCCACTCATGACCACACTCCGGACAGATTGTAGGCTTCTTCTCATCCAATCGTGGTTGTTCCAGTCCATTAGTAGGACGGAATATACCAACCATTGGCTCATATTCTTCAGTCGTAAATCCCATGCGCTCCAGTGGAATATTTAATGCTTGGAGCTCCACGGTGATAGCTTTCAGTTTTGGCACGTCGAACGCAGATAGGTCACTGAGTCGGTTATCTCTTGCCAGGAACAAGAGCGCTTCATCATCGTTCATGTCGACTACAACAAAGTCAGCGTCTACACATCCTAAGCCTTTGAGTGCCTCGTATACCCCGTGTCCCTTTACGAGTCGCATGGTTGACTTTTGCACAGTCATAGAGCCGGCGGCATAGCCATGCTCCAAGAGACTGTTCTGGAGTTCCTTTATTTGCCTATCGCTGTGTGTGCGTGGATTTTGTGGATGAGGTGAAACTTCAGACAAGGGGAGCCGCTCTGTTTCAAGCTCCGCCGTGGTGAGTGCTTTTGTGTTTTCTGGGTCTGCTGTCATCAGAAAACCTCACGTTCTATTTATCGCTCTTAGTTTCTATCAGTTCCATGAGTTTCGTCATTAGCGCATAGGCTTCGACTACCAGGTTGACTACCTCAATATCCTGTCGGTGGACATGACTTATCTGGACAACATCAACTTGAGCCTTCAGAGCCTTTGCGCGGTCGTTGCCTGTCTTGATGCTATCATTTATTTCCCTGGGATCGGGTTTTGGTCCTGTCGCGCCCATGCTATCCCCTCGCAGCCTTACATTAAATCATTATCTGCCACCGTCCCGAATAGTGGGTGGCCTTGCCGTTCAGCTTGAGAAGCCTCCCGACGTTAATTGCAGAGG
>Ga0255048_10000207_pt1 | contig 43199 bp, 68 predicted proteins | sample JV7_2_2_MG_FD_183619 | JGI IMG/M metagenome (GOLD analysis project Ga0255048, IMG submission 183619) | Seawater microbial communities from Jervis Inlet, British Columbia, Canada - JV7_2_2 | ecosystem: Environmental > Aquatic > Marine > Inlet | place: Canada: British Columbia | collected 2016-10-06 | reverse complement strand
GCCGCACGCTTGGCACTATGCGCCGCCAGAGGCGGCTCGGTCAGGAGATTTTGTCCGCAGGGCAAAACAAGGCGCGGTAGCGGGCCGCTGTGCGGTCACAGAGCGCCGCGCGGTCTAGAGAGTACTGTGCGAGTGCAGACAGGCGCGGGATGCCCTGAGACGGCACTCGTCGGCTTCCTGTCGCAGCCCGTCCAAATTGCCCTCATGCTCTGCCATACTCGTGGCCATCACGTTATCAACCCTAATCACCTCACGTGAGCCATGACCATAGTCCAGCGCGCGCCACACAATTCCCACATGCTTAGCCGTCGAGACACTGTAGCGACGAGATGTAATCAAGACGATCGACTTAGCGGTGCGATCCGCCAGTGGCGGATTGATGAAACGGGCGATTGGAAAGTGCGTTTCGTAGCTATAGATAACATCATCTTCATGATACATGCTAAAGCCCCGGCGCGCACGACCTGTCCTGCGGCCCATGCTTGTGCTACTTCCTTATGAGTTGCCATCAGTTGTTGTCCCTTCATGTTTGATCGTTCGATCGTTGTTGCAGGTGTCTTGTAAGCTGCGCGCGGCCCGTGGCCGCTCGCCGTCATCACTAGGTCCCTTTCATCATCAATGATCATTCTAAGGCCTTCATAGCACGCCACTAGCTAGTTGCAAAGACCTTTCTTGTAGCTAAAAGATAAGTAGCTGGACAAAGAAATCAAAAGTATTGTTTCGTAGCAAGGGCTTAGGGAAATGGGTTGTATTTGGGCGTTTTGGGTAAAGTGTTTGAAAACAAGGGGGTACGGTTGCGGAATAGTTAGGGGGCGCTCGATCGAATTCATATAAAATCCAAAATAAACACAACATCTTGTGCCTCGCGCGCGGCCGACCTACTAGGCCATTTGCAAAAGGTGAAAAGTGCCCATTCCTTAACCCACTGTAACCGCTCCACAATTCCGACAATTGCAAAGACATGAAAACCCCAAACCCACCCTTAACCCACTGCAACTGAACAACAATCGAACAAATACACAAAAAGTGCTTCCACCTCCGGGGCGCGGGCTTACTCCACAGGGTCAAAAAAAAATAAATATACATATATAGTAGGCTAAGAGAGCCCTAGAGAGCCCTCAAGAGGGCCCCCCTAGGTGTAATGCAAATTACTTTTGTACGTTGGTGATTTTCATTCGTTTTTTCTTAACTAAAACAGCCCTGCGGGTTGGTTATTTTAAGGGATTAGTAGAAGTTGTGCTTTTTCAGGTGTTTGAATTGTTGTGGAGAGACAGGAGGTTATGAGGAGGCGCGAGAGAGGAAAAGCCGCAAATGGGCTACTGGCGTAGTATGCCTGTCGGGATTTCCACACCATATGCAGTATGTGTGTCATATCCGCACCAGTAACCATCGGTTGAAAAAGTGCCGGAGAGGCCTAAATCGGACATTTTTTGCTCTAATTGGTCATCTGAAAGATTGCCAGCCGAGTAGGCATCTAGCAAGTACTCGATTGCCTGAATTCGTGCCGTGGTCATCATTTTGTCCCTTTCAACGTGCAGCAATGGTGTTGCTGGCTTCAATGGCGCGCAACTTGGTCGAAAAGCGGCCGATGGTGCGTGATAAACCCGACGGATCGCGCACGATCAGCTCCCAACGACGGAAATAGTCGCTCCAGACGACTGTCAAGGTCGGTGTGACGCGAAATGGGCGGTAGTGCGTGGGCATCGCTAGACGGCTATGGAAGTACATGATCGTGTCCCTTCTTGGTTGGTGTCTATTAGGAATATAGGTTCAAAGCCATCAAATGTCAACACCTAGAACCAGTTAATTTGCATTTATTTCTAGTCCTAAAATCCCCCTAGCTCCTCTTGGGCACCCTAATCACTAGCTTCCTATCTCTTAGCTAGCTAACTAGTTGCCTCCCAGGGACGGAATGTCCGTTTATCTAGAGCGTCCCCTAAGCACTAGCCACCTAATGATTTTCTCCCCACTAGTTAGTAAACAAGGGGGTAGCCCCCCCTTTGTTAGCATGCTAACTATTTCGACGTGGCTCTTAAATTTATGCCTGATTTAAAAAACTTACAAATGCAGGAATTGCTCCCCCAAGTGCCTCCGGCACTTGCAGGCTTGACAACGACTGCTGCGTAGTCGTAACCTCCTTGGGGAATGCCCTGCGGGCTTTTCGCTCCGCTCAAAGCACCAAAGGAATGGATTACCGTATAATGATCAAGATCGAAGATATCGCGCGCGTAGCACACGACACCAATGTCTCTTACTGCCACGTCTTAGGGGAAGAGACCCAAGGTCTTTGGGATGAAGCGCCAGAATGGCAACGGCAAAGTACCCTCAACGGTGTCCGGTTCCGTCTCGTTAACGAAAGTACATCAGTTAGCGCACAGCATGATCAGTGGCTTGACTCCAAATATGCGGATGGCTGGGTCTATGGACCGGTCAAAGATGCTGATGTGAAACAACATCCCTGCTTAGTTCCTTTCAAAGAACTCCCGATCGAGCAACAACTGAAAGACTATCTTTTCGTCGCGGTTGTTCGTGCTTTGAGTGCGGAGGGTTGGCAATAGGAATGACCCCGATCGAGCACCTTTGGTCCTCCGAGGAGCATCGCGCGAGAGCTTGCTCCCTGACAGGGCGCCTCAAGGAAGGCCATCGATCCGCCGAAGGCGGAGCGCAGTCTCCAACATCCCCACCAACACTGAAACAACTCTCCGAACAACCTTGTAAACAGCCTCCTCTTTATGCGCTCTCCTTTAAAGAAGAGCCGTTCTTTGACTAGCTCTCCCGCGCCAGCCACCCAGCAAGGGGTCCTTGAGCGTTTCAAGGCACTTCTAGCGGACCAAGAACAGACTGTTGATGTTGCAACGATCGGTCGGGATCGCTTCATCAAGGCGATGGGCGCGACAGAAGAGCAAAGGCGCCTTGTCCAGGACCTTCGTCCTCTTCACCTCCAGATCATTGCTCTCCACATGAGCGGCTTTAGTACACAGAAGATAGCGGACTTCTTGAACGTTAGCTATGGCTTCACGAGTTCTACGTTGAGCAGTCCCAGGGTGGAGGCGCTCTTGCTGCGCCTCTACGAAGACGCTGAGAGGGAACTGAAGGCGCTAGTTCCTAGTGCGATTGGCGCGCTGCGGAGAGCGCTCCAGTGCGGGGATCCTCGCATTGAGAGCGCTACTGCGCGCGATGTCTTGAGGATCGCTGGCAAATACGACGGTCGCGGCGGTGGGGACATTGGAGCTACCGGAGCCGAGGACATTCTCCAGCAGGTCTTCGTAGAGATCAAGAACGTAGGTATTCAAGAAGTCACCTCCCAAGGAACACCTCTTGCGACCATCGACGTGCCACGCAGTGGCGCGCAGGTGCCTTCACAACAGCAACCATCTCCGCAATCATCCTCACAACAACGGTCGCACTTGCGACCGCCATCGAAAGGACAGAGAAGATGAGCGTACTTCTCTCGGGCGCCGCTAATGGCGCCGGCTCGTGGATTGAAGTTCCCTCCCCTGCACATGCGTATAAGCATCACTTTTACACTTTCTTCGTCACAGGAACATTCGACAGCGCCGCAGTGACTTTCGAAATCAGCAACACCCTCCTGGGAACCGTCGCCTATGACTTGCTTGACCAAGCTGGTGCGGCCGTTAGCGTGACCGCTAAACAGTCCTTTAATGCTGAATTCAAGGCACCCGCTATCAGGGCAACTGTCGCTGGAGGCAGCGGCTCTGAGGCCATAACCGTTAACATGCTCTAGAGCTGCGGAGCAGCTCATGAGCCTCTATCATGCCTATAATCATGTTCCCGCACTGGGGAGCCAAGTTAATCACGCGCGGTGGCACACGAGAAGGGACAGTGGGAGTGGACATGGCGGAGGCCGTGCAGACCCTTCCCTAGTCGTTAGCCAAGTGTTCACAGAGCCAGACCTTGCCAGTGCCCAACGTGTCGGCGCCACATGCACGTTGGCGCGCGCCAGCGACGTGCTCACGTTCGCCAGTGACGGCACCTTGACGACGTTCGGTACCAACGTTCCTGCGATGCCCTCCTTTTCCTTTGATGGCACAACGTGGAACAACAACGGGGTCCTTTTCGAGCCCGCTGGAACAAACCTCGTACCTAAGCCAAATGATTTTGCAGATGCCGCGTGGCAAAAAGCTAGCCTCACGGTGTCCACAGACACTACGTTAGCTCCCGATGGCACAACAGCCTCTCTAGCTACAAACAATGGCGGCGCGTCAGCTATCTTTGATGCAATGACAATCACCGGCGACGCGACTATTGCTATTAGCATCCGCGCAAAGCACGCAGTAGGTAGTACATGGGCGCATCTTCGTTGTGCCACTGGTGGAAATGAAATAGATGCATGGGCGAACTTGCAGACGGGAGCAATGGGTAGCACAGCCGTGCTAGGAACCGGCGCGATAGACGACAGCGGCCTCGTGGACATTGGAGGTGGTTGGTACGTGTTGTGGATGGTCGGTAGCATCGGAAGCGGGGCGACAGCGCCTAGCTTTGTCTTCATCAGTGCAGATGCAGATGCAAGTCAGACAGAGGTCAATGGCGATGCACATTACATTTTTGGGGCAGACCTGAAAGAGGCCGATGAACTCTCGTCGTATGTTGAAGTGGCAGCGACCCCACGCGCGGCAACATCCTTCCTTCTCCCTTCCTACAGCGACTGGTACGATGAAACAGTCGGCTTCACCCTGCTAATGAAAGGTATAGTGTGGAAGAAGGCTGATGTTGGTGGAACAGTGTGGCGCGTTGTGGACTTTGCAGAAAGTGGCGGTGCGACAGACCGCATCCTCCTCGCCTATGACCCAGGAGATGAGCTTCGATTGATCGTCGTAAATGGTGGAGCGACAACAGCAGACGAAAAGCGCGCTGGCTTTACACCTAACGCGTCCCATAACATCGCCGCGCGTGTTATACCGAATGATATAAAAATCGCCGTCGATGGCAATCTGTCAAGTGGTGATACAACGAACTCGCTCCCAGCGCTTGCAGACCTTGATGCCTTCGGCATCGGGGACACAATCTCAAGTGCAAGTGACCTCGATGGGCATTTCACACTAAAGGGACTGCAAATCTACAAGGAAGCTAAGGACGATACATGGCTCACAGCGCAGACTAGCTAGAGCCCCTGGCCCCAAAATGCCCCGCCCTTTGTTAACGAAAAATTAACCCCAGCTAGAGTACTCGTAACATGGTAGCTACAGAAGGAAAGACGAAGGCCATGAACGAGAATGTGAGCCGCCAAGGGTGGCACCTTGAGAGAAGCGTAAGCATAAGTCACATTATTTCCACCTTGATCCTCGCGGGAGCCGTGGCAAGTTGGGCGATGGCAGCTGACACCCGGATCGAGGTGAACAAAAGCGAAATAGGACACTCTGAACAAAGACTGGAGCGCGTCGAACAACGTCTAAGCGGGAGCTACAAGCAGATTTTGGAAGAGCTGAAAGATCTCCGTGCTCGCATTGATAGACTTAATGATGCACAATCGAGAACGAGGGGGGCGCGCCCTGCTCCCTGGAGCGATGAAAGGAGTAATCCCTAATGATCACAACTATTGACAAGGCAATCGTTGCCATCCTGACCGGCCTCGGATTTGTGCTAGGAAACGTCCTAGGACTGGACTTCTTCCTGGGCCTAACAGACGCCACGTACGCTACGATCGCATCAATCGTTGTTGGCCTTTTGACGTGGCTAGTGCCGAACAAAGCCGTAACCCCTTAAGGAAAGGAATACCTAGGTGACAGCTAATCTAAGCCCTGCGCAATGTCATATGGGCCGGAGACCCGTCATCTCGCGCGCTGTGTCTGATCAGTGCTGCTGCCTGTGCGTTTCTCATGAGTTACAGCAGGAGACATCTCAGGAGAGCGCAAGACTGCGCTAACTCCGTGAGAAACACGCGCATCTAAGGAACTTCCAAAATGCATGAGGAAATTCTAGCCAACATAATTCGTCGGGAAGGGACTAAGTTCACGAACCATCCCCGCGATCGTGGTGGACCAACGAAGTTCGGCATTACGTTGCGGACACTGCGACAGCACAAGCGTCGCGCGACCGCCAGCGATGTCCAAGCACTAACCCACCGTGAAGCAGAAGACATCTACCGGGCCGACTATATCGCCCCATTCGAATGGATCAAGGACGAGTTCCTCCTTGACCTCGTCGTCGATGCAGCTGTCCATCATGGCGTTCGCCGATCGACGAAATGGCTTCAACTAGCTGCAGGAACCGCAGCGGACGGCCGTATTGGACCAAAGACCAAGCGTGCGGTCAATCGTGCCAACAATCGCTCCCTCTCTGCTATCTTCCTTATGATCCGTCAAAACTTCCTTATGTCCCTTATGATAAAACCATCCCAGGCCCAGTTCGCTCGTGGCTGGCATAACCGCCTCGCGAAGCAAGTCCGAGAATGGACCGTTAGATGGCTCCGATAATAGGCCCCGCTCTCGCATGGACAAAAACATTCCTCAGTCGTATCTTCGGGCCACTCATTCGCCTAGGCACCCTGGCCCTCACCTACTTTGTCGGAAAACGAGCAGGACGCCGTGATGAAGAACTGGAGAACCTCCGTGACGCAGCTGATGTCCACCGCCGTCAGGACAACATTCGTGCTCGCTCTGCTCGTACTCCTGCCGAGTTGCTCGCTGCTCTCCGGCGCGGAAAGTTCTAACCTTTCCATTTGCCCTACACCTCGCGAGTACACCCCAGAGATGCAACAACAATTTGCCACCTACCTCACTAGCATCCCCTCGCATGCATCTATTTGGATCCTTCTTGCCGACTACCACGAACTTCGTCAGCAACTCAAGGAGTGTTCCTGAAATGCCTGATCCTGCTCCCAGCCGTCCTGCAAGAAACATTGTTGGAATAGGTATCCGTGAGCCCCTCGCTGATGGTGTCCGCATGTGTAGTGCCATCGGTGACGAAAGTGATGAAACAGATACCATCCAAGCTGACATAGACGCAACACCGACTAGTGGAATGCTTGTCTTCCCGCGTCCAAGGAATGAATTCTACGGCGTAGATGGTGGGCTCGTTATCGATCGAGCGATAACATTAATGGGAATGGGCTCGCGCGCGGGGAACGCCGCTGGCTCCGCGATCCATCTAAAGTGCAGTGACAACACAAAATCCGTTATCAAAGTCCAATCCTACACGGGTCTTTCCGCGATCCAAGGGAACCAACTTGAAATAGACGGTTTCCAAATCGAAGGTGGAAAATACGGAATACACATTGACACTACCGTCGGAGGAGATCTCTCCTTAATCCGTAACATGTTTTTTCTCTCCCAAGCTACTGCTTCAATATACTATGACGATGATGCAAACTGTCAACGGCTACGATGGGAGGATATTTTAATAAATGGCTCAGGTTCCGGTACCAGCCAAGTAGGGTTCCTTGCTGATGCTGGAACCCCACGAGACGGTGGGACAGCGCTTCTCCATAACCAACTAGTTCGCTTTCGAATATCTAATGTCAACGTAGGCATTAAATGGAGAACTGAGAACAACACAACTCAATACCCCGTTTCCGCCCACAGCTTAATTATCGAAAGTTGTGATAGTTATGGGATGTACTTAGAGGGCGGCTTCCTTTTCGATATTTTCAGCGGACACTTTGAAAAGAACGGAGATGTCGATGGCTCCCCTGATATGTACCTTGGCGGAATTCAAAGTGATACGCCAGTAACTCGTTGCCAAGTGATGCTAAATAACTACCTCTTCAGCACAGCAAGCGATGCCCAACTTGCTGTAGATCCCCTGGGCGTGCGAGCGCAAGTCCACAGCAATCAATGCCATATCTATTTGAAAGGTTGTCAGATTGGCGGAAGTCAGATTTTTGATTTCAACAACAAAACAAGTGGCGGACAATTTGTCGCCCTTGGAGGCGATGCTCCAACAATGAGGAACTTGGGGTCGGCCCAATTTCAAGTGCCTGAGCGCTCACATCCTACACAAATCGTGAATAAAGTAGGCTCCTCTATCCGTGACGCCTCAATAGGAACTATCAATGCTGGAGTGGATGGCAAGACAATCGCTGGAGCGGGCTCATTAATTTACGATACAGACTTGGATCTATTGCTATACAAAAATGGAGGGGCAGCAACATCCCCATGGCATGATGTTGCCTCTAGTACTCTCCAATATCTTGTTGGAACTAGTGCGCGGACGGCCGCTCTTCGTTGGGTCGTCTCAGGAAGTGGCACTAACGAGTACTATGTAGAACTTGTTGCAGGTGGAGATCCAAGCATTGCAGCAGTTGCAAGCGTCCACGAGGACGACGCGACAGCAATGTCCAGCGGCACTGTAGGAAGTCTCTCCGCAGGTGAGTACGACTACGGGGACAACGACACCCTTGGCTTTAGTACCATCTATGTGCGTCTCACAAGTGGGGGACCTGATCCCGACAGTGAGGCCCTTGGCCATATAAGGTACATTCTGACGTGACCCCAGAAGGTTTCATGATTGAGCAGTTCCTCCAGATTGCAAACAAAGAAGGCGAAGACGTCCCTTTCAAGCTAAACGCCGCTCAGAAGACGATCGATGAGAACTTAAGCGGTCGGGACCTCATCCCCAAGGCCCGTCAAGAAGGCGTAAGCAGTTATTTCCTCGCGCGTTACACAGTTGCCTGTCTCCTGCGGAGGAACACAAAAGCTGTTGTCATCAGCCACGAGGCAGAAAGCACCCAACGTATGCTCCGCAAGGTCCGTTACTACGTTGACCACTTTCGAGGCCCCAAGCCCACAGTCGAAAACATGTCCGCAAATATGATCACCTTTCCTAAAATGGACAGCATGTTCTACATAGGCACAGCGGGTTCGAAGAAGTTCGGCCGAGGGGATACGATCTCTCACTTGCACTGTTCCGAATACGCCTATTGGCCTGATGCTAAGTCCTTGATGGCGGGACTATTGCAGGCGGTCCCGAAGACAGGGGAGGTCGCTGTTGAAAGCACAGGGAATGGATTGAATGATTATTATCGTCGTTGCACCAGGGCGGCAAAGGGGGAGAGTGCGTGGCGCGCCCACTTTCTCCCCTGGCACACCTTCCCCGAATACACTCTCGACGTCGACGATGAAGTAGCCCGCAAAGCCCTTGGTCGCCCTCGATCGGACCTTGACGAAGATAGCTTGTCCGAGCAACTAACCGCAGGTCAGTTGTTGTGGCGTCGAACGAAGCTTGAAGAGATGGACTACGACATCCGCCTGTTCAACCAAGAATACCCTATGACCCTTGCCGATTGCTTTCAAGCTAGCGGCGAGAGCATCTTCTACAGGGTCCTCTTCAAATCCACCAGCGATTGGCGCGCTTATGACAAAAAAACACATTATCTTCGCAACCATCCTGTCCAACAATACACGTATGTTGTTGGTGCCGACGTTGGTGCAGGAGTTGAAAAAGATAGTTCTTGCATCGAAGTTATTTGCCTGGACACCATGGAGCAAGTCTTCGAGTACACGAACAATAAAATAGCTCCTGATGTCTTCGCAGAAAAGATCTTTGACATAGCCACAAAATACAACACAGCCTTTATTGTTCCTGAGCAAAATAACCATGGCCTCGTGACTGTGAAATGCCTCCAGGAACTAATGAAAGAGTTCAACTATCCGAGAAATCGCCTCTATCAAGAGGAAGCCATAAGTAGTACGAATGAGCTCCTACGAAGTGGCTTCCGAACTACTAGTCGCACTAAGCCGCTGATGATTGGGAACTTGCGCAAGTTGCTGGCGACCGAGCTGACTATTCACAGCGACATCTTGCAGTCGGAGTTGTCGACGTTCGTTGAGCATGAGAATGGGACATTGGGGGCGGCGAAGGGTTGTTATGATGACACGGTGATGGCGCTTGCGTGTGCCGCGATGGGGCTGCCGAGGGCGGGGCTCTTTGCTGGGGCGCCCCGGCCCAAATATCGCACGGTTCCTGACCCATTTCTCCTAGACACCATCCTCGACGAGCTGCATGGGCGTGAGGTACAATTCCCGATCGCCCCACAACATGGAGGGTCCTGGCGATGAACGCAGCACAAGACTTGCTTTTTACGCCCGCAGTCGGTACCGTTCCCCCAACCCCACTCCCCGTCTGTCGTTGGTGCTATCGAGAACCAGAGATCCTCATATATGAAACCACCGGCTACACTCCTTACTGCCTCCCCTGCCTCATGACCTATGGCACTGAAGACGCTCGCTCTCTCCTTTGCCTCCCTTCCCATTTCTGTGGGAGCGCCTAGTAATGCCCGATGGTTACATCCGCACGAAGCCTGATATAAGCTGGTGGCTCGATCAGATCTACCGGGGGATCAAGTATCGGGAGACCTTTACTCATGAGCACAAGTGGAACATTTGGCGTGATTACTATAGGGGAAATTGGCGCAAAGGGGTTCTTCCCTTAAATCTTTTTTACATTATGCTCCGAACAACTGTGCCGCGGATCTATTTTCGGAACCCAACTGTGAGCATCTCCCCGAAGATGCCTGGCCTTGAGACTGCCGTGACGGCGCAAGTTCTCCAACGGGTGGACAACAAGCTGATTGCACAAATGGGCCTCAAGGATGAGATGAAGAGGGCGATCCAGAACGCATGGATGTTTGGCGTAGGGGACTTGAAGCTGGGCTTCGGAGCACAGTACACGCCGACGCCTGAGTTCGGTTCGACGGGGGAGCCACTGAGAGCCGGCGGCGAACGCCTCGAATATCGCGACAACGTTTTCGTAGACATGCCATGGGTCTCAAGTGTCCACACAGGTAACTTGATCGTTCCCGATGGAGTAGCCGTCAAAGCTGACGCTCGCTGGATAGCCGAATGGATTAGGCGCCCTGTCGACGATGTTCGCCGTGATGAACGTCTCAAGAACAACAAGGACCTTGGTCCGACCTCGCTGCGCTCGTCCGTCACCAGTCGCACACCGCATCGCACGCATCGACACATCTCCTCCGCTGAGGAAGACATGGTCGACTTACTCGAAATTCGGGACAAAAAATTCGACAACGTGATGATCCTTGCACCACTAAGCAACACTGATGGTCGAGAACTCTTTAACGGTCCTGATGCCTTCTTGAACAATGGAGCTTTTAACCACTTTCCAATTGTCTTCAATGCTGATGATGAAGTCTTCTGGGGGGTTCCTGACAGTCACATTTTGGAACCTCATCAGCTGGAGATCAATGAGACCAAGACGCAGCAGATGAAACATAGGCGTCTTTCGATCGTTAAAGCGTTCGCCAAAGAGGATGCCATCGACGAGGAAGAACTCCTTAAGATGACCGACGAGGAAGTGATGGCAGTTGTTAGGATGAATGGAAACCCGAACACGGACATCAGTATTAAACAGACTGGCGGTATACCTAGGGAGCTTTTTGAGAGTGAAGCACTCACAATGCAGAATGTCCGAGAGACCTTGGGATTTTCAAGGAACCAATTCGGGGAGTTCAATAGTCGCAGTGGAGACACAACTGCAACTGAAGCCAACATCGTGCAAATGGCTTCCGAAATTCGAGTTGATGAACGCAGAGACATCGTCGCCGATCGACTTGTCGAAATTATCCAAGGAATGCACTCGATTATCTTTAACCATTGGAGCCAAGAGCAAGTCATCGACGTTGTAGGTCCTGGGGGAATTCCCGTGTGGGTTCGTTTCACGGGCGCCGAGGCGAGGAAGTTGCAATTCAACGTCAGCGTCGACCCTGACGAGACAGTACCTGAGACGAAACAACTAAGGCAACAGCGCGCGCTTGAGATGTACGAGGTCTTGAAGGCCAATCCATTGATCGATCCCATCAAGTTAACGCAGTACCTTCTTACAGAGATCCCTGGTGTCCAGTTCGATGATCTTATGAAAGCTCTACCTCCTCCCGAGCAAAACTCCTCTGGCCCCGTGAGCATCCAAGAATTCGGCAACCTAACGCAGCAACAACTCCAACAGGCGCAACAAAACCCTAGCCAACTGCAGTTGGTCCAAGGTGGACAGTAAAGGAACTAGAGATGCCCAAAGCAACACGAACAGGACTTCAGGCGAGTACCAGTCAAGGGAAGGCTAATGCGGCTCGCTCAAGGACACAGAAGATCGGTCAGTCCCGCCCTCCTGGTGGCCTTACCACTAAACCGATGGGCGGCTCCGTTGGCGCCCATAGCAACGGTCCACCGACCTTTAATCCTGGCCGCACAAGTCACCTGAGCCCCGGCAAAATGAAGGCAGGTCGTTGATGGCTCCCCCTAGCCTCTCCGTCCACAAGAACACCCGAGAGAAGCGCGCTCGGCGTGCTGTTATCGAGCACTTGAAGCAAGCAATCGAGGAAGAAGTTCGCACAGGAGACATAGCGGGCTACGCCCTTGTGACTTGGGACAAAGATGGAAGAGACCATGCTCGTATGTTCATAGGTCCAGATGGGCCTATTCTGTACACCTTTGTTGCTGACTTCACGCGCGGTTCAATCGAGCGACGCTTAGTAAGAGAGGAAGCGCGCTCGGTTGCAGTTGAAGAAATCGAGGAGCGTCTCTGAGATGCCCCTCTATGACTACCAGTGTTCATTATGTGAACATGACTTCGAGGCTTACAATCCGATCAGCGGGAGGCATTTTCAGCATTGCGAGAGTTGCGGCCATCGTGCGCGTCTTGCAGTTAGTGCTCCCCGCGTAGTCCTCTTCCAACCCGATTGGTACGAGCACATCACAACTAAGCCACTTTACATTGAAAGTCCGGCGCAGCTGCGCCGCGAGTGCGAAAAACATGGCGCATATGCGAAACAACTAGAAAGCAGTGGAATATGGAAAGGAAGCGTAGGTCAATTCAAGGAGGTATAAATGCGGCAGTTGTTAAAGAGAAATCTCTTGGAAACGCCCTTCTCTGTCGTGTAACTATCGAGTATTACAGAAACAATGTATCTGTGGAAATAGAAAACCCAAACTTTCTTAATGCTAAGAAAATAAGCACCCTATTCGGTCCTGTGTTCAAGGAATGGAAAAGGCACTGTCAACAGGAACGATTGAAAATTAGACAACGTGAACAACAGGAACAACAAAAACTAAAGGAACTAACAGATGGCTGAAGTTATTGTAGCTAGCAAGGAGCCTGGTGAGGGTGGGAAGTCGACGGAGAAGACGCCGGCGGCAGATCAATCTAAACTCATCGAGACCCTTGAAGGACTAACGAATACATTGACCACATTCAATGGACGACTTGGCGCGGTGGAGAAGGCTGTTGGGGAGAAGGCTCCAGTAGTTGTTCCGACGCCGGCACCTGTTGATCCAAACGCCGATAAACCGTGGATGAACTACGGTCTCCCGGAGAACATCGAAGAGGCCGACAACGCTCAACTAGTGACTGCCTTCACAAAGATGACCACTGATGTTGCTACAAAGACAGAGCGGAAGTTGGAGAGTGCGCGGCAGGAGCGCGAAGACAAAGCGCTCGCAACTGAGGTCAATGCAGCCTATGTGGATCTTCGGGAGAACACGCCGGACTTCGATGACTGGCTCGATGAAATGGCAACTGTTATCAAAGCTATCCCTGGCCTGACTAACCATCCACAAATTGTTCTTGAGCAGGCGCGCAAGAGCGATCCTGAGAAGGCAGAGAAATTGAATGCAAAATACCACCCACCGAAGAAAGAAGAGCCAAAGGACGAAGACGAAGTCGGCAGTCCTGAGAAACTCTTCGGTGGCTTCACTCCAACGGGCGGCAAAACGAGACGTGCCGCAAACATGTCCATAGCTGACGCTGCCAATGCGGCTCTTCAAGAAACCATGCCCCATCTCGCTCGGGGCAGGAGCTAATCCTAGAGTGCTTCGCACCCTTGGAACTTTAACCATGCAGGCGCAGGGCGCCTGCGCGTGAGTGCGAAGCACTCAAAGGAGTTGTAGATGGTTTCCCTAACCGAACAACTCGACAACCTCTACACCACGACTTGGCAAGGTAGCCGAGACACGGTGATCGATAATATCTTCACAGCAACTCCGTTTTTCTTCTGGATGCGGAATGGAGGTAGGTTCGAGACGCAAGGAGGGGGTCGGAACATTCAAACCCCGTTGCGCTTTGCAAAGAGCGACAACGTTGCATGGATCACGAAAGGTTCAACTGTTCCTGTGGCGGACAAGGAGTTCCTCACTGTAGCCCAATACGATTGGCGCTACATCAGTGACACGATTGTTCGCTTTATGACTGATGAGCAGAAGAACCGCGCGGGCCATGAAATTACCTCACTGGTAACAAACAAGTTGCAGAATGCTGAAGACAGTCTTGTCGACACCATCGAGACTGCGATCTTTGCTGCTCAGACTGGCAACGTCATGAACGGTCTCCAGGACCTTGTGGCCGATGATCCAACAGCTGCCGCCACCATCGGTAGCATCCCTCAATCCACCAATAGTTGGTGGAGGAATAAGACTAAAAATATGACCGGTCTATCCTTCGCCACTCAGGGCATCCCTGAGATGCGCACGATGGTCAACAACGTGAGCAACAACCTCAACATGGACATGCCGGACATTATCGTTGGTGGCCAGCTTCCATATGAATACTATGAAGACAGTGTCCTAGAGCAGAAGCAGATCGTTAATAAGACCCTTGGCGATGCAGGCTTCCAGAACATTGAATTCAAAGGGCTACCTGTTATCTGGAGCCCGGCCTGTGCTGACACAAGGATGTACTTCCTCAACACGCGCTTTCTAACGCTCGTGTACGATCCCGCCGTGTGGTTCGACATGACCGATTGGAAAGAGCCCCCCAACCAGGTCAACGATCGGGTCGCGCAAATCGTTAGCGCCTTTGAGCTTGTCACTAGCCGCCGACAAGCACAAGGCATCATGCACACCATTGACACGGCATAGAAAGGAGCAATGAAATGGGAACCGGCCTTTCTGCCTCCTTCATCACTGGTCTAACTGACACTTTCCTCACAGACAAGGAAGGAGTAGGTAAACACCGTTATGAAGACGGCAAGTGGTACAAGTGGGTCCTTTATGATGATGGTACAGGGAACCTGGACATCGTCGCGGGGGATGCACTTTACTACCTTGCAGATAGTTTCACGACTGTCACTGCGGACTTGACTGATGCTGATACGTTGCCCATTGGAGCAGGTATCGCCACAGGAACTGTGACTGTCACCGCGACGTACATGTGGATACAGTTCAAAGGCGCAGCTACGTTTTCGCTTGATCCCCTTGGTACTACACCTGGTGATGGTGATGCTATCTGTGCTCCCACGAGCACTGGCACTGACAAGACTGTGATCGTTGATCCGCCGGACAACCGTTCTCGGATGGGCGTAATGAGTGACGACAGTGACAAGACAGTCTTCTTGGATTGTCCTTTTTAGGAAAGGAGAACCATCATGGCTGCTTATGCTGCTACTGCCACCCTGGAACATCCTGGCAAGTCTGAGCGATTGCACTTAAGTCGCCTGGGCATCGCCTATGGCCAGGTGAACGTCACAAACTACAACTCGACCCTCGTGGAGATCACGGGGATCACTAACCTATTCCGTAGTGACCCCACTGTAGTCGTGATCCTTGATGGTCCCTCGGACGAGGGCTACCATGGCACCTGGGTCCAAGCTAGCGGCTCCATCAAATGTTGGGCTGGCGTAGATGCTAGCGCGACAGCCGATGGCCCGGAAGTGGAACTCACTGACGATACCGATGCAGGGAGTTTCAACTTCTTGGCCATTGGGGTAGCACGGTAGGAGGCCCCTGTGGGCCTCCTCACTCTTGACAACTTTCGTGAAGAAGTGAAGCTGAACTTTGCTGATCGATCGAGCTTCACGAACACCCGCGTGGATCGCTGGCTTAATCAAGCGCAGAGGCGCATCGGCGCGCAGGCTGCATGGGAGGAGCTTGAGGCAACCTCAACCTTCTCCCTTGCTAGTCCTAACAATAGTGCCACTTTTGCTGTTGTTGATAGTGCTGCGGCGGTGGGGAAGATCTTGCTGCTTCGAATAGACCAAGATGGAGATGAGGACGGACTAGACTTCCTACCGATGCGAGAGTTCTATGAGGAGTTTCCTCGGCCCGCGAGTGAAACAGCCGACGCACCTGAGATCTACACCGTCTGGGGGGAGACAGTTTACCTCTCTCGCCCGGTCGATAAGACCTACCAGCTAGCCTCTCTGCACACTAAGAAACCAACCACACTGACAACTGGCGGACAGACGAGTGACCTCAACGACAAAGACGATATGATCATCGCGCTGACGACCTCTATGCTCTTCAGCTCTTTGGGGAACCTTGAAGGACAGCAGGTCTGGCGGAAGATGTATGAAGAATTGCTACAAGTGGCCGTCCCCGAGGACCGTGCGCGCCTTGACCTCGATAGAACAGCGCAAACACAAAGGAGATCCTAATGGCCCTAACTCACAAGGAACTCCGCTTAGAGGTGACAAGGAATGTTAATCCTTTTAGGTCCCTCAGTCGGCATCGCATCACGCGCTTCTTGAACTTGGCACAAGATCAGATTGTCGAGATGGCTCAGTGGCGTGAGCTAGAGCGCCTCGCAGAATTCACCTCTGGCTTCGAAGATGATCCAGAGAGGGATCAACTGATCAACCTAGACAGCTTCCTTCCCAGCAGTGATCGCCTTGACAAGTTAGTCTCCCTTCATGTGACCACTGATGGACAACAGCGTCGACTAGTCTTTGTCCCTGCTCTCGCGCTCGATCGCCGGTGGGACGCTATTCCCTTCGCAGGAGGCGGAGAGGGAGCTGATCTCACCGCAGTAGCCCCGACCCATTTTGCTCTTCGCTATCACACAGTTCAACTGCGCCCTATTCCTAACCAAGCACTCAACTATGCTATCCGTTACCGAATTTTACCAACAGCGCTCGCCGCAGCTGGCGATACCTCTGACTTGAAGGAGAAGGACGAACTCATCATCACAATGGCCTCTCGGTCGATCATGATGGCTGTTTCTGGGGAAGAGGCGCAGGAACTCCGGCGCGACCTGACCATTGAGATGAACCGACACGTTAAACAGGCGAAGAAGCAGAACAACAGGCAACCAGGAATGGACATCCCCTCGTCGTCCGATCGAGGAGCCGGTCGCGGCGAATATTGGAAAGACCCTTTCGTTCGGAGCATGCATCCTTATGACAGTTTTCACTAGAACCTGGAACGCCGCCTACGAGGCCCAGCCTGCTGGTGGCGATGACATTAGTGATGGCGATGATCAGATCAGGAACCTGAAGTCAGACATCCAGGAACGAACGGAAGTTGATCACTCGTGGGCAGGGGACGCTGACGACGGTGAGCACGTCAAAGTCACCCTCGCTGCACCGATCGCTGATCCCTCAAATGTCGCCAATAAAGGTTTCCTCTACCTGAAAGACGTGAGCGCTGTTGTCGAACTCTTCTGGGAGGACGAGAGTGGCAACGTCATCCAGATGACTAGTGGCGGGAAGCTGCTGATCGCTAACACTGAAGTCGACACGACGGGAATTGTTGACGACGCTGTGACACTTGCGAAGATCGCTGCGGCCACGCAGGGGGACGTGCTTTACTATGGAGCCTCTGGCGCGCCAGCAGTGCTTAGTGCGGGAACAAGTGGTCAAGCACTTGTTACAGGGGGGGCTGGGGCAAATCCTGCCTGGGCTGGGGTAGGCGGGCGCGTCCTCATTGAGACGCAGGAAATCAGCGGCAGCGCCACAGTTGATTTCACGACCGGCATCGATAGCACCTACGAAAAGTACGAGATCGAATGGGCCGCAGGACACGTTGCAACAGACAGTGTCGGTCTCCTCTTTCGAGTAGCTATCGCTGGACCCACATGGGGAAGTGCCGACTACAAATACAGTGGCTTCCGATCCAGCTTAGATGGTGCCTCCGGGGTAGTCGCAGAAGCTGGCTCTAGCTCCAGCGGGATACTCCTTGTAGATGGTTCATCGGCGGCCGATCTTGGCAATGCGGCCGATGAAAGCTTCTCTGGCCGTATCACAATCAGTAAGCCCTCTGAGACTGCCTTTCACAAGATCATAAACTACGAAATGACCTGGCTTGATCCTAATGGACTGACATCGACCGTGCGCGGAGGCGGCTGCTGGGTAGGAGGAACTGGCGCGATCATTGGTGGCCGTTTCCTTGCAAGCTCAGGGAACATCGACGGAGGGCGCTGGTCGCTCTACGGAATTCGACATGCTTAATTATCAACTGCACACCTCTTGGAAAGCTAAAGTTTCCCCTGCACGGCATACGGGGCGCTGGACCAACCAGAGGACGGCGCGCTGTGTGCATTGCGCCGCTGCTATGAGCGTTTGCCGGAGGGCTCAGAGGGAGCCATGCTCCTGCTCCGCAGGAGCAGGACTAGAACAGGACCTCGTTGCCCTCCATGCAAACAGCCCACGAACGGAGTGAGTGGTGGCCACTGTCCTCCGCGTCAGCGATCATTGGCCCTCGTTCACGCAAGCCCTCGAACTTGTCTCCAGCGAAGATCCGGCCTCCATAACACGGCAAGCAATTGAACTAATTGTAAAAGCCTGTGAAGACCTCCGCGATAGTCACGCGGAAGCTATCAACGCTGTACCTCCCGCATTCAAATCCTATCCATTTACTAGCCAAGGTATCGGCTCAGGGACGTACTACGTCGCTGGCTTCTACGAAGCAGTAGCGGCGGATGCGAACCTAAGTGGCGGTTCGACGACAGTGACCCTCGGCGCAGCAAATGTCCCTTACGCAGCACATGTGTTCGTTGTTATGGGCGGTGCAGGGGGCGGATCTCTCACTGTCACCGGCACCTCCATCACCGATCTTGGTGTCCGCACCACAAGTGATACCGAAACTGTTGTTAGTGACCTCAGTGCTGTTGCTGTGGATGAATATTACGAGACGGCCAAGAAGTTCCTGGGCCAAGTCACTATTACTCTTGTCTCTCCTGGTACTGCTGACTTTAATTATGGCTGGGCAAAGTACGAGGACTATGGGAATAGAGATTTTACACTCACTGACTTTGAATGTGTTGGACTAGCAGCTGCTAATGATGCGTCCTTTGACATTGCTCTCCTCAAACATGATGATCAAGGATGGACCTACGATGCGGCGGCGTTTGTCCCTGGTGGAACAGAGATCAAACGTATGTCTACTGTTCATTCCACCGAAAGTGACGTTGACAGCAGTGTCCCCTTCGCCTTCAAACTCACTGAACTCGCCACTGCTGTAACAGGAAGTGCCAGTGAAGGCATCCTTGTTGAAGTAACAACAGGGCAACCAAACACCGTCCAAATGATGGCTGTCCACTGTGGCGCGGAGTTCCTAGTCTAATGCCCCTAGCACAAGAGCGCTTTCAACTTGACACTGGCTGGACGTACTCCACAGTGCGCTCGTTGCTCGGGGGCCTTAACACAGCCCTTACACCTAGCCAGCTCGCAGAAGAACAGACGCCAGCCGCGAACAACGTAGTCATCCGTCAAGGACGCCTTGAGATAGACACAGGCTACGCGGCGATTGGTAACTCCATCGTAGGAACCCCCCGACGAACGTTCCTCTTCGAGCGCAATAGTGGTTCCATAGAAACCGTCCTCGTCACAAACACTCGCTTCTATGAATGGAGCACAACGAATGCCGATTGGGAACTTGTCAGCAATGGAACTAGCACCACTGTTGCGGTTGGCGCTGTCACGACAGACCTCACAGTCGATGTCGCGGACATTACAGGCTTCACGGATGGAGAGCCTATCGCGATCCGTCTTGATGATGGCACTCTCCATGAAACGACCATCGATGGCTCGCCCGCCGGCGCGACGATCACAATCGATGACGCCTTCCCGAGTGCGGCTGGAATAGGTAATGCTGTCTTCGAAAGTGTCACCCTAACCGGCACTGACCCCGAACACGTCACCGGCCTTACAGTCCCCTGGGAAGACTGGTTTGTCTTCACGAACAATAACGACAACGTTCAACGCTTCGACGGTACCGACGTCGTAGATGTACCAGGGCTTACAGCTACGACCTGTAAGGCCCTGGCACTTTTTGCTAATCGGTTGCTCTTAATCGGCACCACCGAGAGCGGGACGGCAAAACCATACCGGGTCCGATATTGCGCATTGGGAAACGCCCAGAGCTGGCCATCGGACAACTTCGATGACACCTTCACGAGCGGTGCTCCCCTGATCGCAGCTGCGCCCCTTGGCCCCTACATGATCCTCTATCGGCGCAATGGCGGCGGTATCGTTCGCTACGAGGATGTCGGCAGCGTCACCACGACCTTTCAACCGAAACCCGTCGTAGCCGGCCACGGTGCGCTCAGTCCTAACTCCGTCATCTCCTTGCACGACCGTCACCTTGTCTTCGACAGCGATGGCATCTACGAATACACTGGGGGCTTCACAACGAACACCGCGTTTGGCGCGCGTATCCAACGCCACCTCTTCGATCCAAATGTCGGCGACATAAGTCCTCAGAACGCGTCTCGTTCGTTTGCTTTTCATGAGAGCACCTACGATGAAGTATTCTTCTGCTATCCCGCAAAGGGCTCAACTTGGCCTAACCGCGCGGTCCGCTACCAGCGAATGACCAACTCATTCCTACCGCGCTCCTGGTCTCATACCCTAAGCGGCTTCGGTTTCTTCAAGGCAGAAGGTGGAACAGCTTGGGACGACATGACAGGGACATGGGATGCTAACACTGACACATGGGACAGTCAAGCGATCAGTACTACTAATGCGACCATAGTACTCTGCGGGTCAAGTGCCCTTGTCACGTATGAATACGACCTAGCGAGCGCGGACGATGCAGGACTATCGATTTCCTTCAGCGTGGAAAGTAAAAGCTTCGTCCAAGGGCACAAAGAGATCCGTGTGGATCGCCTCGATCAATTTATCCGTGGAACAAGCGTCACGTTAGAGTACAGCCTCGATCAAGGAGCAACTTGGACCACGTGGGCCACGATGTCACCGGGCGCGTCCTTCGACGAAGTAACTGTTGCAAATAGTCAATTCATCGCACGCGACCTCCGGTGGAGATGGAGTGGAACCGGTGGGACCTTTGGCCTAGAATGGTTCGGCTTTCTTCATCGTGAAGAACGATCGATCTTATGAGGCGCTCCACACCTCATATCTTGTAGGAGTTAGAAATGGGTTTCCTAAGCGATCTTTTTGTCGGCAGTAAAGGCGGTCCTCAACAGATCGATCCACAGATCAGCAAGTTCGGCACTATCACGCAACCTCAGCAAGAGGTGTTGAACAAGATCCTTGGCGGCTTTGCGGCTCCTGGGGGAATTGAGGCGCCAACGTTCGCCCCAAGTGGCGGTGGACCACTCATCCCCGGTCTGACACAGGGCCAGGAATTCTCCCTTGCCGCTCTTGAAGAGCGCGCTATGCAATTAGCGAGTGGCGAAGGCCTCGCCGCAGATGCCGAAAGCACAACCCAGCGCCTCCTCACGCAAGGCCCCCAGGACACAAGTCAGTTCTTTCAACAGGCTATCCAGGCGCCCCTGGAGGAGCAATTCCTCGGTCAAGGAGGGACGCTCGATCAACTCGATCGCCAGCTAAGTGCTAAGGCATTCTCTGGTGAACGCTTGCGAGCTAGGAATGAGGCAACAGAAGACTTCTTCCGCATTCTCAGTCAGCGACAACAGGAAACGGCACTTTCCGAGCGCGCACGTACCGATCAAGTTGCCCTTCAGGCCCTCGGTCTAACGCCAACCGTCCAGGGCCTCCCTGGACAGCTCACGCAGGCACTAGACTTTGCTCGGCAGCCGCAACTTCAGCAGACGCTGTTCGAGTTCGACATCTTCCGACAACAGCAGGAAGAGACCGCACGTCGTCGTCAAGCTGCCCTTGCTGCTGCCTTTGGGCAGACATTCGAAAATATCGGCTCTCAGACCTTCATTGAGCCCTCACAGAAGGGCCTTGTGCAGATCGCCCTTGAAGAAGCTATTAAGGGTACCGTTAATCCTGGCGGCGGTGGCGGTGAAGATCAACTAGGTACTATTTTGGCGGCGCTTGGTGGCGGTGGTAGTACGGGAACCGCAGCTAGCTCTGGCTTCAATTAAGGACAACAAACGATGGTATCATTCACACCTGCACCTCTTGTTCTCAATCGCCCAATCGATGATCGCCTCGGTGGTGTCGGTGAAGCTCTCCGCACGGGCATTCAAGAGGGCCTTGAGAAAGGTCGCCAGCAGAAGGTCATGAATGTGATCTCAGAGGGTCTTCAAGGTAAATTCTCCAACCAAGGAGAACTTATCCAGAAGCTAGCGCAAGCTGGAGCGGACCAGGAAGATATCCAATTTGCTCTTACTGCGTTGACAGGGCAGAAGGAACAGGCTGGCGCGGAGGCCCTCGCGCAAGAGGTCGGTGTTAGTCCCGCAGTAGCACAAGCCGGGCCAACGGCAGTTGGAGCAGCTGCCCAGGCTAAGATCGCACAGCAGCAACAGGAGAGACTAGCTGAGACTGCGGCTGCTGAGCAAAAGGACACAGAGGCTCGAATTAAGATAGCCGAACGACAGGTCAAAGTTGCTGAAGATGCAGAGAAGAGAGCAGCTGCCGCAGAAGGCAACGAGACCGCCCTTGCAGCAGCAAAAGTCATCTCTGAACAAACGCGCCAAGGACTTCTCCAAGCGCAAACTGAACTGGCACGAGCTAAGGCAACCGCTGAAGGCGCAGAAGGCGTCGATATTGGTGCTGCCGGTACGTTCAAAGTGGCAATCAAGAAGCGCTCGGAGGGAGGAACCACCGGTAATCCTTCCATTGATGGGCTAACTCCTGAACAAGCGGGCGATATTGCGAAGATCGAGCTTGAAGAACAGACATCCAAGACGGATAAGTTGCTAGGACTAGTGGAAATTTCTCTTGGGGGGACCTCGGATCTCAAGGAACTGGAGCAATTTGCCGGTAACCCAGAGGCAGCAGACTTCGCGATCGAGACCCTTGTGAATGCTGATCCTCTCTTGGGACGGTTCTTCAAGAGGGAAAAAGAAGACGCTGTCCTAGGCACTGCCCCTGCTCCCAGCGATGCCCTTCCACAGGACATCACAACCGCCTCCCCTGATCAGGTCTCCGCACTCACAGACGCACAAATGCGTGAGATCATTACAGCCTTTGGAGATCCAACCTCAGCGGTCACTCAAGAACTCGTAGATGCTGTGCTCGCTGAGGATGCTGCACGTCGACAGTCTGCGATTGCTCAGGAAAATGACTAATGGCTGATGAGCTGACGCTTCAAGAACTTGCTGCAAGGTCGGCGACACAACGTGTGCAAGCACAGATTGCGCCGGGGACAGGGGAAGTTTCGCGGTCCCTAGAAGTCCTTGCGCAGAATGCAGGCAATTTGCGGCAGACGCGCATCGTGCAACGGGAAATTGACCGCCTTGGAGCCTTCGGTCGTATAACGAAAGCCACCGGAGAAGCCTTCGATCAATATTCTGGTGAGATAAGCTCCGTCGACACTTCCATTGTGGCTCCACTGTACAAGCAGACACAAGATGAAAGTCCCATCCTGAGCACCATCATGGCCCCCGTGCGCGCCTTTAATCAGTACGTCGTTGGAGGGACAGCGGCAGCCGGTCTCATTGGCCTTCAAGCTAGCATGGGGGTTCTTGGCGGGGGGATTGCTGCTGTAGGGCAAGGGCTTGAAGAGATCTTTACAACTGCTGGCATGGACCCCCTTGAAGCACGAACGAAGGCCCGCCAATTTACCAGAGACGCACACAACATGCTCCTTGTTGCAGGAGCCCACACGGGAGGGGCGCCTTCTCTTGTAAGATCCGCGCAACAGAGCGGTATCAAGGCCCTTGGTCAAGCGGCCGCGAAGAATGTACAGAAAGGGCGCCGTCTAGTTAATCCCCTAGAAAAAGCCGTTGCTGGCGTTCCCCCTGGTATCCGTAAAAACATCATCGATAACCTTGACAACATGTTCAAGAGGGGCCTCGCGCAAGGGCAAAGTCGCATTGGAATAGGCGCTGAAAAGTTCTCCGCGATGTCCCGCAACGAGCGTGTAGAGAGTGATGCCGTTTATCGGCTCTTTGGCCTAGCTGAAGAAGCAAAAAAGGTCACGAAGGGGCGAACAAGAGTCAAGATCCCAAAGAAGCAGTCACGAAGATTGAAGGCCCTGAGAGACGGAGGCGCTGCGCCGGCTAAGATAAAGACGAGAGCGCTCGCGGGAGCTGAGGAGATTGTTGAGAAGGCAGGCTTCCGCCTATCCGAGGGGCGTCTAGTTGGGGAACAAGTTAGTGAAGCACTTCAGAAGGGAAAAATCACCGGCGCAGATGTCTATGAGACCCTGGCGAGGCACAAACTGAAGCTCGAAGACATGGGTCCTTTGTGGGGCGTCGACCATGGACAAGCACGTGCCTCGATGTCCTTCTTTGAGCGCACAAATGCTCAGCTCCGTCGATTAGCACAAGCTACTAGGGAGGATGAACTATGGGACCTCTCCCGGCAACCTTCGCAGTCCTTTAAAGCGACCCAGGAAGGCCGTGCTATGACAGTCGCTCGCTTCGGGACTAATCAGCTGCGCGCTGCCATGGTTACTCTTCCCTCTAATGCCGTAAGAAACACCTGGGTCGGTGGAGTTAAGATGCCAGTGGGCGCTATGGCAGACGTCGTCGAGGGGCAGATCTTGGGACTAGTTGGAACCCCCGGCAAGGCTGTGGGACTAACCCAAATGGCCAATGACATCGCCCCATGGATGAGGGCCTTCTCCCCACGGAAGAACCGAGCGATCATTCGAGGCATCACGCAGACGCTTGACAACATCTATGATAAGGTGTTCCTACGGTACTCGTCAGATGTCGCGCGAGGGGCATTAGGTGCCCCTGGTACTATCGGTCGCCGTGTCGCACAGGACATCGAGCAGACGACAACGATGCTTAATACCCTGAACAGAGCACAGGATTTTTACTTTCGGCGTTTCCGTATTGCCTCTGTTCTTCAAAAGAAAATGGAAGCTCGTGGCCTCAACATCGATGATGTTTTCAAGTTCGGTAAAGCTACAGAAGGCCCCAAAGGTGGCGTCCGCATGCTGATGCCAGGGAACAAGCATGTCGATATTCCTTTCGACGATATCAAAGAGGCCGTCGATGATGCTATGAGGTTCACGTTTGGCGCTAACAAGCGGGAGCTTCAACGTACGGCGCAAACGAACATGGGGCCTTTTGCGAATGCTTTCTTTAAACCAGTCTCAACAGCCATTGATGCAGCCTTTAACAACCCCTTAAGCGCACTGACCTTTGAGCCTTTTCCTAACATGATCAACAATGGTCTTTATCATGTTATGGAGTATAGCCCGACGGGGGTAGCTAGAGCTTGGAGACTGTTGTCGAAGACCGAAAGGGCTGCAATTGCTACACGGGGGGATGCAAAGGCCCTAGCAAAAGGCATAATGGGCTCCGCGATGCTCGTTGGAGCGGCAGCTTTCCGCGACGGTCCCCAGGCAGATGAACGTTGGTGGGATGTCGGCGGAGTAGACGCTCGAAAGTTCTGGCCCATTGGGACACCTTATCTTTACTTGGGGGATCTTATCCTCAGACACCGCGATGGGCGCCTTGGCGCGCGCTCTTTCATGGAAGGAACAGAGGCATTCTTCGGTAGCCGCTTTGACACTAGGGGCTCCCTTGACATTGTCCAAGATGCAATCAAGAGCATCTCAGCGGGGGCTTTGAGTGACCCTGATAAATTTGTGCGCTCATTGCAAAAGGAGCTAGGGGAAATCCCTGCGCGCGCCCTGACGCCTTTACAGATTGTTCGCGACTTTGTCTCTGTCTTCGATGATGAGAATAGAGCAGTGAGGGAGAATTTCCAGAATGAGTTCTTGACTGGACCTCAGCGGCGACTACCACAGGGCGGCAAAGAGCTAGGCGGTGAACAAGTCTTCGGTCCCTTCAGCGGCGCTCGTCAACAGACCCCTCCCGTTATGCGCAATCTTGGTCTAGCTGGAACAGATAACATTGGTGCCTTCGAGCGAGAGATGACTTATCTTGGTCTTCGCTTCCACGATCTTGCAACGTCGACCTCGATCTCTGAGTGGAATAATTTAGTCAATAAGCACCGGAGTGCCCTACTCACGCGCCCGGATGTAACACAGTTTCTTGATAGCGACCAGTATGCAGGAATGTCGATCTCTCAGAAGGCTCAAGTGATGGTCAAGGTAGGTCGAGGTCTCGACAAAGCAGCTCAAGCGCTAGCGGCTGGTGAACGTAGTGATCTTGCTGGCAAAGTGGCCGTGAAGAAGCAACTTAATGCTTTTCAAGAGTTCGATCTCCGGCGAAAGACCGGTCGCACGGTCGAAGGAGCCATCGATGATCTCATCGACGATCTTAAGCGCTAAGGTCACAACTCAACCCCATTCCACTGATATTCCTTGTCCCTTTCCTCCTGCAAGTACGTGCATTCAATCGCGTGCATCTTCACGAGCATCCTTTCAACACTCTCCATCGCGTAGTCATCAATGTCTGCGTAGAATGCCTGAAGGACCTGCGAGCGTCGCACGGTCTTTCGAGCTTGGATAAAGTGCATAATAGACGCAGTGACACTGGAGAGACGCGAGTGCCCGATGCCAGCGAAGACGCGCGGCATGTTCTTTTCGACTGCCTCTAGCAACTTAATCGTTCGGTGCCAGTCTTTGATTGTTATCGTGAGGTCATTGGAGCGGGAGGCGCTAACGGCGACTGCGGTCTTAAAGGCAATGGTCGCACGTCGACTAACGTAGCCATCCAAGCGAGGGTCACCGACGGGCGATCGTCCTTGCTCTTCCTCTTCCCTATAATGCTGATACCATTCCTCATAAGCTCCCTGGGCTTCTGTCGTCAGGACCATCTCACCAGAGATGGCTCGGATCTGTTCAAGGTCAAGCAGGAGCTTTTTTTGTAGCTCCTTGATGCCCTTTGGTGGAGTGAGAGCGCTGACGATCTTGCGCGCCCTGTACTCAACGACGAAGATGCAGCGCGAGGTCCATCCTCCACTGATAGCTTCGATCGGGAGGATCGAAGGGAGCCAATCAGGAGCAGTCGCCGCGAGGAAATTAAAACACATCCCCAGTAGTTCATCTTTACCTTGTGTCTTTGTATCATAGCTCCAATCGTCCCGACTGTCGTACCACGCGGTTAGGAATGCTAGAAGTTCGACGTCCTTTTGTCCTAGCAGAACAGCTAACTCCTCTGCGATGCATGTGACTGAGCAGTGGAGTTGTGGGATGCCCGTTTTGGGGTCAGGAAAGGTCGCTAGGTTCTTCTTCATGAACCGGACAAGGGCTTCCTTTGTTACCCTTTCGGCAGCCAGTGGGATGCCGACTTCTTCAAGGAGCCCCCGACCGATGGCAATAGCTGTACCCTTTCTGACACGTCCTGGAGGTCCGACGAGAACAATGTACTGATTGGGATAGATGACTTCTTTGTCCTGTCGTCGAATGAAGACCCTTCGCTGTAAGGTGCCCGCGATAACAGACAGCCCCACCCATGTGTGATAGGAGAGAGGGCTCTCGGTGTTATCGACATAGTGCAGGTAAGTCGTAAGCCAGTCATCGCAGTTCCTTTTGAGCATGAAAGGTCATTCTGTCTCAGTTTTCTCGTCTAACTCGTTTACCGCACTTTCTATCCGTTCATTGATATTTTTGATAAGGCAGGTAAGAGAGCAGAACTCCGCACTTCCTGTAAGGATGCCTTGTGTATGTCGTCCTTTTCTTAGTTCTAAAGCTGGGAAGATTATAGCGCTTCCCATCATCATTGTTGTCTGCCTGATAGACATAGGATCAAGACGAAGAACGTACCCATCAGGGGCGTTGGTTTCTCCTAGCTCCACCCCACAACTATCACATTTGTATGTTGATACGAGCATCTCTTTGAACCCCTTTCATTTCGTCGGTGGCTTCTTTTAGATGTAAATACATGGCCTCACGGTTCGGCTCCAAAGGAACCTCGATCATATCCCCTAAGTTTGGGCCAATCTTTAGGTCGGTCCAAATGATAAACTCACGGCCTTGCCATTGAAGGGTTGGTGTCAAGTGCTCATAGATGAGCACGCAAGCTTCCGCTGCCCACGCGAGGTTATCTACAGGAACTTGAAGCACGACGCTATCGTGGACCTGTTGCATGATCTCAACGCCCTTTAGTGCAGCACTATCATCATGATAGATCTTTTTCATTCCCTCATTGAGAATGGTGACAACTGTCGACTGTGGGGGCCAACTGTAAGCGAGCTTAAAAAGCTCTTCCCCCCATTGCCCAAGGAAGCGCTGCTTATTCCCCCAAGGATCGCACAGAGTGCGGTCTTTTGCTAGCTGTTGCTTGATGCCATCATGGTAGTTGCGCGAGACGCCGGGGTAGACATCGTAGTAGGTCTTGACAATGCGTTTGGCTTCTGGCGCGCTGAGTTCGTTCTCCCGAGAAAAGCGATACCAGCCCATCTTGTAGTTCAGCCCGTGGTTTGCCTTCTTCCCTGCTTGCCTAATCGACATCGTGCGGGGAAGAAAATACGAACTGTTAGTGAGCAGCTCTGGCGCATGTTCTTGTCGGAGCCGTAAAATCTCTCCAGGATCAGTAGTATGCCCCAATAGTTTGTTTTCACGCCGTATGACCTCCTCCGGTACGGAAGAGATGAGATGTCCCGTTCGTGTATGAGGATCAAGGCCATTCTTATGCACCTCCATCATTGCTGCATCGTTTGCAAGATACGCGACCACGATCCATTCTGCTTGGCGCTTGTCGAATTCGAAGAGGAGGTTTGTCATTTGCTCTTCTTCTTTGGAGCAATTCTATTAGGTGTAGTAAGATGATGAGGAAGAGGCCCTTGTCGGAACCAACTGTGGTCGATTGATTTCTTGAAATGCGCTCGGCCTTCTTGGGTCCATCGATAATAAATGCCGGCGGGGCAATTGAAGAACTCTAACTCCGGTCCGCGCTCCGGATGCAACCAACCTTGCAGTGCGCCGTACTCGCATGCTAGTCGTTCGACGTCAGTTGATCGTTCTCCGACGCGGAGGACACAATTCGGTCCCTTCCTTCGAACTTGCTCCGAGAGCCACATTGCCATTGCTATATTAGTCGCGGCCATCTTTCGTGTCCTCCCACTTATTAAGAGCATCTATAATTAGTTGAGCATCTTGAGTATCTGTACAGCGGGCAACCGACCGGTGCCCGCAGCGGGCAACCGACCGGTGCCCTTGGAAACGATCGACGACAACTGCCATTACTTCAGAATGACTAACATTCAGTCGTTCCCAGTCGTAACGTTTAAGGGTCATTGGGAGGGTCCCTTTTATTGCATTAGACCTAGATCATTTATCAAAAGCCAAGTAAGCGTCGTTCCTAGCTCCCACGTTGCGCCGGCCACGAGAATGAGAATTCCCACGGCTATCGTTAGTCCTAGAAGAAAAGAGATCGTGTCTATGAAGTGTTTCATTGTTGTTATTCCTTCGGCGGTTCTGGTAATGGCGTCCAGTGAGTTGGTGCGAAAAAATCTTTTCCTGCCTCATAGCACCACTCATTCCCCTTCCATCGCACCACTAAATATGGACTGAAGGCGTGGCTGATGTCTGTTGTCCAGGTCAAGATCCACCTACCATCTTTTGGTGCTGTCTCAATAGGCTGCCATTCTGTCATCGCAGGAGTTCCCTAAAGTTAGGTTGTTCTTCGGCCCCATAGCCGTACATGGTGCGATCGCGGCTGCTCAGGAGAGTGCTTCCTGGGGTGACATGGACCTCGATGTCCCTGGACATTGCAATCGCGATCCAGAAGGCAGCGCACGACTGATAAGAGGCATCATCTTCGAGGCTTTTCCTGTTCGGCCAAGCGAAGTCGCAGCCGTAGAGGCCGATCTTTGTTGCCCCTTCCATCATTGCATAGCAGATGCCATAGGAGACAGAGGTGGTTTGGTAGTTGAGGGCACGCGGGTACTGCTTGAATTCCTCGACGTAGCGTTCGAGGGGGAATTCAATAAAGCGATCATCCCCCGGTGGGGCCTTTGTGACCAGGACCTTGCGGCTTCTCTTCAATGTGTTATCCCAACAGACAGGCATCTCGCGGGCAGCGATAGTTGCATCTCGCATGGAGATGGTTAGGTCACTATAGATGCGCATGCTTGCCGTCGTTATGGCCCAAATGAGATCGTAGTCGTGATTGCGAGGGACACGGTTGTAGGCTTCCTCTTCGTGGAAGAACTCTGCTACGGAGAGGCCCCGGCCGACGATTGCTATTTTCACTACTGCCTCCTCAAGAACTTGCCTTCAAGTAGCCGGACGCGAACTTGTGTTGGTTCTGTTGTGTCACCTTCGACCTTATATTCCTCAAGCGCCATCGATAGTGCAGAGATCATATCTCCAGTCTCAACAGAGTAGACGGTTTCTTTTGTGTAGTCTTGATTGATCAGGACTTCATAGAGGGCCATTGTTTGGGTTCCTTGCTAGTCGGCGACAAGAAAGTGCTTGAATTCTGGATGGAGGTTTTGGAAATTTAGTCCAGTTCCAAAGATCGTCTGGGAGGAGGACAGACGACCGCTACGCGTCCCACGAGGATTGTAAGAACACCGCAGTCGCTCGTCGTTGTCGTACCCAGCCTCAAGATAAGTTCCTTCGAACTTCCGAAGGGAACGAATTTCCTGAACAATTCTCGCGACAGGGTCGTTGTAGCGCTTCGCGATCGAGGCCATTGCTTTGTCATCGGTGGTAACCTTACCTGTAGAACGGTTTGTGTATTTGTGGTAGCCTTTATGTTCGTAGAAGTACTGTTGGCATTGCTTCGGGGACTGTGGGTTGAAGGGATGGTCGCTTGCGTCGATCAATCGCTGCTCGGCATCCTCGATCTTCGCGCGGATGTCCTTCTTTGTTTGCTCAAGTGCAGCGACGTCGACCTTCATTCCCCTTAGTCCCATGTACATGAGGACCGGAAGCAGGTCCATCGTGCGCCGGTACTGGTCCCAATAGCCTTCCTCATGGAGTTCCTTTTCCATAATGTTCCAGATCTCCAGCGTACAAGCTGCATCTTTTGCGTTGTATTGCCAGAAGTTATCTAGTCCATGTTGGTCGAGTTCTCCTAGGCGGTTCCAGATTTTGCCATCAGCTTTGTAATAAGGTTCGTCTGTGTGTAGGCTGGTTAATAGATCGAGGCCCTTGGGAAAGTCAGGATAAAGAATGTGATGCGCGATCATTGTGTCTTGCACGGGGCCGACAGTGTGGATCTTGTTCTGTTGCAGGAGGAAGGACATGTCGAAGGAGAAGTTTTGTCCTATTTTTTCGATCGCCGGATTTTTTAAAATGCTTGCAATTGCATGCCATAGTTGCTGCTCTTCCTCCACTGACCAACAAAGCCCGCCACCCAGCTGAATGAACGGTATACACATTGCTAAGTTCGGACGTGGAGCGAAGGCAATTGAACTAACTTGATGTCGACTTGTCTCGATATCGATGCCTACTGTTTGTTTTATATTAGGCTGTGGAACGTGGAGAAAACGCATGACTTCTTTGAAGGATGGATTTATGAAGAGTGTTCTCTCTGGCGCGCGGTGTTCGCTCGAGAGGGCGAACCGTTTGGCTTTCTTGAGATCGGCAATGATCAGGTATCGCCAGATGAAGGCTCCTCTGAGGACGGCAGCAGGATGAATGGTTGGAATAGTGAACTTTCCCGGCACACTCCAGTCTGAGATAGGCGATCCGCGCCACTTAGTAATGGCCGTCTGTGGGGATAGCGCACGGAGAGCAACTGTGCCCATGGGGACCAGGATGGGAGCGACTACCTCTCGTAGTCGTTCCAAGAGATCAGAGCGGGCGACTTGGAACTCCTCAGAGGTCCATCCATTTGGTTTGACGTGTTTTGTCCCCGACGCGATCGGCGTCTTAAAGACATTCGTTATATACACTTCCTGCCGCAAGACGCCAGCGGCTGCTAGGCATTCATTGAGAACTTGTCCTGCGGGGCCAACGAATGGTCGACCTTGGCGCATTTCCTGTCGCGCAGGAGCTTCACCAATGAGGCACAATTTAGCCTTCGCTGGATCGCCTTCAGACCATGGACTAGTCTGCATTCTTCGGCTCGTCTGTTGCTCCAGGCAGAGTTATAGTTGATACACTACCTATTGCCTCTTCCCAGCTCGTTTCGTAGAGTTTATCCAGCTCTTCGGCTATTGATGAGGAGGGGATAGTTATTGCTAAGTGGCCAGCTTGGGCGGCGTAGTTGGCGAGGTCGATCCAGGTGTCTGGGGTCGAGTGATCGCTATTCGCGAGGCGGGAGATTTTCAAAAGCATACAAATGACAGCAGCCTCGGACGGGCCAAAGCAAATCCCTTTACGATCTCTAAAGTAGGCAGTAAGAAACTCTGCGAACTTCTCCATTCCCTCATCAAAGGCTCCATGGCTCTTGGCGCGATCTTTACTAACCGCTATGGCCTCACGAAGTAGCTGTTCTCGGGTCATCACTGAGGTCCTATTTCTTTGAGGAACGTCGTGTGTTCTTCAGGGGTTAGATCTTTGATAAGTTTATCCAGGTAGTTAACTTCAAGGGCGCGCTTCTTGCGAACATCCGAGCGCTGGGCGACTTTGCTTCGTTGGCGATCTTCTCGGATGGCGCATACATGTGCTAGCGCCTGCTGGGGCGCTAGTTGAAGGAAATTTGGAAATATGTCCTCAAGGCGCTGGGTCATTTGGAGTTTTCTGCCCCATCAATAAGTGCTTGAAAGGCTTCTGTGGGGAGTGCGATAATATCACCTGCGGTTAGGTCAGAGTCTTGAAAGCGGTCAAGACCTACCTCTTCATTTGTAAGAGGCCGTCCATAAAGGAGACCATGCTTGATTGCTAGATCTTGGATATCGCAAGTATCTATCTCGCATATATCCCCGGTCAGTTCTAGGACATCCCGCGCGAACGCAGTAAGATTTACTTCTTCTCCCATGATTTTCCGCCTTTTAGATAAGTTAGTTGGAAGTCTCCACTAAGGAGGGCTCCGATCATTGGAGAGCCGTCCTTTTCGACTGCTGTTGTGACAAGATCGATAAGCTGCATAAGGATGCGGGCCTTTGTTCCCCATGGGAAAGCATGGTCCCAACGGGCCTTCAAGGGGCGCGATATGCGGAAGGTGATTACGGCGTCAGCTCGTCCGTCGTAGGTTGCCAATAGGGGTCCTTTCTTGAAAAAGCGTCCTGGTCTAGTAGGGAGGAAAGGGGTACTAGACCAGGACTAGGGCGCCGAGACGCCCTTAGCGAGCGTTCTTAGGAACAGGCGGAAGGTTGATGCTGTTTCGCATTTCTCCGTTGTACGGCTCCTCGGTCACAGCGAGATCTTGAATGCTCTCCGCGCCAAGGAAGTCTTCGTCGTTGAAGCCATTCTCGTCGTGAGGAATGCCAAACCAGTAGAGGAAACGAGCTTGGAAGCGGAGTTTGTTTTGTCTTTTTTCTTCATCTACTTCGTTACCAGTCACGAGGGGAACGAAGTGAAAGATTGCACTGGGAATGATACCAGGAGGAGAGTTAAGTACTGAGATCCGCGCTCGGATCGACTGTGAACCAGTCTCTTCCTTCTCATGCGGGTCAGCGGCATCTACACGGAGCTGATAACGTCCAGCAGGGACGGTCTCTTGCTCCTGCGCATCTCCGACGGCTTGTTCAATGAAGGGCATTTAGTGGTTCCTTTTTAGATTGCAGGTGGCGAGGTTGAGTGCTTGCTCAGTGCATTCAAAGCGAAGTTCAGCTTGCGCTAGGTCCTCGATCGAGCGAATGTGGTCAAGAGCGAAGGGAAGCACGTCCGGTGAGAGTAGGGGGAGCTTTTGGGCGAGTTCTTGGTCCTTTTTCGAATAATCGCCCGAGGCCGTAGTCGGTGGGCTTGTTCCAGTCCAGAATGGTAATGTCCTCTTCATATTCTAGTCCTCTCATTGTTGTTCGAACGATTGGGTTTTCACGGGAGGGACGGGTTTGCATAATGAATTTTTCTTCATGTGCCGAGCTGGCACATGAGAGGGCGAAGATGTCACTTACCATGCTAGGAATATAGAGACGTAGCTTGCCAGTCATTTCGGGTTTATTGTACAAGCGCTTGGTGGTTGTATCTTGTGTGTACTGGTGATGAGCGGTCAGGTAGAGGTATTGACAAGGGAGATCGCTGAGGATCCTGATCGCGCTTGTTACGTTGGCGATTTGTGCGGACCAGTCGGCTTGCTCAGGCTGTTTTCCTAGGCGACCGCTCAAGTGCATCACTCGATCCATGACGATCATCTGAAAGGTTGTTAGGCTGTCGAGCATGACGACGGGGAAGTCATCGAAGAAATTGCGTGCGAGGCGCTCGTAGAGGTCGTCCTGGAAGCGCAAGTAGGCCGTAGGTTCAAGCTTCCTGATGCTCTTGTCTCCGACGCCAGTTTTAAGGGTCTTTACGGAGATGTCTAGTTCCTCGGCGCTTGGAACGAAAGCTGCGTGTTCGAACTCGACGTCCCCAAGGGCCGCTAGTGTCATCGGATCGAACTGATAGACGAACTTGCGACCGGGGAAGGTGCGCAACTGCGTTGTCTTCCCACTGCCTGGACCACCGATTGCTAGGATTGATCTTTTGGGCATTTTATTTCCCCTCTACCCCGCGTTTCCAAGCAGCATCTAGGCCCTCTTGGAGAGAAGTAATCCATTCCTGCATCTTCCCGATCGGGATTTTTATTTCCATCCACTCCCCTCCGTAGTGAGTATCCAGACTTATAGAAGGCCAATTACGAATACTCACTGTTACATTTTTCATATCATGACCTCTTGTTCAGGCATCTCTAGTATGCTCCTTAATTGCTTGAATAAAGATATCGTAGTTATCTCCACTTAGGAGCATCTGTGTGTATCGTTGGCCGCTCTCGTCTTCGTTAAGTAGAGAGAGTGCAATTGTCGAGCCATTGAAGGTCATTATTAGGCTTTCATCTTGTTTCATTGACCCACCGCGCACTAGGGCGCCGCGCTTTTGTAGAAAGACGTCAGACATTACAAGGTCCCCTTAATTGCTCTAACAAAGGTCTCTAATTTTTCCCCTACTAACACAAACTGACAATATTTAACTTCCTTACCGCATGAGTTAGTAATTCCTATTGTAATATTATTTGCTCTTATATTTGCATGGAGTGAGCTGCGATGTTTAGTGCTTCCGTCAAGGTCTAGGTGCTCATCGGTGAAATCATAACTCGTGGACATTACAAATTCTCCACACTTATAAGGACGATCGGTTTCTTGTGCCCTTCGCCATAGGCGAGCGCGCGCTTGCATAGTTCATCATCTTCCCAGCCGGGCAGGCACAGGATGTAGATGACGTCCGCGCGGTCGAGGAAAGGATCATGATAGTAGACCCAATCGCTCTCAATGAGCGGGCTCATGGCCGCAAGTTGATCGCTCGTGGCCATTATAGACATCGCCCGGAGGCCACCACGCATGAGGAGTTCAGCAGCAGCGTTTGCGACCTCTACCTGTTCCTTCTCCAGCTCCTTGTCCCCTGTGCGAACAGGGAGGAGAAGGACAGCTAGTTGTTTACTTTTTGTTTTCATTATTCCTATCTCTAATCGAGAGTGCCCAACCGACGAATATTAGGACTGCTCCGACAATGATGAAGGTTGCTGCTAGGGTGGTGGTCATTAGGGTTGTTCCTTCTTGGCACCGTCGATCGTGAGAACGACCACGTGGTCCTTTAGTGTGGGGTCCTTCTCGATGGACATTAGAAGGGACAAGATCTCATTGCGAAGAGCTGATAGTGAGGGATAAAGGTGTTCGCCGTTGGTCTTGTTGCCTTCGCTGTCGACGGAATGGGCTCGAAGGTGGTAGCGGGGGCTAGTGGTCATCTGCTCTTTCCTTTGCGACATCGATGTCATCAAGCTGTTCGACAAAGTTAAAGGCTCCCCTTTCCAAGGCCCTTTGTACTTGTAGATACACTCTTTTCTGCTCCCTCAAAATTACACGTCCTTCATCCTTAAGGAACTTTGTATGCTCTATGAATTCTACATTTTGGACTAACCATTCGCGGAGGCGCCGCGCGCTTATAGGGTGCATTTTACTGTTCCTCACTTATTCCTAATTTACCCAAATGGAGAGGCTCAATTGGGCTCCAATGCTCCTTGCAGTAGCCAGCCGGTGGTGGATCATCAGGGAGCCTCAAAGGATTAGCAACCGTTCGACAAAGGTCCATGTAGGGGCATTTGCGAAAATAGAGCGTGCAGGCTTCGGTTTTTTTAGGAAACGCCTTCATAACAGCTTCGCTGTCATGACATTGAGCTAGAGCTTCCTTGTCAGCTTCAAGGTAATTGATCCGGCGGTGAGTTTCCCACCGCCAAGCTTCTAGTTGGACTGGTATACGGCGCATCGGGAGCAGAGTGAAAGCAGTCTGGAACTGCTCCGGCTTGGTAACGTGGCCTTGGTGAACTAGAGCACCATCGACGGTGATTGAATGGAAGCTATCGCCGTAGAGCATTCGAAGGGCATGGAAGTAGCCCTCGATTTGACTGTTAGGATTAAAGCCGTCTTCCCATAGGGCGCGGAACGTGCGCTGGGCGTCGTACCAGCCAGTTGACTTGTGTTCAATGCCGAAGACTTGGCCTTCGACGTTGCGGACTACTTTGTCGATTTTGCCCACGTAGAGAAGATTGTCGTCTGTCGGCTCTGCCGACAGGGGGACAGCAAATGGTAGTTCGACCTCAAGGAGATCAAAGTTGGCCATAAAGGGCAGCCGTTCGATGATGTAATGATGGAGCATCGCGCGTGCGACGATTGCACTTCGTGCAGGTGGGCGACCCTTGCTGTTAAGGGTGCTTTGATCATCTTCGTCGGGGAGGTTGTGCTCTTCGCACCATATGGTGCGGAAGGCTTTCATGGCTTCTTGGACGATCGCGGGAGCATCTTCGAGCTTGGTGATGATCGGCGCGGTGCCACGCACACGGCAACAGGCCGCCCACACGGTGTCCATCGCAGAGTGCCAAGCTTGCCCGAAGACAAGCTCGAGGCCGGTCAGTTCATGGCGAAGGTCACGCACGTGGCGCCAATAGAACATTCGCTCGCACTTGCGGTAGTCCTCGAGGCGGCTGTTGTCGTAGAGGCGCCAGGCCGAGCGTTGCTCGGCGCTCATGGACGCGGGTGCTCTGAGGAGGGTTCAGGGAAGCGGAACTCGGGGTGCTTGGTGTTCCACTTCTCGATGGTCCAGCATTGCCCCTGGAGGACGTCTGGCGGATGGCCCAGCCTATGGGTGTAGTACCGGCGGAAGCCCTTGATGGCGGCCACGGCGGCCTCCTGACAGACCTCCTCGGTCGGAAAAATTCGCTCCGTCCACACGTGCTCCTCCAACCCCGGACACGCCTCCCCAAAACAATGCAGGGCCACAAAAACAAAACCATTTAAGATCGCTGCGCTACCGCTCATTGTGCTGTTTCCTTTCTCTTAACTCTTTAACTTGTGCAACAAGGACCAAAAGGAGGTCCTCTGGGATAAGAGCTTCGTAATCGTCGAATTCCTCAAGGGGAACCCAACCCTTCGGGTTATGTTCCCCCTCTCCATCTTGCCAAGAAAGTAATCTTCCATCGGGTCCGCCGCGGATCCATTGCCCAGCGCACCAAGACCAGACGCCCGGTTGCTTCCACGCTGAGAAAAGAACAATGCTAGTGCCATCTCTACGGGCCTCGCTCATTGAATAACCTGGGCATGTAATTAGAGGTTTCATTATAGTTCCTTCTCTTCAATGCCCCTGGAGCGAAGCTCCTGGGAGCGTTTGCTCAGGCATGTCGCCTTGTAACGGATAGTAAATTGTTGTGGGACTGATCGCCTGATGGCTTGAAGGCCGAACTTGATGCCCACTGGCGCTTGTGCCTTGCACTCTTGCTGTGTGGCGTACTCGCGAGCATTTTGCACAACGGCATCATGCGCTGGGCAAGAGAACCAACAGAAATAGATCACTAGGACGAAGACGTCAGCTGGGGTCATAGGGTTATGTTCCCTTCGGCGCGCGCGTTCCGCGCTCGACGGTAGGTGTTCTTCGGTATTCCCAAAAACAGCCTATGTGATATGGATCAATACAATGGAAACGCTTCTCAAGGCGTTCAAGCCAAACTAAATCTGGGCCGATAATTACTGGACGCCAGGCGAACCAACTACGCCATCGGCTTACATCGGACAGGTGAATTAGTATCATTCTTGGGGTCCCTGTGTCGGCTCCTGATAGGTACATCTTAGTGCAAGCAGAGCAGGTTGTTTGTATGCAAGAATTGTGCTGACGACAAAGTCACCTGGTTGAAGGTCTCGACCGCAAGCTTGACAATGGGTCTCTTCCCAACCTGCAAGGTGCATTATGGAGGGTTTAGTTACGTTGATGGCCACTGGCTTGTTCCCTAGTTACCTTACTCTGCTTGCTCCTTTGTGCTGAACACAGCGCCATGTACGTCGCATAAAGGCCCATATTTACCGCTATCATTGCTGGGGCTAATGCACAATAGTTGGGCTCTATAGCGACGTTAGTGGCTCTATCGCTATGAACCTCAATCGATAAAATTATCAAAATAAGCCCTACGAATAATCCTGCTGCTAGACATATTTTCCACCAATGTCGCATAAGATCTATCCTTGCTCCTTGCAGTGGGGGTCGCTGCGCTCCCTGTTCTTCGTGCGAAGCACGAAGGGTGGGGACTGTCCAGGAAAGGGACCTAACCGAGACAGTCCCCGGCTGGGAGGAGGAGTGGGGGCACTCTACTCCCAGCTTGTTGTTCATCAGAGTGATCTAGCTACGCAACTCTCTTGCTAGATCGAAGGGACAGTTGCGGCTTGCCCCACGTGGCTCCCATTAGTTGCATCCCATTGGCTGCCAGAGGCAGCCAAAGTGCAGGGCCAGGCGCTACTCTGGCTCTTCCTGATTGGCATTGGAGTCCCACTATGTGTCCTTCCTGCCGCATTTCAGGTCTTTGTTCGGTCAGAGCATTCATCCGTGGTGCTCCCGCGTGTGTCTGCTTTCCACACCGCCTGCACTTTGGTCGCCAGGGGCGACCAAAAAGGTGGATGCAGGATCACATGCTCAGTACGCATGCAACAGACAGGTTGGTCTCGAACCAACGACCTTTCCGTACTTACGATCATCACACGCGTTCGGGAACGCTCTGTCCTCTGAGCTACTGTCAATGTCATGATGAACGACATTGCATCTTACGATGCTCCCTGCACCCTTCTCGCAGCTAGGCTGCGAGACGTTCCCGGAGTTCTTCTTTCTGTTCAGGAGTAAGCCCGTCGAACTTGTTAAGGACCTTGACGACGGGATCGATCGAGGAGCGCCGAGTGCCAGGTTTCCACTTGTCGACGGCGTCTTGAATGCCATCGTTGTTCATTCCAGTCATCCAGCAGCGTTTCATCAAGTTGAGCATCGATTGCTTGATGTGCGAGCGGGCAGCATGTGCGACGGCGTCAGCACCATAATCTTCTAAAAGGTCCTCGATGGCTCCTGACAGCTTGACCTCTGCCTTGATCGTGACTTCGGCGCCGCCTTCGTCCTTGGTCTTCGCAACAAGCTCCGTGATGGTTTCATTAGCGGTGGTCATCTTGTGCTTCCTTCTTGAATGTGTTAAATTGTCGAAGACCGGATTATAGCATGGATGGTTGCTGGGGGGCTAGCTAATTGTTCGCGGTGCTGAGTGCTCTTGTGGGACTTCTTGCTCGTATATATTATCCCGTGTAGCAATTACCCCAAAGTAAACTCCGGCGATTGCAAGTCCGAAGATAAAACCCACTATTAAGAGCTTTTCTATAAAATTCTCTATTTCCTCAAACTTGCTCATCGTGCATCCCCAGATAATGTAATCGATCTAGACGCCGAAGCGACTGGCAGCTGCGGGACTTTTGCCTATTCGCGTAAGGAGTTCCTCGAGTTCCACGCGGAGAGCGGCTCCGACTAGTTCGCTGACGGCGCTTGCATTAACGATTGGATCCTTTTGTGCGGCGTCTTCATCGACCTGTGCGGTCATCGTTACACTGATGTCGACGTTTTCATAGTTTCCGAGATTGACCTTCGCCGCCCTCGTAACCGTGATCGTGGTGATGTTCATCCTGCGTGTGTCCTTTGGTAGTGTTGAGTTATTTTTGTTAGTCCATCGTGAAGAGTTGTCGTTGGGGTCCAGTCGGTAGTTATGGTGAAAGGCTCATGGTAGGCAGAGAACGCTTCCTGCTCTATAAGCAGTGAGATGCTCGCGGAGGAACTGATTGGCTTAGAGGTGCCAGCTGCTCGTTGAGCGATCTCGACCATTTCTCCGATTGTCGTCAGGACGCCTGTTCCTATGCCATAGGGATATTCTTGCAAGGCAGGCGTGATGCCGGCGGCAAGGAATGCTCCCACGACGTCATCGATGTAGATGAAGTCTCGCTGCGGTCGGAGATTGCCGAGTGCGATCGTATCGCACGTGGGATCGAGGACCTGAGCCATTGTTCGGGCGACGACGGCGCGCTCAGTCTGTCGGGGACCGTAGGGACTAAAGAGCCGCAGGGAGACCGCTGAGAAATCAGGTCTATGATAGCTTCTTGCTAGTTCTTCCGCCGCCAGCTTGCTCGCGATGTAAGGAGAGGGGGAACCGTAGATGGCACTTGTGGAAGCGAGGACGAAGCGCTCGGCACCGGCGGCACGCGCCGCCTCTAAGATGTTAAGAGTACCAGTCGTGTTTGTTTCAATGTAGCTATGAGGGGCTTGGAAGGAGTAAGGAACCTCGATCAAGGCGGCTAGGTGGAAGACGATTTCTTGCCCATAGCAGATGCGAAGCATCTGCGGAAGGTCCCTGATGTCCCCATGTTGGCGCTCTGCGCCAGCGGGCGCCCAGCCCCAATCTCCATAGCTATTATATTGAGCGAGTGCAGTTACGACAGCACCTTCCCGCAGCAAGTGATCACACACGTGAGAGCCGATGAAGCCGTCGGCACCAGTCACTAGGACCCTTTTGCCTTTGTAGCTCATTTTCGATTGGTGTTGCTGGAGCTGTTGTCTCGGTCCTCGCTCGCGGCCCGCGAGCCGCGCGCTTGTTCCTTTTCCTTGTCCCTCTCCAGCAACAGGGCACTTTTCCCAAGGATCGTATAAAGGGTAGAAAGATGCCCTTGGACACCTCCCCAACTAGGTGCTAATTGGTTAGCTTTCATACTGTTTAGTACCTTCTTCTGGATCGGCCGACGGCTGATCTTCTGGAAATTGCAACAACAGTCCTTGTACAATGACCTCAAGAGCTGGTCCGTGCCAGCTATCCGGGGGGAGCATCTTGAGAGCTATCCCTAGGGCCTTTTGCAAGCGCTTATCGTCTTCTTCGTCTGCCTCTAGGACCAATGGAGCACCGGGTGCGAGGCTCATTACATCGGACCAAGAAAAGGTCTCATAGATGGGGGCTGTTACAGGGAATTGTTGCGGCTTGAGCTGTGCCTTTTCCCCTGGTGCTAGTTCATGGGGGTGGTTTAGAGCGGCGATTAGCTGGCCTTCTTCTTCTTCGATGCGTTCGCGTTCGATGGTTTCGAAAGAAAGGCCAAGGGCGGCGAGGGCTTGGTGCATTTGATCTTCGAGGGGCGTGCGGCCGTCGACAGCGTGGCCTTCCTTTTGTGCCTCTTGTCGACGTTCGTCTAGAAAGGTGTCTGCTGAGGCTGGAGCGATGTTGAATTCTCGGAGGGCTTTCTCACGTGCCCGCGAGAGACCCCCTTTGGAACCATCCGGCCACGGGATGTTCTCGTACATCTCCCCACTCTTTATCCGCGTGATCGTCGGCGATGTGACATCCCACTTTTCAGCAATTCGAACCCCCTTCACTCCCTCCCACAAGCTAGCTTTCACCTGTGCTGCCTCGATGGGAGAGAGGGATCGCTTGCCGCGTCTAGTTCCTTTTTTACGCCTCATTAACTGACTACCATGTAGATTAAAGCAGTTAGGACAAGAGCGGTAATATAAGTGCTCAAGGTGATTGAGCCAGATACAAGAACACGCTGCCGGTGGCTAGGAGGGTGCGAAGGAGGACAGACATAGTGCAGTTAGTCTTCGATGATCGAAGTGAAGTCGACAAGTTCGATGTCTTCGATGTTGTTCTTGGTGAAATCGCCGGTTTCAATCATCGCGCGAGCTTCATACTCGGCTTCTTCGGCGCTTGATGCAGCTAGTCGGAGGTAGATCGTTCCACGGACTGCGATCTCGATCTCGAATTCTTTTTGCTCTGGATTGTTCATCTTCGTGGTCCCTTCTATGTCTCTTGTTCCATGATCGGTAGCTCCAACATCGGTCTCCAATAAGCAACCTCGCCTGTGTGACTATCAGTTAAGTGATCATTCTGGGCAGTTGTCCATTTACGATTGTGGTAGCCGTCGGAGTGTCGGATGCACTGGACGTAGTCCCATTCTGGTCGCTTGTACCCGCTTGGGACTAACAGTAGGACGAACTCGTCCCATGGAGCTGTTGAGATTGGCTGCCAGGCTTCTGTCGCGCGAAGCCGATCGATTTCATCGACTAGTTCTTCCGCATCCCAGGACCAGAAGTTGTCACCAAATAGAGCCTGTTCCCGGTATCGGTCTAGTTGGGATTTACTCATGGGAGTTGTCATTGTTGGTCCCTTGATCGGCCCGTGGCCGATCGACCTTCGATTGCCATTATCAGGGTGCGAAGGGAGTTCTGGGCGTTCTTTCGCTCGCGCGTGAAGCTAGAACGGAAGGCAATGTCACGGGAGATGCCTAGTTGTTGGAGCGCGGTGATGGTCTCGGCGACCAAGGAGTTGATTGCTGTACGCGCTCGCGCGTTGGCTTGGTCGTAGGTGAGATGTTGAGGGCGGAGATAGTGGCCACTGGGCATTTTTGGGGGTCCCTTTTCGATTGCTGCGGGGTGTTTTAGCATGAGGGAAGGGGAATTGCAATCATTTTTTTCATTTGGTGCAAAGATCGATCTTCGATCGATCTGGTTGGTTATCTTGGGAGCTTCGCGCGACTGCGTCGCACGCGTGGGACACAACGGGCAATGCCATGGGGTCCCAATCGACCGAGGATCGCCGCTAGGGCATCATCACATGATGCCCGGTCCTGGTGCCACTCGGCGACCGCACGGTCGCCAGGGCACAGCACATACTCCACTTGTCCATGCCTCAAATCCGTCCCTGTGACCTCCCGACAACCCGTCGCCCACACGATCAACAAGTGCGCAATCAGGGCAAGCTCTGTCATCGATCAAGTTCCTTCCTTGTGCGGTGGACGCCGCACGCTTGGCACTATGCGCCGCCAGAGGCGGCTCGGTCAGGAGATTTTGTCCGCAGGGCAAAACAAGGCGCGGTAGCGGGCCGCTGTGCGGTCACAGAGCGCCGCGCGGTCTAGAGAGTACTTGCGAGTG